>SDBS01008134.1_pt1 | contig 10154 bp, 8 predicted proteins | sample 2277091 | NCBI WGS metagenome assembly SDBS01 (sample SAMN10404972, study PRJNA504765) | marine sediment metagenome | isolation source: marine sediment core GS10_PC15, 163 cmbsf | place: Arctic Ocean: Southern Knipovich Ridge | collected 2010 | reverse complement strand
GTATAAGAAAGGGGAGGTGGTCAGCTACTACGATTTGAAAACGAAGAAATATGAACCGCTTAAACGGGATGAAAGAATCATGCCCATCGCCAGCTTGAAAGCGAAGAAAGGCGCGATTCTGAAACGCAATGCCTCCGCTTCGCTGATCGACATGGGCGATCGAGTGGGCCTGGTTGAGGTTCACAGCACTGCGAATTCGCTTGATCAAGATATCTTTGACATGCTCACACACACCTTGGATCTGGCTGATGAAGGCGAGTTAGATGCGATCGTGATTGGTAACGAAGGGCAGCACTTCTCAGCAGGGGCGAACATCTTCTTGGTCTGGATGGCTGCTCAGCAAGAGGATTTCGACCAAATCGAGGCTATGGTTGAGGGCATGCAAAAAGTTTTAATGCGTATGCGCTATTTCCCCAAGCCGATTGTCGCTGCGCCGCATGGCATGGTCCTTGGCGGTGGCGCTGAGCTTAGCATGGCCTGTTCAAAGCGGGTTGCTGCTCCTGAAACCTTCATCGGTCTTGTTGAGATGGGTGTGGGAGTGATCCCTGCTGGGACGGGCACCAAGGAGTTAATCCGCAGGGTAATCAACCCGGTCATGCGTATCCAAAACGCCGATCCGATATCTGTCATGCAGAAAGTGTTTGAGCAGATCGCGCTGGCTAAGGTGGCGACAGGTGCTTTTGAGGCTTTTGAGATGGGCTTTTTCATACCGGGTGACCGGATTGTGATGAAGAAGGAATATCTCCTGGTGGAGGCTAAGAGATCCGCGCTTTCCATGATTGCGGAGGGCTATCGTCCACCAAACGTAGAGCGCGTATACGCTGCGGGCAGGGATGTTCTAGCTGCACTGAAAGCCGCCGTGTGGGGGCTGAGAGAGGCCGGCTGGGCTACCGAGCATGATGCTACGATCGCCGATAAGCTGGCGTGGGTTCTCTGCGGTGGGGACCTGACCGATCCAACGTGGGTTCCAGAAAAATACATCCTGGAATTGGAAAGAAAAGCGTTTATTGAGTTATGCCACGAGCCGAAGACACTCGATCGATTGGCTCATATGATCGAGCACAACAAACCGCTGAGAAATTAATGCACCTTCCGTCTCGTTGTGATGAATAGCGATTGTCAGATGTACGCCTAAGGATGCGCATCAAATTCTGGTGGCCTGGGTACGAGCAGTTGGGAAGCAAGGGGTCGTAGTCAACATGGCAAATAAGGAGAGACGGTTAGGCAACAGGGTGGAATGCAAACGCTATCTGATCATCGCTCAGCGTTTCACTCCCGTCATACACGATTGCCATACTCGAAGGAGTTGGAGCTATGGGTAGAGAAGCAGTTATTGTTTCAGGAGCAAGAACTGCAGTGGGCCGGTCGAAGCGCGGAACGCTGCAGAATTACCGCGCGGAGGATATGGCCGCGGCGGTTATCAAAGAAGCCTGGAAGCGTGCCGGTGATTTAGACAAATCCATTGTGGATGATGTCGTCATCGGGTGTGCTTGCCCGGAGGGCAGCCAGGGCTTGAACATGGCTCGACCCGTTGCAATGCTCGCCGGATTTCCAGATTCGGTCCCGGCAATGACGGTCAACCGTTTCTGCTCATCGGGCCTGCAATCAATCGCCCAGTCCTGTGAACGGATCATTGCCGGTGGAGCCGATATCATCGTCGCCGGCGGCGTGGAAAGTATGAGTATGGTTCCCATGACCGGGTTCCGGATAAGCCCGCATCCCGGCTTGATGGAGACCATACCTGAGGTTTACGTCAGTATGGGGCAGACCGCGGAAAACGTTGTGAAAGAATACAAAGTAAGCCGCGAAGATATGGATGAGTTCGCCTTCCATAGCCACCGGAAGGCTGCTGAAGCGCAGGACGCCGGCAGGTTCAAAGAAGAAATCGTCCCCCTTGAGGTCACGACGACGACGCTTGAGGGGACAAATAAAGTGATCTTCGATCAGGACGAACTGATCCGGCGAGATACATCGGTTGAAGGACTCGCGAAGTTGAGACCGGTTTTCTCCCCGAAAGGGTCAGTTACGGCCGGAACTTCCTCGCCCCTGTCCGACGGCGCGGCTGCGGTTGTCATTATGAGCGCAGAGAAAGCCAAGGAACTTGGTTTAGAACCGTGGATGCGCGTTGTAGGTTTCGCAGCAGCAGGCGTACCGCCGGAGATCATGGGCATCGGACCAATAAAAGCGGTTCCTAAAGCATTGGCTCGTTATGGCATCAAGCAGGGAGAGCTCGATCTGATCGAGTTGAATGAAGCCTTCGCCTCGCAAAGCCTGGCTGTGATTCGCACGCTGGAATTGGACACTGAAAAGCTCAACGTCAACGGTGGTGCGATTGCACTGGGTCACCCGCTCGGTGCTACTGGAGCCAAGCTGACTGTACAGATCATGCACGAGGCGGAGCGCCGTAAGTCGAAATATGTCATGGTAACCATGTGTATCGGCGGTGGTATGGGAGCAGCGGGTATCTTTGAGAATTTGCTCCAATAGACGTAAATTGGTGTGAAAATAAACAACCTAACGAAGGAGTTTGTGATGGCATTAACCGTGAAAGATCTAATGGAACGCATGCCGGGGGCGCTCATCCCAGAGAAAGCTGAAGGGGTAGATGCTGTAATCCAATTCCACCTAGGCGAGGGAGGTGGCGACTGGATCTGTACAATCAAGGATTCGACTTGCACGGCTGAGCCGGGAGTCTATGAAGAACCCAACCTTTCATTGACGGCTGAAGCTGCGGATTACATCGATATGATCACCGGTAAGTTAAACCCTATGACAGCCATTGCCACAAAGAAGGTCGTTCTTAAAGGGGATTTAAACCTGGCGATGAAGTATATGAATCTCTTCGCGCTCTAGCTTCTTGCATTCGTAAGGGCATCAATACAGACGTATTCGAGCCCCAATTCGGGGCTCGAATACGTTGTAAGGAGGAGATTACTTCGCTTCGCTCTGCATAAAAGGTTCCTGACCGTTGTCATTCTAGGTACCCCTTCGTCTTCGCTCAGGATAAACTCCGCGACGAAGAATCTCGTTCACAGCAAGGAGAACGATTCAGTCCCAAGAACGAGATGCTTCACTTCGTTCAGCATGAAAAATTCCTGAATAATGTTATTCCTTCGCATTTTCACGGCTGGCTTGAAGAGACAGTTATTAGTGAGGGTCCTTCTCTCGCCAGTCCTGAGCGAAGGACCCGGTTTTCTCGGCGGCGAAACCGATTGGGCTCTGCAGGACAGGTTCCTGACCATTGTCATTCTAAGGAGCGGGGCGACGAAGAATCTCGTTCACTGCAAGGAGAACAATTCAGCCCAAAGAACGAGATGCTTCACTTCGTTCAGCATGACAAATTCATGAATAATGTTATTCCTTCGCCGTTTCACGGCTTTCTTAAAATGACATTTATTGGTGCGAAGCCCTTCCCACACTCGTCATTGCCAGGAATGAACTGACGAACCAATCTCCTCATGAAGATTTGGGAGGGGCGTTGCTCTGACGGTTCATAAGCTTCCGCGATTCAAAACCCGCACGAGGTTTATCCCGCGAATCTCAATACGCAGGCCGCACCTACGTCCGGATGCAGAGTTTCCTGACTCTATAATCGTTGGATGGGAAACGTAATATATAACTCTGTGCTAAGAGAGTTTAGCCTGGACCATGTGTAAGAGAGTTTTATGGATCTTTGCTGTTGAGGGATCAAGATCCAGAGCAAAGAGGACTTCTTCCGGCCGGCCTGTGGCGCCTTCTTTCGCAGCCAGTTTCATCTTGATTGATAATTGTTCGATCCCGCTACTCGAGATCTCTAGTTCCTGAATGAGCGGTCGCAGGTCATAGGTCTTTCCCCTGCGCTCCCGTTCTATCGCCTTTGCTAAGAGAAGATCATGAATAGCGCTTCGGAGGTTTTCTTCTATTAGATCTGCCTCGATCTGAATCATATACGAGACAGCATCGATTTGGCTGGGGAGAGAAGGTTCATTCAATGCGGCGTGTTCGACTTCGAGGATTCTAGTTCCGGGTGGGGCAGAACGTTGCAGTCGTTCGAGTATCTCGCTGCAAGCGATTTCTTCTATGAGCCAGATATCCGCCAGTTCGTGTTCGCTTGTACACCCGAGGGGAAGAGCTGTGCTCAGTTGAATGCGCGGCCTGGGGTTGAACCCCTTTGAGTACAGAAGGGGGAGCCCGGCTCGGCGTAGCAGGCGCCCCCAGGCTCGGTGAAGGTCGAGGTGGCTTGTAAAACGCTGTGCATCATCCTTCGTGAAGGTTATTCGATACCGATAGCGGGTGTCATTTGCCATCTTATATTTTACCCACGAGTGAAGGACTTTTAGACGAGGCGCGAGCGGGTGAACGGACCTCGGGGCATTGCCAGCCCTCACCGGGGTTGTCCCGGCGCAGTTTTGCGTACTTCGGCAGAATACCACAGGCGAAGCAGCGCTCACGGCAATCTATGCGTGTCTTTCCCTGTTGGCTTAAAAGGTAATCTTCGGTTAAGAACTGCTTCTTAACCGCGGCGTCAATGTGATCCCATGGAAGGGTCTCATCAATCGGGCGTTCGCGGTGGCTGTAAAATGTAGGATCCAGGTCAGCAGCTTCGAAAGCTTGAATCCAGAGGTTGAAATCGAAGTGTTCATGCCAGGCATCGAATTTCACCCCGCTTTTCCAGGCACGATAGATCGCTTCACTCATCCTTCGATCACCGCGAGAGAGCCAGGATTCGAGCATTGTCTCTCCAGGCTCATTCCAGTTTAATTTTAACCCTCGACCCCTCAACTCCCGCTTTAGAAGATCTTGTTTCATCACGATTTGCTCTGTTGTATCACAAGGGGTCCATTGGAATGGTGTGTGTGGTTTAGGGATAAAGGTGCTGACGCCCGCGTTAACTTTAGCCCGTTTACCCATTATCTTCCGACCTTCATTCAAGATCGCCTTACACAACATCGCAATTGCCTGGACGTCCTCAAGGGTCTCGGATGGGTGGCCGATCATGAAATAAAGCTTGATCGTGTGCCAGCCCCGTCGGTAGATCTCACGAACTGTTTCCATGAGCTGCTCTGTGTCGAGAGGTTTATTGATAATCTCGCGCATGCGCTCTGTTGCGGCTTCGGGGGCCAGGGTGAAACCTGATCTCGATGAGTGTCCATGCAGCAAGTCCATCAGCTCGACGGATACCGTCTCGATGCGCAGAGAAGGGAGTGAGATTTTTATCCGTTGCTCTTCAAAGCGCTCATTCACAGCACGCACCAACGGTAAGATATCTGTATAGTCGGATGAGGATAGAGACAATAGGCCGACCTCATCGAGGCCGGTGAGATTGGTCGCTTCCTGAATGGCGTCAAGGATTTCTGCTATCGGTCGTTCGCGAACAGGGCGCGTGATCATGCCGGCCTGGCAGAAACGGCACCCGCGTGTGCAGCCGCGCATGATCTCGATGGGTATGCGATTGTGCGTAATGTCGATGAAGGGCACGATGAAGCGTGTGGGTGGCTTCGGCATTTTCCCTACGATGCGCTTCAGAATCGGGAATGGAGTGTCTTCATGGAGGGGTTCGACTCGGGAGATGGTCCCATCCTCCATGTAATGGACCTGATACAGACTGGGCACATAGACGCCCCAGATCTTAGCGAGTTCGCGATGAAGTTCTTCTCGCGAATGTCCGCTGGCTTTCCAATCTTGAACACATCGAGCGATCTCTAGAATGGCTTCTTCGCCCTCGCCAATTACAAAAGCATCAAAGAACGCGGCCATCGGCTCTGGATTAAGTGCTGCGTGGCCTCCCGCAATCACGATCGGATCATCCCGTTGGCGTTTCGACGCGAAAAGTGGAATCCCAGCGAGGTCGATGAGATTTAGGGTGTTTGTATAAAGCGTTTCGTAGGGAAGTGAGAACCCGAGGATGTCAAACTCAGAAACCGGGTGTTTCGTCTCCAGTGAGTACAACGGAATTCCGGATAGACGCATCGCGGCTTCCATGTCCGGCCAGGGAGCAAAAACTCGCTCCGCAAGGATTTCCTTTTCGCGATTCAAGATATCGTAGAGGATCGCCAACCCAAGGTTGGACATGCCGAGATCATAGAGATCTGGAAAAATCAACGCAACACGTAGGTCTACGCTTTTCCAGTCTTTTACGACCTGGTTCAGCTCGCCTCCTGTGTAGCGACCTGGCTTCTGTACACCAGGAAGGATGCGCTGTAGTGCTCGGTCGATTTCTTGTGGATGCATCTTTTGGACTAACCCGAGTATATTTGGATAAAAATATTCTGAATATTATAGCATGTGCGCCTCGTTAGGTTTTCGCCCTTCAGGGGATGGCCTTGCGCGTTGATCGCCCAATTAATTAGGGTTGAGTTGGATGACACAATGGACCTTTAATCCGAACGAATAGACAATCCTAAGCGGATGCGCTACCGATGGATGATAGTTGTGGGTAAAGTTTTAAAATGCTTGCTGCTCACGCAAGGGTCTACCAGCAATACGTCTCTCTGTTGACGCTTAAAAACACGAATGGTAGAATGACTTTCGTTGCCCCCATCGTCTAGTGGCCCAGGACGCGGCCCTCTCAAGGCCGAAACCGGGGTTCGAAACCCCGTGGGGGCACTTGAGCCTTTCGAAACAACCTTCGTCATGCTATAGTGGCGGTGGTTGTTTTTCGTCTACAATTTACCAGTGACTTTGTCGAGGCTGTAATCTGTACACCCATAGTTAATCGGCCATCACTGATCGATAGTGCCTGATATCTTGGGTTTGATTACTCCCGAGACGGTAAGTTTGTGAGGTTATGATGAAAAGGAAAGATCATAGGTGCAGCATACTTGTCTTTCTGATAACGCTAACACTCTTGTTAGTTCTTACCTCGTGCAATTTGCCCATCATTAGTTTAGGCGGGACTGACGAGGCGATAGACGAGGGAAGGGGAAGTGGTGGGATCGCAGGGCGGGTTTGGCATGACCTTTGCGCATCCCCGCCAGAGGGTATCGAATTGGAGACGGGTCCGGAAGGATGTGTTCGTAGTTCCGATGGGATGAAGTGGGTTGCGAACGGGAAATTGGAAGTTGCCGAGATTGGTCTTCACGGTGTAGAGGTCAAGCTGGGCACAGGGCCTTGCCCATCTTCAGCGAGCTCCACAACAATCACAGCCGCCGATGGGCTCTTTCTATTCAGTGGATTAGAGGCAGGGGATTACTGCGTTTCGATCAACCCCGCGAGTGAAGTAAACGCCAGTGTCTTGGCGCCCGGCGTTTGGACATACCCTGTATCAACGTCAGAAGCTGGTTTGATTGGAAAAACGGTAACTCTGGGCATTGATGAAGTGAGATCCGATATCTATTTTGCCTGGGACTATCTCCTTCTCCCGCCATTTGAGTTGATCCTCACCAACACCCCGGTTGTTGAAGAAACAGCCAGCGCGACGGTGACGATCGAGCCATCTGCGACGCCAGCAGCGACGAACACAGCAACGCCTACAGCCTCTCCAACCTTGGGCACATCCGATCCGAGGGCGTCTTTGGGCGATCCGACATGGCAGGATGATTTTGAGGATGCGAGCGATTGGGCGTTATATGAGGATGACCACACCCGTTTCGAAATCGCTGAGAATGAGCTGGCCATGACGGCATTCAATGCTGATTACTACAACGGGTGGCTATTGAGTTGGCGAAAAGATGTTAATTTCTACATCGAAGCTACGGGAACCGTAGAAACCTGTTCGGGCAGAGATTCCTATGGGTTGATGTTCCGCGCCCCCGCGTCTGATAAAGGGTATATTGGTTATCTATTTGGCATATCTTGCGATGGTCGTTACTCGCTGCGCTCCTGGGATGGGGAGGTGATGAATAAAATTCTCGATTGGACGCCAAGCACCCATCTCGCAACCGGATCGGATCAAACCCACCGGATTGGTGTTTGGGCGCAAGGAAATGAGTTGAAGCTTTATGCCCAGGGCGAGCTGCTTGCGACTCTCACGGATAATACCTATAGTGAAGGTCTATTCGGCTTGTTCATAAGCGCAGCCCAGACTCCCAATTTCACAAGCAATGTCGAAGAATTTCTTTACTGGGATCTCCCATAAACTTTTCATGGAACGATCGATGGGAGAGCTTAGCGTATGCGCTTTGGAAATCGACAACCTGTTTCTTGATACTTCGACAGGAGGAGAGCTTTTGCTTTGCAGACCGTATCGCAGTTAAAGCTTGATCAAACCCTGAAGATGTTCTTGATAGGTGTCTTGCTCGCTATGGCGTTCTTTCTAATTACCGCTGGAGTCGTCGAAATAGCGATCGCCATCGATCAAGACTGCCGAGACACGGTGGCGTCGGTGCGATTAGCGCCGGACCCTTTTGCCGTGTGCATGCCGGAATGGAAGTATAATGGCTTAAGAGCGGCGTCAAGAGGTGTGGTGTGGGCCTTCAGCCCGGAGTCATCACCTATCTTTAGCTGGCTTGTAATGAGCTTAATTTATGCTGTCTTGGGCGGGATTAGCGCGCAGGTCTTCGGGCGCAGGGGGATCATCGCCTTTCTGGCAATGTTTCTCGCTTTAGTTGCACTGTTCGCGGGATTCGGGTTTATGAAGACGTTCATCGCCTGAAGAAAGGCGCGCCAATAACAGCATAGCTGCATCTATAGCAAGCGAGGGCTTCCTGGCAAAACGAAGCCCTCTTTTTGTTTTCTTCATGCTTGATACAGCATTTCAAGTTAATCGGAATCCAGCAGAAGATGCCCGAAAGGAAATCAAGATCGGGAAGGGATATTCCGCGGCAACTACGGGATTCTCGATAAAGATGAATGCGTGTCAGCGATGAGGTACCCAAGAACCGTCCATGCGGACGGCTCTTGGTTTCGCTGCGGCATCCTTATCCACAAGGGAGGAGGGATGCCGCAGCACGTTCATCATAAAGTTCGATCATTGGCACCACCTCCTCCTTTCAAAAATAGCGAAGGAAGGTGTTCGGATCAGTTAAGGGAGTATTGCATACGGATGTTTGAAAGTCAATTACAGGATAAGCATGGCATCTCCGAAGGAATAGAAGCGATAACCTTCGATTGTCGCCATTTTGTAAAGCGGCAGGATTTGTTCCCGGCTGGCAAATGCAGAGACCATCATCAGCAGGGTAGAGCGAGGCAGGTGGAAGTTGGTGAGCATCGCGTCGACGATGCGAAAGTCAAACCCGGGCAAGATGTAGAGGGAAGTCGGCCCCTCGAATGGGGAAATATCCTGTTGAGTTGTTGTGCGCGCTGCGGTTTCCAGTGCCCGAACGGTTGTCGTCCCAGCGGCGACTACTCTTCCACCTGCTTCCTTCGCGGCTTTGATCGCTTGAACGACGTCCAGCGGGACCTGGCACCATTCACTATGAATTGGGTGCTCGTTTGGATCATCCTCGCGAACTGGGACAAAGGTATCCAAACCGACATGGAGGGTGATCTTGGCGATGCGAACACCTTTTTCTTCAATGGCTGTGAAGGTTTTTGGCGTGAAGTGCAATCCTGCCGTCGGTGCCGCGGCAGATCCAGGGTGTCTTGCGAAGGTGGTTTGGTATTCGCTATGATCTTCTAATGGCGTGTAGATATAGGGGGGTAAGGGCATTTCTCCCAATCGATCCAGAAGGGGTGAAATCGCTTCAGAGAAGACAATAACCCGCCGTGGCCCCCCGAGATCTTCTCGAATTTCCGCTTGTGGACCATTAAGAATCTGAAGTTTCCTTCCGGGTTTAAGACCACTGCCTCCTACCATTACATCCCATGTCATTTTCCCCAGCCGGTGCAGCAGCAGTACCTCGGCGCGCCCGCCCCCGGGGATTTTCTGTGCTTTCAGTCGAGCGGGGATGACCCGTGTCTCGTTGAGCACCAGGATATCATTCGAGTTGAGATAGTCGGGAAGCTGGTGGAAAAGCCGATGTTCGACGTGATCGTTGTCTCGATTAAACACGAGTAAGCGAGAGCTATCCCGTGGTTTCGCGGGCCTCTGGGCGATGCTTTCTTCAGGTAGGTAGTAATCGAAATCCTTAGTTCGCACGGTTTACCGATTCAGGAAACGGAGCAAGATATTAAGGGCTAAGGTCAACAGCAGGCTCAGGAGGATTGATGTTGCCAGAGGGATAAAGCAGGAGAATCCACCCCTTTCGATGTGAATATCCCCTGGAAGACGGCCGAGAGGTAGATCGAAATGCCCC
>SDBS01008133.1_pt1 | contig 10155 bp, 10 predicted proteins | sample 2277091 | NCBI WGS metagenome assembly SDBS01 (sample SAMN10404972, study PRJNA504765) | marine sediment metagenome | isolation source: marine sediment core GS10_PC15, 163 cmbsf | place: Arctic Ocean: Southern Knipovich Ridge | collected 2010 | reverse complement strand
TGACTTTACAAATTAAATGTTATAAAATAAAAAAATGGAAAGGGTTTTACGTAATATGGAAAATAAAAAAATAGAAAAGGAAGAAATAAAGTCTATAAGAAAAAGCTTAGATTTACTGGAGTTACTTTCGGATAATATAAAAGAAATGGGTATAACTGAAATAAGTAAAGAGCTACATATGGGAGTCAGTACTGTATATCGAATATTAACTACTCTCAAACGTCGTGGTTACGTTATTCAAAATCAACATACATTAAAATATACCCTTGGAATTCAATCATTTATTCTTGGCAGTAAAGTTCAAAGTGCAATGAATTTAGTAAATTTAGTAACTCCTTTTCTTAAAAAGTTATCTCAAAAAACTAATGAGAGTATTAATTTTTCAATTTTGGAAGATAGAGAAGTTGTGTGCCTTAGTAAAATTGAAAGCCCGGAGGTTTTAAGAACAGATATTAAGATAGGGGCAAGACTACCAGCTCATTGTACTGCAGTAGGTAAAGGCTTATTGGCTTTTTTATCTGAACAGGAATTTACAATTCTTTATGGTAAGGCCAATAAAAAACTGTATTCTCCTACTCACAATTCAATCTCTTCAGTAATAGAATTAAAAAAAAATTTAAAAAAAATCAAAAAGGATGGATATGCAATTGATAAAGAAGAATTTAAAATTGGCATTAATTGTTTAGGTGTACCCATACTAAATAACGAAGGTAAATCGATTACCGGTGTCAGTGTTACAGGACCTTCATCACGTTTTAATCTATCCGAAATAAAAAAACTAAAAAATATTTTAATAAATATATCGAAAGATATTTCTGACCAGTTAAATAAAGAAATTCTATTATAAGTTAATTGTTCTGATTTTAATTATTTTGACTACAGTGTTTTTTGTAGCCCTTTAAATGTGGATCATTTGTTCCAAAAAGGAGAGCATAATGTTATCTAAAGATGGTGCAGAATCGTTATCCCGGAGTAATGTTATCCATAGAGGATAATGGTCCCTATATGAAATTGGATGATTAACCTATAATAAAAAAATTTAGCAAGGACATTATAAATACCATTGGGAAGGAAAAAAGAAATGGCCATATATTCTGAAGAGATTGCAGATTATATCTGGAGAAACGGGGATATTATCCCCTGGAAAGAGGCAACTGTACATGTAAATTCCGTTGGTCATGCGTCTGTAGCGGGAGTCTTTGAAGGGATCAAGGCATACTGGAATGAAAAACACCAACAGCTCTATGTTTTCCGTCTTCAGGAACATATAAAGCGTTTTATTCAATCAATACGGATGGTGCGCTTCGCTTTTGATTACAGCGAAACCGACCTCAATATGGACTGCACCCCTCCAACTAGACACATTTAGAGAAAAATAAGACTTGTTATATAATAAAATAACAAGGCAAGAAGAACAAAGGAGGGGTATAAATTAATGGGTAATAAAAAGAGGAAGCACTCCCAGGAATTCAAAGAAGAAATAGTACAAAGAGCACTAAGCGGTGAAAGGGTCCTGGAATTAGGGAAAGAGAATAACATCTCCCCCGGACTGATCAACCGCTGGAAGAGGCAATATTTAGACGGAGAATTAATAAATAATAATACTGACCAGGAAGTAAAAAAATTAGAGACACAGGTAGCCAAATTAGAGCAGATGATCGGTAAACTTACCATAGAGAACTATATTTTAAAAAAAGAGAAAGAATACATACGAAAGAGGAAAAAAGAGGGTTCATCTATCATTACCGGTCCTTATTTAAATCAAAAAAAGAAGGCTGTAGATTAATGGGTATAAAAAGATCTACCCTTTACTACCAGCGAAAAATAAATATATATAGAAGGCAAAAAGAGCTAAGGATCAGAAAGAAGATAGAGGATATCTCCCGGGAACATCCCTATTACGGTTACCGAAGGATAACCGCACAATTAAGGAGGGATAAGCTAATAGTAAATCATAAGAAGGTATTAAAGGTAATGAAAAAAATGGGTATACAAGGTAGGATAAAACGCAGATATATTACTACTACCAATAGCAGACATAATAATAAAATATACTCCAATTTGATCAAAGATAAAGAGCTTACCGGTATCAATCAGATCTGGTGTGCGGATATCACCTATATCCGGATACTTAACGGTTTTGTCTACCTCGCCGCCATCATAGATATCTATTCACGAAAGATAGTAGGCTATGCCATAGGTAAAACCCTATCTTCTGAATTGGCTATTACCGCTTTAAATATGGCTATAGCTACTAGAAATACTGATAATCTGATTCATCATTCCGACCAGGGGATTCAGTATACCTGTAAAGATTACATCAAAATACTTAAAGATAATGGTATCAGAATAAGTATGTCTGCCAAAGGCAATCCATATGATAATGCCTTTGCTGAATCATTCTTTAAAACTCTGAAACAGGAGGAGGTATATTTATGGGAATATGAAACCTTTTCTGATGTAATAGAAAGGATTCCCTATTTTATTGAAGATGTGTATAATAGGAAAAGGTTGCATTCCTCTTTGGGCTATCGGCCTCCAGAGGAATATGAGAGGTTATTGGTAAAGAATAGCTCTCGGGAATGCATGATGTGTTAAGACTTAAAGTGTCTAGCCTGAGGGGTTCACTCCAATAACGCGGTACTGGGACTTCTAAGGGCCAACGACTATAAAAGAAGTGTCTATATCAGGCCTTATATATTTCAGAAGGGAATGGTCCGCGAACTGCTGCAGGCGGTTCCGGGTAAACCGGTAGAGCTTATTATTGATTCCTGGCCGTTTCAAGTCTATCAGGACCCTTCTCTGTCCTTGAATGTAGGAGTGACCTCATGGGTACGAATTGCCGATAATGTGATGCCTGCCCGGCTGAAAGCCTTCTCTAACTATCATAACGGACGATTGGCTGCCATGGAATCACAGGCTGGTGGATATGATTGGCCGATTCTTTTGGATTCAACCGGTAAAGTAACCGAGGGCCCCGGAGCTTGTTTGCTTCTGGTTCGGGATGGAAAGGTCATAGCACCGCCTATAACCAGTGGCATTCTGGAAAGTATTACCCGGGATACTGTAAAAGTATTGGTTGAAGAAAAACTGAAAATTCCTTTTATCGAGCGGGTGGTAGACAGAACGGAATTGTATCTGGCCGAAGAGGTGTTTTTTGTAGGAACCGGTTGGGAGATTAAACCGGTTGCTTCAGTGGATCGTATTGTTGTCAATGATAAAAAGGTGGGGAAAATCACTTCCCAGATTCAGGTTCTGTATAAGCAAGTGGTCTTGGGTGAAGATTCCCGATATATGGAGTGGTTGACCACGGTATATTAGAGATATAGTTCAAGGTAAGGTTAATGATGAAAAAAAATATGAAACAATTGAGATTATCATCTCTTTTTAAACCGGCCTTCCTGGCGGTGGTGGGAGCTTCCGAAAAACCAGGACCAGGATTGCAGGTAATTGAGAACTTACAGGCCTTAAGGTTTGAAGGAGAGATAATTCCCGTAAATCCGAAGTATGAGAAGGTTTTAGGTTTAAAATGCTTTCCCACACTTACTGCTGTTAAGAAAGCCGGTTTTTCCGTTGACTTGGTTTTAGGGTCTCTTTATTGATAAGTGTAATGGTTTTATCAATCGCTCCTTTTGTAGGAGCAATATTAGGAATGGTTGCTGGATATTTGTGCGCGGGAGGATCCGAATATAGTTGAAGTTTATAAGGAGCATACTGTCAGATGTCACCTTTATACAAAATAGTTTCTTAAAACTTACACTCAATTTAGGTGAAATAAAATTTTACAAACAAATTGTTGATTTTACAAATTAAATATACTACATTTAGCGAGAACATGCTTTCATGGTCAAAATATACTTTACTATCAATGATTTTTCAATGTGCTAAGTAAAACTTTGTTTTATAATTACCGTAAATTAAATCAAAGAAGGAGAAGGACATAATGGGTTATTTAATTGACCAGGTAAACTTAAGGTCAATTCTTGAAGCAAGGAATAGAATCTGTAATAATATTTACAGGACACCCCTCTTATTATCCAGAACGCTAAGTGAAAAATTTGGGCTGGAAATTTATCTAAAACTTGAATGCTGGCAGATCTGTGGCTGTTTTAAAGTCAGAGGAGCGTTGAACCTTGTATCTGCTCTTTCAATAGAAGAAAGAAACAAAGGATTGATAACTGCTTCAAGTGGAAACCATGGGACAGCCCTTTCTTACGCTGCTTCTCTTTTTGGAAAACCACCGGTTACAATATTTGTTCCTGATACTGCGGATCCTGTTAAGATCAATAAAATTAAATCATATGGAGCTCAGGTCGTTTTTGCAGGAGAAAATTATACCAAAGCACTTCAAAAAGCTCTGGCCTATGAAAAAGAGAGTGGTGGTACTTATGCCCACTCTCACGGAGATCCGCTTGTTATTTCCGGGCAGGGAACCATCGGTATGGAAATTATGGAAGACCTTTCGGATGTTGACAATATTCTTATACCTGTAGGCGGTGGGGGATTGTTGAGTGGTATAGCTACGGCTGCAAAGACAATAAACTCAAAAGTGAAGGTTTATGGTATTGAAACAGAGGCAGCCCCTGGGGCTTATAATTCTTTTAAAAACGATAAATTAGATGAAAATGTTGAGATTCTACCTTCCCTGGCGGATGGTCTGTTGGGAACATTGACTCCCTTAACTTTTGAAATAGCAAAAAAGTATACTGAAGATATTGTTGTTGTGTCTGAAGAGTCAATAAAACAAGCAATGTGTGTTTTTCAGGAAGCCGAACAGCTTATGATCGAGGGTTCTGCTTCCGTCGGTCTTGCTGCTTTCTTGTCTGATAAGATTAAGTTGAAAAGAAATTCTAAATGTGTGCTTGTCTTAACCGGGCGCAATATAAGTGCGGAAAAATATAACGAAGCAATTAACGAGAAACACTAAAGTACATAGAAGTACTGATGAAATAATACTAACTGTAAAAAGGAGGAGAAAATAATGCCTGAAGACTTACAAATTGGGCGTACTATAGACCTAACTTTTGAATTATTACGAGGTGCAATTGATATGCATGTACATCCCGGACCGCATCTTAGGAGTTCACCAAGAAGAGTCGATCCAATTGATTGTGCTATCGAAGCAAGAGATGCTGGTATGCGTGCGATGGTATATCTGGACTGTTTTGAGATGTCAAATGGTATTACATGGTTAGTTAACAGACATGTAGAAAACTTTACAGTATTTGGTGGACTTATCATGAATACTGTTTATGGTGGGATGAACCCACGAAGTGTTACCACTGCTCTTGAGTATGGTGATGGTGCTAAATATATACAATTTGGAACTCACTCTACTTACTATCAGGCATCAAGGGAAGGCCGGGTTGTAGATGGCCAGTTTAAATCCTTGGCGGAGTTATATCCAAAATTCAGAGATGAGGAACTTGGAAGAGCTATTTCTATTCCTGTAGAGGCAGATCCGTCTCCTGAACTTGATGAAATACTAAAAGCGGTTGCCGACCATAAGGGTGTCTATTTAGACACAGGTCATGTTTCGGTATCAGAGGCACTTAGATTGTGTGAGCTAAAAGATCAGTATAGAATCGAGAATTTAATTATTTCCGGATCTGTTACAAAGATTGCCACTATGGACGAACTGAAAGAAATGGTAAAGATGGGGGCTCTCGTTGAACAATCAATGGCGGCATTTACCGCAGCCCAAATGGTTCCCCTTACCCATTACTATGTAGAAAAAGAGTATGCATCCATTGATGAAGGGATGAAAGAACCTGAAACTGAAGGTATACGAGTTGTTGCGAAACAAGTGCGGACATTAGGTGCAGAAAACATGGTTATAGACACGGACTTTGGACGTTATTCATTGTCTACACCTGTGGAAGGTCTGCGTCAGTTTATATCATTATTATTAGATATGGGGATTTCAGAAGAAGAGGTTAGAACCATGATAAAAACCAACCCTGAGAAAGTTTTAGGTCTTAAGCCGCTTCCTCCCGAATCTTTTCCAATAAAAGAGAAGGAGTAGAGATAAATAAAAATAGAGAAAGATAGGCTTTCAACTTGTAGCATTTCTTTTATTAAATATGAACCAGAAAAAGCTTTTGAAATAATAGCTGATGCAGGTTTTAAAAAGGTTGATATTTTGGAAAAGCCTCCGCATTTTTCACTTTTTTAAAGAGGAGTGTAATCCAAAAAAATTATTACAGGCTGCGAAAAATACCAGAATAAAGATTACAAATATCGTATCTTATGTCGGTGGAGGGGCAAACAGTTAAATTTGTAACCAAACAATGCAGGATAACTGATTTGACTTAAGGATAAGAAGAATTATATTAATAAGTTTTTATATTGTCGATGACTTGTAATACTTAACATTGGTATTAATTGTTTGGGAGTACCTATACTAAATAACGAAGGTAAATCGATTGCCGGTGTCAGTGTTACAGGACCTTCATCACGTTTTAATCTATCCGAAATAAAAAAACTAAAAAATACTTTAATAAATATATCAAGAGATATCTCTCATTAATTAAACATGGAAGGATCTATTTAATAAAAAAGTAAGAAGAAATATTTCATAAAGGAGGTTTAAAATATATGTTTTTACATGAATATGAACTAATTAAAGCGGGTAGTATACTCGTAAAAGAACTTTTCAAATTAAAACCAGACGAGACTTTTGTTATAACGGCGGACACGGAAAGTGACTCCCGTGTTGTAGATGCTACTGCTAGTGCTGCATTTACTATAGGAGCAAAACCATTAGTTATATGGTTAGCATCCCCATTAGGTGAAGGTAAAGCCGCGGATCCTATGTTGCCAGTTAAGGCACTAACCGCAGTCCTGAAAGAAGCGGATGCTTGGGTGGAATTTAATAAGTATTTCTTGCAAAATTCAACACCTTATAATATTGCAATGAAAGAGAATAAAAAACTCAGATTTTTAGGACTTGATGGGATGAATGCTGCTATGATGAAAAGATGTATTGGTCGTGTTAATTATCCAGTTTTAAGAAATTTCCTTGAAAAAATAACAGAAATAACCAGAGACGCTAAATATGTTCGTATGACTACAGCTCTTGGTACAGATGTAGAGTTTGAAAATGCCAAAACACAAGATGGTAAACCCAACCCTAATCATCCTTTCTCTACCAATGCTGGGTATGCTGATACTCCAGGGGTGCACTTCCTTGCTGGTCAAATTGGTTGGGTACCAGATTTTAAATCAATTAACGGAACGATTGTCTTTGATGGTTCACTTGTAGAAATGTGTGGGATACTTAAAGATCCAGTCTCTTTGACGATTGAAGAAGGTGAGATTATTAAAATCGAAGGTGGAAGGCAGGCAATGGAATTTGAAGATTGGACGAAAAGTTTTAACCATCCACAGATGTTCAAGTTAGCTCATGCTACTTATGGTTTTCACCCAGGAGCAATGCTGACAGGGATTGGGGTAGAAGATGAGAGGATCTGGGGATGTACTGTATGGGGTATGGGTGCTGTTGATGCAACTTTTCTCAATCCAGGCGGTATATCAGCACCATCTCATTCCGACGGAATATGTCTAAATACATCTGTTTGGTTGGATGGAAAACAGATTATGGAAAAAGGAAAAATGGTAAAGCCAGACCTTGCAAAACTTGCAAAGGAACTTGGTAAGAGTTAAATAATTGGATTTTTAGTATAAATCTAAGAAGATTTTACTTTATTGTTGCATAAATCTGGAACTTAATTAATAAGGCGAAGTAAATGATTTGCATCTTTATAAGACATTAACGGTTTTATAGCAATTAATACTCAACTTTTTATGAGACAGGATCTATTAAAAGTGAATCGAAGATAAGGAATATAAATAAATGATTAAAAAAGGTTTAGTGAAGATATTTTGTGACTTAGTGAGGATAGATAGTGAATCAGGAGAAGAAGAAAACTTTATTGCCCATCTCCAGGATGTTCTCATAAAGAATTTTAAAGCAGAGTGTTTCATTGATAAATATGGTAATTTAATTAGTAAGATCCCAGCTAAGAAATCAGATCAAACAGAACCTGTTCTTTTCGGCGTTCACGCTGATACGGTAAAACCTGGTAAAAATATAGTTCCAATTTATAGAAATGGAATTATATATTCAAAAGGAGAAACTGTTTTAGGGGCAGATGACAAGGCTGGTATTGCAGAGCTATTTGAAGCCATTAGAACGGCTGAGCGATATCCTCCTTTAGAGATTGTAGTTTCAAAAGAAGAAGAAGTTGGTCTTCTGGGCTCGAAGAATCTTGATAGCAAGCTTCTTACTTCTAAAATTGGATTCGTGGTCGATGGTCCTCTAGAGAACATTGTTATTGGAGGACCATCCTATATGGCTATCGATGTAAAAATAATAGGAAAGGCAGCTCACGCAGGTACAGAACCAGAAAAAGGTATATCATCAATTAAAGTCGCATCATGTTCTATTGCTGAGTTGAAAGAAGGTTGGGTTGATAATGAGAGCAGCATTAACGTTGGCATCATATGGGGAGGAGAAGCTCTCAATGTTGTTCCAGAGAAAACGAGTGTAAAGATCGAATGTCGAAGCAAATCTCATAAGAAATGTCTCGATCATAGTAATCTAATAAAAAATGTATTTCTTACCAATGCTAACGCGAAAGGTGCTCAAGCAGAGGTTAAAATGGAATTACTTGCAAAAGCTTACCGAATTTCAGAAAGTGCTAAAGTAGTGAAAATAGCCAAAAAAGTAATAAACCGTGTAGGTATCTCTCCAAATGTTTGCATCGAATCTGGGATAAGTGATGCTTTAAACTATAATAAAAAAGGTATAGAAACAGTAGCCATAGGCTCTGGAGGTAAAGCGGAACATACTAAGGAGGAAAATATATCTGTAGCAGATATGGTGAAAGTGATAGATATAATTCATTATATCTTTGATGAATTAAGTTAAAAGGAATAATAATTAGATCCTTAGAGACGATTGTGTGGAAAAGATATAAAATAGTAGAGCCAAGAATTACAAAGGAGGTGATATAAAATAGTAGAGCCAAGAATTACAAAGGAGGTGATATAAAATAAATAAATTTTCTCTACAACAAAAAATATTAAATTTTGGAGGATTATAATGAAGTTATTTTGGAAAATATTGTTAACCATAACTATTTTATTTTTTTCAATGATGATTGTGTTATCAGTTAATGCAGCTAGTGAGACTGAGAGAGTGCTCAGACAAGAGTTCGGCTTTCCTGCTTATATCGATCCTATAACAGGATACAATCATGTATGTAGAGTCACAATAGCAAACGTATATGACCCAATTGTTTTTCCTGACAAAAAAGGAGAACCTCAACCTTGGGTGGCAAAGAGTTGGGATATTTCACCAGAAGGATTAACTTACACGTTCTTATTACGTGATGACATTAAATTCCACGACGGTACAGAATTATCGGCAGAGGATGTTAAATTTACTGTGGATCGAGCACTAACTATGAATTCAGGTGTTGCTTTTCTGTTTGCTTCAATTAAAAGTGTTGAGGTTATCGATAAATATACAGTCGCGTTCCATTTGCATAATCTAGATGGGACTCTTCTCTCAAAGTTGATGAGTTTGTTTATTATAAATAAAGATTTAGTTATGGCGAATATTGATAAAGAGGCAAAAGAGTTCGGTGATATGGGAGATTACGGACAAAAATATCTCCTTCATCATGATGCTGGCTCGGGACCCTATATAATAGAGGAGATTGATGTAGGAGATCGTCTTCTTATGGTTAAAAATCAAAATTATTGGAAGAAGATCGCTGTTGAGGCACCTGATGTAGTCAAATGGAATAATGTGTCACCAGAAGTAATGCTGAAAACACTATTTGTAAATAGAGAAATAGATATTTCCTCTGAGGATATGTCACTCGAGACACATGAATTCTTAGATAAAGTAGAGGGGATAGATTTACAAGATTTTCAAATGGGAATAGAAGTGTTTTTTTTGTTAAATGCTAGCAAAACCCCTACCGATGATATTCATTTTCGAAAAGCGATGGCTTGGGCTTTTGATTATGAGAGTATAAGTAAAATATATCCTAGACTCCCCCAAGCAGTAGGTCCGGTTCCTCAAGAAATCTTTGGCCATGATCCAACGGTTTTTCAATATTACAGAGATTTAGATAAAGCAAA
>SDBS01008131.1_pt1 | contig 10155 bp, 6 predicted proteins | sample 2277091 | NCBI WGS metagenome assembly SDBS01 (sample SAMN10404972, study PRJNA504765) | marine sediment metagenome | isolation source: marine sediment core GS10_PC15, 163 cmbsf | place: Arctic Ocean: Southern Knipovich Ridge | collected 2010 | reverse complement strand
CAGATTTTTCAGGAACCTTTGGGCCTCTCGAAACTCCTCGTCCAGATTAGCAACATTTCCAATATCCACTGCCATATAGCCATCGAATCTATGTTTCTTCAAGGCGGTAAAGACTCCCTCCCAATCAATTGTCCCCTTGCCTATACCCAGATGCTGATTATCTCTACTGTCATTGTCTGCAACATGAACATAGAAGATTCTTCTGCCCAACTTCTCAATGCTTAGAGGTAAGAGCTCCTTCTGTGCATTGAGATGTGCCGTATCAAATACTACTCCCAGGTTCTCATCATTAATTACGTCCAGGAGTCTTAAGATAGCATCTGTGCTTGAGAGAATCTCTCCTACACGAGGCTCAATAGCAAATCTTATTCTGGCCTTTTTTGCGGACTCACTGCACTCTGAGAAACTGTCAATAACTCTATTCCAGAGTTGCTCCCATTTAAAATCCGGATTAACTTTGATCTGATACTGCCTGCCAAAATCCTTGCCAAAATCCTCTGTTTCCCTATAGGGCTGCCCATTGATAAACTCCAGGGGAACAGTGAAACTATCAGTAGTAATGTGAGCGCATTCAAAATAGCTAGCTATCTCGAGAGCTCGATTAAACGATGTAAAAGCTCTTTTTCTTTTATTTTTATTCAAGCTTATTATGTCTGGGATGACCGGTAAGAAGTTGATAATATTAAGCCCGATGTCAGCACATAATTTCTTTATATATTTCCGTTTCTGATATACCTCGTTCAGGTTCTCCTCCGCCAACCCCGGGATCTCTACACCTTCTAGTTCTATATTCCTGAATCCAAGTCCCGCTATTTCCTTAATTGATTTAAGAGTATCTTTCCAACCAGGTGGATAGCCATATTTGTCAATGGCATAGATCCAACAACATGCTATCTTCATTCTTTTTCCCTCCATGATATGTGCTGGCAAGATTTATCTTTGCCTGATAAGGTGCCTACAAGGTTCTTTGGGCATTTTCCTGGACTTAGTGAAATCCAATTATGATCCCTCCTACCTTTTAACTAAACTATTCCGGGTTCCTTATGTGACTCTGAGCTCATTTACTATGGGCATAGATGTCCCAATAGTAAATTACCCTGTATCAAAGTAGAAATTCCCAATAAACTATTTATACTTAGAGTGATAATACTCAAGAACTGGCTGAAGCTGAGTTTTCACAAGAGCGTTAGTTCGAGAGATGTTTTCCGGATAATCGTAAGGCCATTGAATTTCCATACTCTTTAGCTTGTCCGCAATTGTCTTTACTTGTTTAAATTCTTTGAGTGCCTGGGATTTATTGTCCTCCTTGTCGAATTCAAATAAACGGGCCATGTGGAGATAGAACTCATAGGAAAGCTGCCCGTAACCGAACAATTCTCGAAATTCCTCCCATCGTTTTCTCAGGATGTCAGATAGCTCACTAGTGCAGATAGTGTCGAGGATCTTCCTTGCTTTTTCGAGCACCTCTCTTCCCCTGACTGCGGAGATCGCCGAGTCAATTCCTTCCTCCTCCCGATCGTATTGAAGATGCTTCTGAATAAATATTTGCTTTACTTCCGGGTCCTGGTGATGATTAAGGAGTCTACTAGTGATGCTTTTCTTGTTCCAATTCCTCCAGGCAGCAACATTAGCGCAGGCTTCTTTTAAGAGAGTAAAGACTTCCTTCATGGACTCCGAGATCTCTTCAAAGTACTCCTCAAAGAACCGCTCAACAATCTTTGATGAATCTATCTCTACGTTCCAGGCAAGGCAGCCAAAAAGATAGTTGGTAAGTACCCGGGGACCCCAGTTGCTTAAAGTGACATGCATATAATTGATACTGCGCATACCGATCCGGTGATAAAACTGCAAATCAGGTTGCATAGTATCATAAAAAAGCAAGGGGAGGTCCCCAAATTTAGAGACATTGTAATACTCGCCCACACAAGTTAGTCCAGGATAATCACTCCAGGACTTGAATATTTGCTGATAGTACTCATTGATCTCCTGACAATGAGAATCGTCAATTCGATGAGCATAGCATCGGTCAATCGGGAAGAAGGTGACTGAGTCTTTATTAGTGTCTAAGCCCGCTGGCAGAGATTTGGATGGTGGCTCCATCGTTGAAGTTCCTCCGTATGCCAAAAGACCCAACGATACCGATCGAGCAATAGTGCCTTTTTCATACTCTTCATCGATACGTCTTCTCGCCTGAGATGCCATCCAGAGATAGCGGTCGGTATTGTTTCCCAGTCTTTGACATTTTTCACATTCACACCAACCGCTCCAACTATCATAGGGCCAAAAACCGAGAATATCGACTCCCCTGTATTTGGTCTTTAGAGATTCAATCATCTTATCGAGAAAGAAAGCACGGGCCTTCTCATCAGCAACACAAAATTGGTAAGAGCCTGCCTCCCTTTGGCTGCGCTTTCCTTTAACTTCGGCAAACCACTCCGGATGAAGATCAAACAAGCTCTTTCCATTCTCGAGCTTCATCTCGGGATGAAGATACTCTTCCCAGGTGTGGCCACCGCCGCTTAAATGAAAACAGAGTTTTCGCTGGAGAGGATAAAAGGCCTCCTGGTAGTTCCAGAAGTTGAGCTTATTGCGGGCCATCCAGATAAACATCTCAGTGCTTGCCTTGCCAGGAATATCCACATGAAAACCACGAAATAAATCAAAACTGGGTGTTTGGGCAATATCTAAACTCTTTAAGGAAAGCTTTTCTGGATGAGGGATAACCTCCTGCCACTTCTCTGGACCATACCAGCGCACCCCTAAATAATCTAAAAATGTGTAAACACCATATAAAACCCCAGCCCTATCAGTTCCGCAAATGAGTAGCGCCTCGAATCCCTTAATCTTCAGGAGCTTTAACCGAAAAGATTGGCCCTTATTGGGTATCTCCAGATTCATGGCCTCGTTAAACCGCCCAGTTACCGTTTCCACGTCTCCAACTACTATTCCCCCGAAAAACTCCTCCTTTGTGGTTCTAACCCGGATTGAAATTCCTGGCAAGATCTGGGATAGATAGTGCTTGAGTTCTGCAACTGCGTAAGCTGAGGTGCAAATTAGCTTCGGTTTATCATTGGAAGAGTCCCAATCGACATCTTCTTCGGAATAAGCCGTTTGCTCAACACTTTTTCCTCCCAGATCATAAGGGAGATAAATGTCCACCTCTTCTTTTATTTCCATATTTTTTCTCCTAACCTTTCTACTCACTCTTAGCTCAAAGCCTACCGCCTGCTGACTTCTCCTCTAGGCTAGCTCAGAAGCTACCGCAATTACCGCTACTTACCCACTGAATCAGCTATATCCCGATAAAACCACTTTATCGGCAGCGAGGTCAGTCGTAGGTCAGTGTAGCCCGGCTCAACCTTAAATCGCATTAGTGAAGTAAAATTGGGAAAGTGCATGTAGGTAAGATACACGCGCTTTTTCACAAAGGTAATGCTGGTGTAGCAGTAGCCATGATATTCACTTTGTTCGACCAATTTTAGATGCCTCCAGGTCTTGCCGCCGTCACTGGAGATAGCCGAAGTAAGTGGCGTTCGTCCGCTGTAGCCATAAGTGAAAATCGCCAGAACATCGTCAGTACCAGGAATCCTTTTAATGGCCGCTGGGGAGCAAGTACCTGCTAGCGGCGAAAGATACGGCTTTGTCCAGCTCTCACCTCCGTCACTTGAATAAGAGAAGAACTGTCCGCCGGCAATGGAACGCATGGTCATAAGAAGTCGCCCGTCGGGGAGCTCCGCCACGCTCGGCTCGTTGACATTCTGTTCCTTCCTCTGGAACGGGGTGAGGTCGGCGTCAGGGACGTGTTTGCCCATTTTCCAGGTACGACCATCATCAGAATAAAGGCAGTACGGGCGACGTATTCCACTAATGTATTCGCGGCACGAGAAAATGATCCGGCCAGTAGTGAGCATCCTCAAACAAGCGTTATTTGCTGCGTGTGCGTCGTCTGCCTTGGGTGTAATTTGCATGGGTTCGCTCCAGGTTTTACCCTCATCACTCGAGCGACGCAGAAACATGGCGAAACCCTTAGCGCTCATTTGATTCTGATATAGATATACCAGCAGTATGTCGCCATTGTGGGCACGCAGGAGACTGGCAGACATGACTTTGCCCTGCTTATCATCAACAATTACTCGTTCCCGGCCCCATGTTTTCCCGCCATCTCTGGAGACCTTACCGGCAAGGCGAGATGGTGAATAGTCCCAACCTTTGTCAGCATAAAAATCGGACCACACCAGAAATAGACTACCGTCGCTGAGTTCTATCAGGTCACCTTCACTTTGCCGGGGCTTTTGCGGGATAGCCTCACACCCCATATAGCACAGGGCCTTATCTTCGGGCCGAATATCCTCCGGGCCATCGGGTACCGCCTCTGGGCTGTAAGGATAGGGCATGTTGTGGAAAAAAACAGAGCCGTATTCAGAAATAACCTCTTTACCATCCGTTTCAGTCTGAGCGCTCCCGAATGTCATGATGAACTTCTCAAGGTAAGCATCATGTTCAAACCTCCCTTGGTTTCTTCCATCGAATTGTAGTGTTATAGCACGGGGTTCCATAACGATCTGGACATTGATCCATTCCTTGCGCTCGGGCTCTTCGGGAAGTTGGTATTCCACCCAGTGGCCGCCTCGGAGAACGTCGATGTACCAGGGGAGTGCTCCTTGCTCATCTCGGTTACACCATACCTTCCATGGTCCAGGCTGGGGAGAGACCAGAGAGAAACGTCCTCCCGGTACTCTTTCAGATGGACTCTTGATTTGCCAGGCAGCGTACAACCTCTCTCCCCTCATCGAATATTCATTGACCTGACCCCAGAAGGCCGGAGAGAGATAGACGTGCTGGGCGCCCTTCTGGCCCAAAGCCTTGGCCCGAAAGAGTGCGCCCGGTAACTCGCAGTACTCCTGCGGTACAAAATGACCACAGGGCCAATAGTTAGGGGAGGTAAATAGGCAGTTATATCCTTTGAACAGACCCTTACCGGCGGTACTTTCATCGAGCACTTTCACCCGCCAGGGATAGTTCTTGACAGACACATTCACCACTTCAGCACCTCCTCGGGCACCCGTATTAGCAATCCCTTTCTTCGTCTTATCCATTACTCTTACCTCTCTTTTTTAGCAGAAATATTTTGTCGGTACCACGATATAGAAGCTAAAATTCACAACTACAATCTCTAAAACCAAACTATTGCCTTTAACTATTTAAAAAAACCCAATTTATCAAGACCTATCTTAAGTCTTCTTTCCTCCTCCTGGGTAAGTGGCCGCAAGGGACGCCTCAATTGTCCGCAGTCAATTCCTGACCAGCGCAGTATCGGTTTACAGGTCCTCATAGTATCAAATTTCTTTAAAAATCGGGTGATTTCTATTACCCGGTGTTGGGCCTGTTGTGCTTGGAGCACATTTCCGGAGGTAAAGGAGCGATAAATTTTTACAAAAAGTCGGGGAAGAATATTGTAGTTAAGACCAATCCCTCCATGTGCTCCCATAATTAAGGCAGCCAATAAGGCTTGATCGATCCCGTAAAGCACCGTAAGCCGATTTTCACTAACATCAATAACATTCGCCATTTCGAAAAGATTAGAATCAGAGAATTTGATTCCCTGTAAGGTAGGAATTTCCAGTAGATCTTTGATCATATCTACCGTAATGGTGACTCCAGTAGCACCGGGTATATGATAAGCAAAAAGAGGAAGAGCTGAAGCTCGAGCAATTATCCGGTAATGTTCTTTGATTGCTTGTTGGTCAACCTTAAAATAGATTGGCGGAATCGCCGCAATCGCATCCGCTCCGATCTTGGCTGCGTGAGAAGCGAGATTTACGGCAACTCTGGTAGACAGAGCTCCTACATGGACAATCACTTTAGCTCGACTCTTTACAACGTCCACAACTGTTTCTGCAACTAAGCGACGTTCCCCTTCGGAAAGAAGAAGTCCTTCACCAGTACTTCCACAAAGAAAGAATCCATTGATACCAGCATCAAGCTGAAAATTGACCAATTGCTCAATTGCCTTGACATTTACTTCTCCATCCTCATCGTAAGGGGTAACCAGAGCCGTAATCACACCTCTTATATGTTGAGTAGACATCTAAATCTCCTTTCTTAGGCATGCTTTGTATTTCCTGTTTCTCCTCTCTTTCGATATGAGGAATAGCAACGGAAGCCAGAATTTGCCATAAGGGTGAACTTATCGATATTTAAGAATTGTGGTCTTAATTTACCTAACATGTAAACCTTGCGTAATGAAGACTAATCATGTTCCTTTTTCAGGTTTCCCAGGAAAATGACAGGCTACCTTATGGTCGCTACCCTCGATGAGTACAAGTTTGGGTACATCTTTCTGACAGATAGGTTTAGCATACAAACAACGAGGATGAAAGGGGCATCCTGAGGGACGATTGGCTGGATCCGGAATTTCTCCCCTCAGCATAATTCGATGAAAAGGTTGGTGGGGATCAGGAATGGCCGAAAGAAGAGCCTGAGTATAGGGATGAAAAGGTTTGGCAAAGAGCTCCTTAGTCTTGCCAATTTCCACGAATTGCCCCAAGTACATCACTACTAGCTTATCACTCACGTGTCGGGCAACACTTAAATCATGAGTAACAAAAATAAAGGAAAGATTCTTCTCTTTCTGCATCCGGAGAAGCAGATTGAGAATTTGGGCTTGCACTGAGACATCCAGAGCTGAGGTAGGCTCATCAAGAAGGATTAGCCTGGGCTTGAGAGCTAATGCTCTGGCCAATCCTATTCTCTGACGCTGTCCGCCACTGAAGGCATAAGGATAGCGTCCTAGATAATCCGGGTCCATCTCCACCATTAGCATTAGATCCTGAAGAACCTTCTCCATTGCCCTTCCTCTTACCACTTTATTTACCACCAGAGGTTCTGCAATAATTTGTCTTACGGTCATGCGGGGATTGAGGGAAGATTCGGGGTCTTGAAAAATCATTCGTATTTTTTGCCACACCTCTCTAAGTTCCTCTTTCTCCATCTTGGTAATATCAACTAAATTGCCATCCCTTTCAAATAGGACCTTTCCACTGGTGGGTTCGATGGCATGAATAATTGCTCGAATAGCGGTAGTTTTCCCACATCCGCTTTCCCCAATCATCCCTAGGGTCTCTCCCTTAGAAAGAGTAAAGCTGATACCATCTACTGCCGGCACCCATCCCACTACTCGTTTAAAGATTCCCCTGCGGATAGAAAAGTACTTCTTTAAGTCCTTGACTTCAAGTAGAGTCTTGTCTGTTTGAGTTTGAGACATTTTATTCCTTATCCTCTTCTAATTCTTCTTTCTTATCTGTATAAAGAAAACAGCTGACCTGATGATTTTCCTCTATCTTGACTGAAGATGGCATAGATTGGCCACAAGTTCTCTCCATAAATCGAGGACAGCGCTTACCAAAAGGGCATCCTGGTGGTAGAAGGTAAGGATCAGGAGCACGGCCTTCAATGGTGGTTAACATCTGCTTGGGAATAGAACTTAGGCTGGGAATGCATTGAAGCAGCAGTTGGGTATAAGGATGTTTCGGTCGCTCATAAATATCCTTTACATTTCCCTTTTCCACGATTTTGCCCAGGTACATTATAATAACTTCATCAGCTATTTGCCGAATAACCCCCAGATCGTGAGTAACAAACAGAATTGACATCGAGTTTTTGTGGTGCAATTCTCTAAGTAAGTCTATGATCTTGGCCTGAATAGTTACATCTACGGCGGTGGTTGGCTCATCAGCTAGTAATAATTTGGGGTTTCCTGAAAGCGCTACGGCAATCATAGCCCGCTGGCGCATGCCCCCACTGAGTTCAAAAGAGTAGGCATCAATGTGCCTCTCAGGCCTGGGCATACCAACCTCCTTGAGTAACTTAATGGCCTTATCCCTTGCCTCTATTTTCTTGATCCCGGGGTTATGAAGAAAAACGGCCTCAATAATTTGGTTACCGATGGTATGCACCGGACTTAAACAGGTCATTGGATCCTGGAAGATTATGGAAATTTCTTTACCCCGAATATGCCGCATTCTTTTTCCCTTCGCATCTAAGCCGGCCAAATCTAAAGGGGAATCGCCATTCTTTCCGTAATAGAGAATCTTTCCGGCTACAATCTTTCCTGGTGGCAAAAGAAGCTGCAGGATGGAATGAGCTATCACCGATTTTCCACATCCGGTTTCACCGATCAGCCCAATAATTCTCTCCCGATCAATATTAAAAGAAACTCCTCTCACTGCTTTAACAATACCGGGAATAGTGTAAAAATAGGCTTTAAGTTCTTTGATTTCCAGAAGTTCTTTCTCCACTCTATTTTCCTTCAAATTTAGAATAGTTAAAACCAGCCATACTTTATGTTACCAAAGTTTGTAAGCTTTCCTCTATTCTACTCAGTATAGGGATCAGCTGCATCTCGCAGTCCATCGCCTAAGAAGTTGAAAGCTAGGACTATAACCACAACGAATACTCCCGGAAGTAAAAGCCAGGGTGTTGAAGCCACAGCCTGTATGTTCTGAGCCGACTGTAAGAGTACTCCCCAACTAATAGCTGGGGCCCGAAGGCCGATACCCAAAAAGCTAAGCGCTGTCTCTCCCAGAATCATGCCCGGAATGGCCAGGGTTGCAGAGGCGATAAGATGACTCAAAAAAGATGGAAGCATGTGCCGAAACATAATTCGCCCTCCTCCTGCTCCATCTAATCTTGCAGATATTACAAATTCTTCTTCTCGTAAAGAGAGCAATTTACCCCGCACTACACGAGCCAGTCCAGTCCAACCCAGAACAGAAAGAATAACCGTAATAGCGAAGAACACTTTAGTAATAGGCCAATCAAGAGGTATGACAGTACTTAAAGCTATCCACAATGGCAAAGAAGGAATGGACATGAGGATTTCAATTATTCGCTGAATAATAATATCGGCAGTTCCTCCAAAGTAGCCGGATATTGCTCCCAAAGTAATGCCCAGCCCAAAGCTTAAGGCTACCCCGACTAACCCAATGCTCATGGAGATTCGGGCACCGTAGATGATACGGGAGAAAAGATCGCGTCCCTGTACATCCGTGCCCAGTAAATAGATCCTGCCTCCTTCTACCCCGAAAAGGTGTAGCTCATTTTTCCACAGTCCCCACATCTTATAGGGATCACCCCGTACGAAGAACCGTAGAGGATATCGCTTAGTCTTATCTACTACATAGGCACGCTTCAAGGTTTCTATATTCCTCTCTTGCTTTAGACCATAGACGAAAGGTAGATGCAATTTCCCCTCTTGGTCACGCAAGTGAATAACCATAGGAGGTGCTAAAGCACAAGGGACATCACGAAAGTAAGCATCATATGGTGCAAAGAACTCTGCAAAAATGGCCACTAGATAGAAGAGAAGAACTACTACCCCGCCTCCTATAGCTACCCGGTGCCTCTTAAACTTACTCCACATTAACTGCCATTGGCTAGTACTACCGGCAAGACGTTCATCTTTTTTTTTGAGAGAAAAAACCCCCACGACTAATCTCCTTATGGCAAAGAAGCTTTTTTACAATCAAGAAATAGACTCATTCATATTTAATCCGTGGATCCACAAGGGCTAGCAAAATATCAGAAAGCAAGGTACCAATAACGGTAAGGGTAGCACACAACATTACGAAGGCACCAGCTAACTGCATGTCCTGTCGCCTTATCGCCTCCAAAAATAAGGGCCCGGCTGTGGGAAGCCCCAGAACAATCGCAACAATGACTTCACCGGCAATTAAAGATGGAAGTATCCAACCAACTGTAGAAAGAAAAGGATTGATGGCGATACGTACAGGATACTTTAGAATTGCTCTTACCTCACTTAATCCTTTTGCCCGCGCCATTACCACATAAGGTTTTCTTAGCTCATCTAGCAGATTGGCACGCACAATCCGGATTAGGCCAGCAGTCCCCGCCGTTCCTATCACTACTACGGGAATCCAAAGATGAGCGAGAAAGTTCACAAACTTAGGCCAACTCCAGGCAGCTAGCTGGAATTCCCGTGAGAATAATCCCCCTACCCCAACATTGGGGAAGTATTTATAGGAAAGAAACATTAATATCAGAGCCAACAGAAAGTTGGGTATAGCTAACCCCAGGAAGCCGATAAAGGTCCAGAGGAGATCTCCCATAGAGTATTGACGTACAGCTGAATAAATA
>SDBS01008130.1_pt1 | contig 10156 bp, 10 predicted proteins | sample 2277091 | NCBI WGS metagenome assembly SDBS01 (sample SAMN10404972, study PRJNA504765) | marine sediment metagenome | isolation source: marine sediment core GS10_PC15, 163 cmbsf | place: Arctic Ocean: Southern Knipovich Ridge | collected 2010 | reverse complement strand
GCCGCTTGTCGATTCAACGGTCGCTTTAATATTGTACTCATCGAATTTCTTATTAATCATTCGACATATAGCAACACCTGTCGGATAATATATTCCAGTTACACCTCCCGTACCTATTGTTACGAAACTGACCTCTCTGTCTTTACATCCTCCCAGAAGAATGCAGATACCGACAAGAACAAGTGCATAAGAACGCTCTTTCTTCATTTACGCTTCTCGTGTGACTTATTTGTTTAGAACTTTGTATGATATTATAAAGCCCCTTTTTTTGTTATTTTTTCTTTGCCGTTCATATATGGGCGGAGGGCTTTTGGCATTGTTATTGAACCGTCGGGATTCTGGTAAAGCTCCAGAAGCGGTATCAGTATTCTCGGCGAGGCGATGACAGTGTTGTTCAAAGTATGGCAGAACTGGTTTTTCTTTGTGGCGGGGTCTTTGTAGCGGAGGTTCATTCGTCTGGCCTGGAAATCATAGAATTTACTTGCGCTGTGGGTCTCGCAGTAATTGCCGCGCGACGGCATCCATGCTTCGATGTCGAATTTTTTCGCCTGACCTCTGCCGAGGTCTCCTGTGCAGACATTTGCAACACGGTATGGCAGTTCCAGGGCCTGCATGACCGCCTCGGCGTTGGCTAAAATCTCGTCGTGGAACTTATTGCTCTGTTCGACGCTGTTTTCACATATAACAACCTGCTCGACCTTATCGAATTGATGGATTCTGTAAAGGCCGTAGGTATCTTTGCCCGCGGCGCCGGCTTCACGTCGAAAGCAGCTTGATGATGCCACATACTTTAATGGCAGCTCTTCAGCGCTTAATATCTCGCCCATTCGGTAGGCTGTCAGCGGGACTTCGGCAGTTCCAGCCAGATTGAGCTGGTCCTTTTCCATACGGTAAGTCTGGTCTTCAGAGCCGGGATAATAGCCGGTGCCCCTCATCGCCTCATCTTTCATAAGCAACGGCACCGACATTGGGACATATCCTTTATCGACCATGAAGTCCATTGCAAATCGTAGAATGGCCCAGTGCAATAAGGCGCCATCGCCCTTCAAAAAGTAGTTTCGTGTGCCGGCTAATTTTACGCCACGCTCAATATCTATAATGCCCAAGGCCAGGCCCAACTGGACGTGGTCCTTTGGCTCAAAGTCGAAGTGTCGTATTTGTCCTTCTTTTCTTATTTCGACATTTCCCGTGTCGTCTTTGCCCAAAGGCACGTCATCGTCGGTCGGTTGAGGTACCTGCAACGCAAGTTTGTCAAATTCTCTTAGTGCCTCATCTATATTAAGCTTAGAATCTGCTTTCTCTAATTCCATATTGAGCCAGCGAACACTGATTTGTCCTCGAATCTTGATGTCTTGCTCTTTTTCTTTTAGTTCCATAAGCTTGGCAAAAGCAGTCTCCTTGTCGTTGTCCAAGAGCTTTGGAATTGATTTACTTATCAGGTTTTTCTGTGTGGCTATATCCTGTAATTGCGTCTTAACTTCCCGGATTTGTTCATCGAGTGCCAACAGCGTATCGATGTTAACATCGAAGTTTTTATCTTTGGCGGCTTTCTTAAACTTCTCAGGATTTTCCCGTATTTGTTTAATATCAATCATAGTGTTAAGTATCACGAATTAGGTTATTAGTAAATCAGGTAATAGGCAGTCTAATGATAGCTTTTCTACAATCGTGCGTAATTCAGGAACCTGACTCCAAAGCTATTTTCCTGTCGTTTCGAGCTTACAATGAGCCAGGTACCGTTTTCTTTCTTCAGTGTATATTCTATCGCTAATATGCCTCTGTCGGATGTAATTTCAACAGGACCGAACGTGGCCTTATTGCCTTCAAGCATTATTTGGGCGTTTTCAATATTGACCTCGACGTTATCTAAAAAGCCCCGTTCGATTGCTCCGGCCATACGCTCGCGCATCGCAACCTTGCCGCTTCCTCTGGAAGTGACGTAATCATCAGAAAACAACGCCATTAGCTTGTCCAAATCCTTGGCTGTCATAGCGGCTTTCCAGTCAGCCATTGTTTTACTGACGAGGTCTGTGTCGGAAACCTTGTGATTTGTGATCTGGCACCCAAAGACCAGGCCTGCTGCAAGAACAACCAGACTAAGATTTAGGATAACTGACTTTTTCATATTTTCTCTCCTTTTACTTTACTGTTGTCCTGCTGGTTATCAAGCTGGAACGTCCGGCTGTTACATTTTGCGAAGTGTACAGTTCCATGGAACTGGCGTCAATCATATTTCGTCGCTCGTGGCTCGTCGCTCGTAACTCGGTTCCCAGGTCACGGATTACGAGAAACGTTTAATAATTACAACATTATTCTGTCCGCCGAATCCGAAAGACTCATTCATTGCCACATCAACCCGACATTTCCGGGGCTTATTAGGCACGTAATCCAAATCAAGTTCCGGATCGCGGTCTATCAAATTCATTGTTGGGGGCAGCGTATTTTCTCTTATTGCCAGGATACAGGTTATCAATTCGGCTGCACCGGCTGCGCCGATCAAATGACCAAGCATACTCTTGACACTGCTGGCAGGTGTATTTTTCGCCTCTTCTTTAAAAACCGCTTTTATGGCTTTGGTCTCTATCGAATCGTTTTCCGTTGTGCTTGTGCCATGCGTGTTTATATAGTCGACGTCTTTATAGCTGATACCGGCATCAGTAAGCGCCGCGGTCATCGCCTGTGTTGCCCCTCTGCCTTGTTCGTGCATATCGGTAATTCTGAATGCGTCGGAGCTGCTGCCGTAGCCGATGACTTCAGCTAAAATTTCAACGCCCCTTTTTTTCGCTGAGCTCAAGGATTCGAGAATGACTATCGCTGCGCCTTCACCGAGAATGAAGCCGTCTCTGGTAGCTGAGAACGGCCTTGATGCTGTTTGGGGACTGTCATTTCTTGTCGATAGGGCGGTGAGACGATTAAAGCCCATAAGGCCCAGTGGATGTATCATTGAATGCGCACCGCCTGCAATCATTATGTCCGCATCACCTTTGCGGATTAGCATCATTGCCTCGCCGATGGCCTGGGTGCTGGCTGCGCAGGCAGTAAGGCAGCTTCTTGTCGGCCCTCGCGCTCCCGTGAGCAAGGCGATATGAGCAGCGGGCATATTCGGTTCCTGCTCAAGCTCACGCATCGGATCCATTCTGCCGAAAGCAACCTGTGCCCATCGGCCCCAGTCCATTTCGTTTTTGTCTGCGTCCCATCCCTCAACGATTGCAGCGAAAAATACATCATTGTCAACAGAGCCTTCGCCTGCGCCCAAATAAATCCCTAACTTGCTTCGATCTATTCCATCGCTCGGCTCGGTGGTTTCAACATCAATCCCGGCTTGTTTGCAGGCCTGAGCAGTGGCGCCGATGACAAAGCCGGAGCCACGATTACAATGTTTGTGCAATTGCGGGTTTTTCGTGTATTCTGCAAAGTCATAATCTTTGACCTCAGCATCGAATGTAGTAGGGAATGTCGAGGCATCGAAAATAGTGGTTTTGGCCACGCCGCTCTTGCCTGCTAATATTGCCTGCCAGAGCGTTTCCACATCGTGGCCTAAAGGGCAAACAATGCCCATTCCGGTTATGACGACTCGCTCAGTCATTCATAATTCCTTGTTCGATAATTGGATATTCAATTTAGTTTTTTCAGCACCACAGCGGCTGTTTGTCCGCCATACGAGTAGCTGCAGGAAAGCGCGAAGCGAATCTTTTTTTCCTGAGGCTGGTTGGTAATATTCAAATTGCAGCCATCAGCTTTTTTGTCGCAGTTTTTAGCAGCGGGAATCTTACTGTCGGTCATAGCACAAATTGCGGCGATGACATCAACCGCTCCGCATGCAGCACCTGTGTTACTCAGCATGCTCTTAGTGGGCCAAACGGTCGTTTTTGCTGCCGCTTCGCCGAGTGCCGCCTGAATTGCTTTTGCCTCAGCCAAATCATCGGCCGGTATTCCCGTCCCGTGCGGAATAATCAGGTCCAAATCTCCCGGCTCTATCTGTGCTTCAGCCATTGCCTTTTTTATTGCTATTTCAATGCCTTTACCATCCGACTCAAGATGTTCGTATGTGGGATTTATATTATTGCTTTGACCAAATCCGACTACTTCGGCGTAAATCTTTGCGCCTCGGCTTTGGGCGTTTTCCAGATTTTCCAGTATCACAACGCCGGCGGCCTCACCGAAGACCGAGCCTTTGGCATCGGCATCAAAAGGCCTGCAGGCAGAAGCAGGCTCATCATTATTCTGGTCGGTGGCTCTTTTAAGCAGGCACTGGCGAATCATAATTATCGGATTTACCTTGGCCTCAGCGCCACCGGCAAGAGCAAAGTCACTGCCGCCGCGAGAGATAATCTGCGCTGCTTCAGCTATTGACAAATGAGCAGAGGTTTCGGCACAGGTTATAGTATTGCTTGGTCCCTGGATGTCGTGAATGATTCCGATATGGCAGGCGAGCATGTTGGGCAGATATTTCAACAGCCATAAAGGCGTTACTTGCTCAAGGCCTTCTTTGCCCCATTTAAGAATGTCAAATTTGCCGTTGGTTACGCTTGCAGCCACGGCGGGGGCCAGTTCAACCAGGTCACAGCTTATAAGACCGGCACCCAGATTGATTGCTACACGCTCTGGATTGACATTGACGTTTTCCGGGTCGATACCCCTTGTAATAAGGCCGGCGTGTACGATCGCTTCGTTAGCGGCTATGACCGCCAGCTCGATGTCTCTGGACATCAGCTTAACGGCTTTGCGATATGTCTTAGGCACATATTCTCGTATTTTATAATCGGGGACCTGTCCGGCCAACTTGCAGTCGAAACCCACAGGGTCGAACGCTGTAATTTTATTTATTCCGCTCGTACCGGCGCAGAGACCCGCCCATGTTTCATTTACCGTCAATCCGAGCGGGGTTACCGCACCCAGGCCGGTTATTACTACGCGAGCCGAATTCATTGGTCTTGCTCCGATTCGGCGAGCCCGGTACCGGCGCCGGATGAAATAACATCTCGAAGAAGTGATTCGAATACTGAGCTGTCGGAGCTGAACACGAAATTCTCCTCGGGGAATTTCTTACCTCCCAGATTCTGGTCTATATGGCTGAACATCAAATCTATCTCAGCAATTAACTTATCTCCACAGGTGATTTTGCCGCTTGTGCTGGCTGCTTCGGGGGCGATGGATTCAATTTTGGTATCTAATTTTAACGTATCGCCCGGCTTTACGTAATCGAAAAAGACGGCTTTTTTTATCTTTGCGAGGATGACTTTTTCCTGAAACTTTTTTGCCTCTCCGACGAGTATCCCCGCCGTCTGTGCCATCCCTTCAATCATTAAGCATTCCGGCATAACGGGAAAGCCGGGAAAATGGTCGTGTAAATGCTCTTCAGCGAGCGTTACATTCTTGATCGCTACGGCATGTCGGCCGCTTTGAAACTCAACAAATTTGTCTATCCAGATCCAACGCATTTTTTTTATAGTTCATTGTTCATAGTGATAAATTCATAGTCTATGAACTACGAACTCATTTTGCCTTCAACGTAATTTACAATCGCATTAACGGTGAACAGGTCACCTAATTTGTTAATATCAGGGTCGTTCACAAACTCCGTTATGTCGGTATGCGGCATCTTCTCTCGCATTTCGGCCAGTCCTTTTTCGGTCAATTTGCCGTTCTGAACAAATTCGGAATTATTCATTAGATTCTCAGCGGGGAATAATTCTTCCCGGGGGATTTTTATTCCGAACACCTTCTCCAATCGAAACACAATGTCCAGAAAGTCAATGCTCTCAGCTCCCAAATCTCCCATCAAGGTCGCTTCGGTCGTAACCTCATCGTCGTCAACGCCCAATGCATCAATCAGAACTTCCTGAACCTGCTGCATAATTTCGTCCCGACTCATTGCCATACTTTTTACCTCCAGTATTCTTAACTTGTGTAACAATCCTTTTTATATTTATTTATCTATCAACTAACTTAATAATTTCCATCGTTTTTTCATATTTTCGATTATCGTAGCATCAACCGCCGTCATTGCTGAATTTTGGTCGGCCAAGTTAAAATGCTTCAGACCGAACCGTGCCTCAACAATTCGCTCGCCTTCCGAGGAGCCAAAGCCGGTAAAGCTGCTGATATTGTCTTCGATAACCTTAGCCTCAACTGTATATTCTATCTGGGAACCAGGCGCAAGAAAACTTTTATATTTTACATTTCTTGCCTGTTCAAGCAATATCATACTGTGGGCGAAATTTTCCGTTCGGCGCACCAGCCAGGATGCCGACTCGATTAATCCTTCCAGCAGCAACACGCCGGGCAGCACTGGAAACGTTGGAAAGTGGTCAGCAAGGTATTCCTCAGCCAAAGAAACGTTCTTGACGGTTTTTATTTGCCTGCCGCTTTCCAGCGAAATAACTTTGTCAATAAGTATAAATCTCATACACAGATTTCACGGATTATATAACCACAGTTTTCACAGATTTTCTAATTTGCAATACGATATACGAGATACAATTTTTTTTCCAGCCTTTTCTGGCTTTTTAATTTCTATATGATTGAGTATAATCTGATATGCAAGAATGACAATAATATATGCTGAATGCTTTTGCTTATGAATATTCACAGGGCATAAACTTACAATACATTTTCCTGACCAGAAGACCGTGAGAATATCGCCCACGGGCTTTTTTCTTGGCAGATTAGACCAAATTTGATACAATTGGTTTTACAGAGGTATTAAGGGCTTCTTCTAACAGTCCATATGTTCATGACGAAAGGAATAAAAAATGAAAAGGTTCTTTACCCTTGAATACTGGCAGGATGATAGCTGGTTCGTCGGAAAATTAAAGGAAATTCCGGGCGTATTCAGCCAGGGCAAAACCATAGAGGAACTAAAGGAAAATATAATTGATGCGTACCGTATGATGCTGAAATAAAGAACTCATTAGTTCGACTAATCAAAAAGCAACTCGGAATATAATCGGTTCCTATACGCTATACGCTATTGTTTATGAATATACGCAGTGCAAAAATTTTGGATGCCAATGGAATTCATGCTCTGATAAGTTCTTATGCCGAGCGGGACAGGATGCTGTTTCGCTCGATGGCCGATATTTATGAGAACCTTCAGACCTTTACTGTGGCTGAGCTTGATGGTAATGTGGTCGGCTGCTGTGCGCTGGAGATTATCTGGTCGGACCTGGCGGAAATAAAATCGTTAGCGGTCGATGGAGCAAACAAGGAAAAGGGTATCGGCAAGATGTTGGTAACAGCCGCCATCGAACAAGCCGGTCGGCTTGGTGTGCCGAGGGTTTTTGCGCTTACGCTTGAGCCGGACTTTTTTGAAAAATTGGGCTTTGAGGTAGTCAAAAAAGAGGCGCTGCCGATGAAAGTCTGGAGCGATTGTGCGAAGTGCCCGAAGCAGCAGAATTGCGATGAGATTGCGGTCGTGAAAACCGCCGCTCGTAACCCGTGACCCGGGCGACGAGTAACGGAAATTACCCTACCTGTCGGCGTTGGAAGAGGGCAATGGCCAATGCGAGTATGGCTGTTGTGTAGCACAAGGCATAAGAAGCACTTATCAAGATATATTTTACAGGGACCTGGCTGCCTTCGTAAATGGCGTCGCTAATCCAGAAAATCTGTAGATTCGGCACTAAAAATCTGGCTATTTTGGCCCATAATTGAGTTTCGGCAAATCTGCCGAACGCATAATCACTAACAAGCCCTAACAAAAAAATCGCGATACAGGCCGAGAGCGTTACCACAATATTAAACCTGGCCGAAAGTGCCACAGCCAGAGCCACAATTATTATTGCAGCTAACAGCAGTAAAACCGAGCCGTAGATATCCACTGCGTTTATACCATTATCCCTGGGATTAAACTGCCACTGCCGGTCAATAAAAACTAAAAACACGATGCCTAACGTAGCGAATATGCCGGTTAAAACGATGGCTGTTGACGAGAATTTCCACTCATAAGCATAATTGAAAAAAGCACTTAACAGAAATACTGCGATCATGACAACTGCCATCGTGGCCAAAACCGTCCAGTCGTGCGGATCATTTACCGTCTCAAGGACGCCGTGTCTAATCACCATCAGCAGGGCGATAGTGCAAATATAATGCGCCAAAACCACGGCAGCGGCTACACCGAAAAATTTCGCTATAATGAATATCGGACGTTGGACAGGTTTGGTCAGAACGGTCGTTATGGTCTTATTCTCCAGCTCCTGGGCCACAGCCCCGGAAGCGGAAAATATTGCAATGAACAAGCTGGTCAAAAACAGCGTAGATAATCCTATCTCGCGCAAGAGCTTATTGTCGTCGCTCATTGTGTACATCGTCAAAGACGGGCTTATAAAAAACAAAAACAAGGCAGCAACAATGATTATGGCATAGACAGGTTGTCTCAGGATTTCTATGAAAGTATTTTTCGCAATTGTAAATAACTTATTCATCTTTCACTACCAACTCACATTGACTGTGCTGACTGCCGAGGCGCCGTAATTTTGGTTTTATACCAAAGCTTAATTTTTTTTTCACTTGTCACTATACCAAAATAATGTTTATTGTTATATTATACAACTTGAAACTTGTAAAGAACATACACGGATATTAAATGAATACTATAGTTTGTGGTTTTTTGTTCGGAGTATAAAACGGGATAGAAAATGACAGTATCATCAAAACGCCCTGAACACATAGCGCTGGTATCTTTGATTTTGAGCGTGTTTTTTTCCCTCATCGCGTTTTTCTTAGGCCGATGGAGTGGTTTTTTTGCCGTCTCTGCGATTAGCTGGATGCTCCTCTCGTCCGCTTTGATTTGGCTCGTTCTATGCTTGCAGTTCCATCAGCGTGCCTTGGCAGAGCAGGAAAAACTCGATATGAGCCAAATAGGTAAGGACGAGAAGGCTTCAACAATGTTTCAAGCCAGTCGTGAACGCGCCGGTTTATTTGCCGCCGCTCAACGCCGTCTGCAAATACTCGAAAAATGGTTCATTCCCATATTCTCAGCCCTAATCGCCGTCTATCAATTAATTCTCGGATTTTATTTATTAATAACCATTCTTGGTGGTCTCGAAGGTGAGCCAAAACAGCCGTTGCTTTGTGCAATTGGTATGACGGCCATTGCGTTTGTCAGCTTTTTGATCTCCCGCTATGCTACCGGTATGTCAGCTCAGCCGCAGTGGAAACCGTTGAGGGCCGGCGGCAGCTCTCTGTTAGGCATAGCTGTTTTGTGTTTTGCCCTGGCAATAGGCCTGGCAATGGCACAATTCAAGTTTTTCATCGTGATAAATGTAATCAGCTGGACTGTTCCGATTCTGCTCATGTTCCTTGGCGCCGAAACCGCTTTGAATCTCATCTTTGACATATACCGTCCGAGACTGAAAGGCCGATACAGCAGAAGTGCTTTCGATAGCAGACTATTGGGGGTTATAAATGAACCGGGAGGAATATTCCGCAGCGCCGCAGGCGCCATTGATTATCAGTTTGGCTTTAATGTCTCTCAAACCTGGTTTTATAAACTGCTCGAAAAAGCGATAGCACCTTTGGTTTTGTTTGCCGCGGTTACGCTATATTTGTTAAGCTGCATTGTCGTAGTAGCGCCCAATGAGGAGGCAATCATAGAGCGTTTCGGCAATCCCTTAAACGACGCTAATGAAGTCCGGCTTGCCGGTTCCGGCTTGGCTTTCAAATGGCCCTGGCCGATAGATATCGCTTATAAGTATCCGACGAAAAAAGTTATGGAGCTTAATATAGGCTTTAAGGCGGAGCAGAATAAATCCAGCTACGGCCCGTTATTGTGGGGCAAGCAGCACTATGAAGAAGAATACCATTTGCTCGTAGCCAGTAAACAAACAAGCGAATCCTATGATGAATCAGCGGTGCCGGTGAGCCTTGTTATGGCTGCCGTTCCTGTTCAATACAGGGTGAGGGATTTGTATTCTTTTATCTATAAACATAACGAACCGGAAAAACGGCTCGAAGCCATTTGTTATCGCGAACTGACAAAATTTGCAGCCAGCGCCAGGATAGAAGTTGATGATGAAGCCGACCTTGAGCAAAGTCTGTTTGGAGCAGGCAGGGCAGACGCCAAGAGGGTTTTAACTGAGAATGTTCAGAACGCTGCAAACGAAGCGGGCCTGGGTGTTGAAATCGTATTTCTGGGCCTGCAGGGCCTTCA
>SDBS01008129.1_pt1 | contig 10156 bp, 10 predicted proteins | sample 2277091 | NCBI WGS metagenome assembly SDBS01 (sample SAMN10404972, study PRJNA504765) | marine sediment metagenome | isolation source: marine sediment core GS10_PC15, 163 cmbsf | place: Arctic Ocean: Southern Knipovich Ridge | collected 2010 | reverse complement strand
ATTCATTGATTTAATTACTGATAAACAATGAAATTTCAGGAGGAGAAAATTGAGGTTTCGCCCATAATTAATTCTTTCTCGTTAATCCCACTTTTTTCCAGAAATATTAAAGAAAGGAAGACATGTTATAAATCCCATTAATAATCTTTTCACGATTCCATTCATTAAAAGGACTACTAAATTTTTGAAACTGTTCCTTCTTTATAGATGATCTGTCAGTACTTATCGTGATTAGTTACATTACCTACAAATCATGAAGTTTTTGGCTTCTTTTTACATGTATGAGTTATCTCTTCTTCTTTAGTTAGCTTAATCCCACAATACTGGCAATGAATATCTTCTTCACGATCTTTTTTATTCGAAGATGAGCGAAATTGCTCTCGAGGTGCCAATGCTAAATCGTCAGGTGGGGATGGAGGTTTGAAAACGTATGGATAAGGATATCTCTCTCTGTCTTTAAAGTTCCTCCTTCTTTTAGGAAGAAATTGCTGTCTATATTCGTCATCTCCGTGAACTATTTTAAGAATTTCTGAGTAAGGGTATTTATTTCCGTCGTAATCCAACCATTTTTTTATTCTCTCTATAAAATTCTCAAACTCTAAGCGATAATCTATATCATACACTAACATAAATCTGGCTAAACTGTGAAGAATGTTATCCATTTCATATTTAGTTTCCCAGGATTTTAGAACAATTTCAAAGTCCTCAAGATAAATGCTGATTAGGTCGATCACGGTTTGATCTAGTTTTTCTACTTTTTCTCCTTTTAACCATTTAGTAAAATCATTAGTTTCCTTTCCTTTCCAGAGCGCTGTTCTCTTAGTCTCTTCTTGGTATTGTTTGATGAGTTTTACGCCTTCTACGCTTTCAAGGTCGATAATTCTTATTTCCTCATCACTTAATCGAGGTTGCTCTTCTTTTTTCACTTCTTCAGGAATTTGAAAACCATCAAGAAGCCTATTCATGTCTCCCTTATTGCTAACCTTTTCAAGAAATTGACTTCGAATTGCGAAATCGTCGGGCGGTCCTGGAGGTTTGAAATTATAAGGATATGGATATTGTTTATCGCCATCATCATCTCTATCGCTTTTTTCCGAAGCCTCCTCATCCTTTAATGACTGAATAATAGTATTTTTATCATTATCAGGAAGATCTCGAAATCCTTCAAGGAATAACCTCACAAGACGTTCTTGTTCTAACAATCTATCGCGTTCAATGTTTCCTACATAGCGCCCCTTGATTTTCATAGAATCCAGCCCAAATGCGTCTAAAAATTCAGTAGGTTCATCTCCTTGGTCTACTGAGATTATTTTGCACCGATGAAAATGCCCTTTATTATCTAAGTCGCTTTGTAAATCAGCAGCTACCCTAGATGCAATAAATTTTTCCCCGACATGTGAATTGACACCTTTCCAAATAAATATTCTTTCTAGGTCTTTTCGTAGTATAATTAGTACTTGTTCAGGATTTAAATAATTTTGAAGTTCTTCTGGCGTAATATTGAGTTTCGTATGGTCTCCCGTTCTTTCTAGCCTGTAAACCATGAATTCTTCGTAATCTTTCATTTTAGACCTTCTTTTGGATTTGAGTAGTTTTTTTTCTAAGATTTTATTGTCTTTTTTCTTATTTAATACCAGGCTGGTTAAATTTTCGAAAAGTTTTTTTATATTTTCACCTGTTCTAACATTACATTCCATAAAACCATTTAAATTCTTTGATGTGGCGATTTCTTTACCCTCTTCTGTTGAAACCTCTCGCTCACTCTTTTCATCAGGTAGAAGCCCAACCAACATAATGGGAATATCACCGCTTTTCTGGCGCACAATATTAATTCATTGTTCAATGTTATCTAATGTCTGAAATCTCGTTACATCAAACATCATAATTCCTGCATTTGCCCCTAAACAGTATGTGGATAATAAAAATCTAAATCGTTCTTCTCCTCCGACATCCCAGATCTGGAGTTTTATCTTTTTTCCCCGTAAATCAATTGTCGTTACATGAAAATCTACTCCAATTGTTAACCTTTCGCCTGGATTGATAATATTGTAACAATACCGTTTAATGAAAGAAGTTTTATCGACAGAAGCGTCACCGAGAAGTACAATATTAAATGTGCTTTCATAGGACGACAGCTTTTACACCTTTTATTGATTTCAAAAATCGCATCTTATCTATTCCTAGAATTATTATGAACTTCTACCCATATAAATTTCACAGTTCTGTCGTTTTTTCACAAGAATATACCTTTCTTTATTCCAATTTAAATTACATTTTTCCTCTACGCTTTGCAATAGCAAACCAAATCCAAATTATTAGCGCAAATATTCCTAAAAATACCTGAAATAAAGTCGGGAAATTGAACACAAACCAAAAACCAAATATAAATAAAAAAGCAAGACAAGGAATTCCTATGATAAGCCCCATTGTAGTATCAAATCTCTGTTGAGCTTTTCTTTCTTCTTCAATTTTTTTTAATATTGGTTTTAATCGAGGGTCTCCAAATGGAAACGGATAAGACCGAGAGTTAAGGTCCCTTTTTTCAGATCTTTGAATCGAACCAATTGTTAAAAACCAGTCACTAAGATTATACTTCTTTTTAAAGAAACCCACTTTTTCTTTCCCCAATACTTTCTCCATGTTGCTAAGTATCCTTTTCTTATCAGTAAAATCTAGAAAATTTGGTTTAGTAGGATCAAAATGTATTAAAAAATCCTGAAGTATTTAATCCCAGTACCAGGCCCGCACACAGCCAAAAGCACGAGGGATGCAATAATGGCGCCAATCATCTTATTTCGAACCCGTTGACCACCCCAGATTAAGAAAATTATAGCAAGCATGAACCCAAATAAGCCTATAATCGAACCAAGTGCGATTAAATACTCGAACCCTTCTAAAACACCTTCGAAATAATCGAAAACTACCATAATGAATAGATTTAAAAACAGGAATATTTAAAAGAAAAATTTAAGATTTATTTTTTTCGTCATCTTAAATTCTAATAAACATTAGAATTTACAGGTTAGAAAATAATGGATATGAAAGAAAAAAAAGAATTCATTGAAAAAGAGTTTCAGAAATTCATGGAAAGTATTAAACCAATTGTATTGAGTGATTTCAAGAATTTACCCGAGAAGGTAGATATTTGGAGAATGACACATCATTATATTTTTACTTGTAATAATTGTAAAAAACAGCTCTCTTTTATCGAAGGAAAATATGATCCTTTAACGCTTGAATGTTCCAAATGTAGATATAAAATCGAGATAAAGACTGCACCAAAGGGCACTCCAATATACTAAGATTTTATTCCTTTTTATTATCCCTTTTACTCATTTTTTACCTAATATTTACGACAATGGTTTACCACAGTATGGACAAAATTTCCAATCTGAATCTTCACTACAGGAGGAACAATGTTTTATGGGTTCGTATTCTTTTACCCATCCTTGAACTTTTGGCCTTTTTAATTCGGATTCAGGTACTTTTTTTAGTTTAATGTCTTGAACTTCAGAAATAGGTACCACCGGCTTTTTTTGTTCTTTATTTTGCTTAGCTTGTTTTATTAACACTTGAACAGTTTTTTTAACTTGATAAGAATTTATGTTCGGAATGGGAAGTGTTTTTAGAATCCATCCTGTAATTTCATCTTGATTGGGGAATCTTGCGTCCTTATATATGCATGAGGCAATTACCTCTTTTCCTTTTAAAAGTTTTGAAACCCATTTATCGTTGACTAAGCCTAATTGAGCTTGATAAGAAGTACCCGCTATTGCAAGTTGATTACTCATTGGAACAAAATTTTGATTAATCATTTTTTATAAATTCCTTTTTTTCATTTTTATTACCTAAAATAAGGAAATTAGGCTTTTATTATAAAGTAAAATATGTTCTAATGATATTTAATTTGTTTACTTCTATGGACGAAAAAATATTAATCTTACTCGATCTTAATTTTCTTCCCTAATTCTGTAAGACTATACATAAAGTGTTTGATATGGTTAGAACTATTTGGATTTAACTCTTTTTTTCGAGACAAAATCCCTCTCGTAAACAACTTTTTTCTATAAGAAAATGAAGGATTAAAAGGTGATGTAATGAAGAGTAACCAATCGATTAAAGCAAAATTCTCAAGACTCTAATTGTTTAATAATTAACAATTCAGTATAAAAACAATAAAAATTTTTTAGATAGCAATTAAAAGAAGTGATTATCATGACCATTATAACAATTTTATATTTACCTGAAGGATTAGTTCTAGGATCAGATACTCAAATGACACTATTTGTTAAAGGCAATCCCGTTAATTCTTTTAAAAACAGTCAGAAGATTTTTAATATCTCAGTTGAAAAAGGTAAGTATAATTATGGTTTATCTCAAGCTGGAAATGCAATGCCTGGAAAAAAACCTTTGAGTACTCACATTTATTCAATTAGAGAATTATTATCTCTTAACGAGTATTCTGATGATGACTTTAAATCAATAGACAAACTTACTGACATAATAGTTGAATACTTTAAAAAATTTGAAAAGGCTGATCTCTTTGGTCTCTTTTTCTATATTAGTGGTTTTGATTATGAAGATAACAAAGTTATTCCTTGCGTTTATTTTGTTAAATTTATTAAAGATCAAAATGGAGATTTAGAAGTCATAAAGCAACTTGCGGCAAGAGCGGAGAAAAAAGAGAAATATGGTCTAACTTATGCTGGAGAAGGACATTGGATAATATCAAAACTCTTAAAGCTGTCGGATCCCTCTCTAAATATTCCAAAGCGAGGTATCCCATATCACTTACTTTCACTTAAAGATGGTGTCGAATTTACAGATTACCTAATTCGATCAGTTATTGGTTTAGAGAGATTTACCACAACATTTCCTACATGTGGTGGAAAAGTAAGAATAGCAATATTAACACCTAAGGAGTTTAGATTTATTAGTGATTTAGATGAAGATTTATTGATTTAATTTAATATAACTAGATCTTTCTCGAAAATTTATACCTCTCTTAGGATATAAATCTTATAATTAAATTTCTTATTTTGATGAAGAATAACAGTCATACCAAAGAACAAGCTCGGTATTTTCTAAAACAGCAAGCCTTAAACGAGATTTCCGATATTTCTGATTTTACAAACTTTTATCGGGGTGCATACTAAACTAAAAATCTAGTAAAATGGAGTTTTATATAAAATGAAGAATCAAGTGACAAAACGCCAGCATTGGAATCCTAGAATGCACTTAAAGCATTTTGCGATAGATGGAAAAATCTATATCTATGATAAAAAGACTATGAAAATAACTTTAACATCAATAAAAAATGCGGCGGTTGGAAAGTGGTTTTATGATATGGATAATAACATCGAAAATATACTAAGTGAAATAGAAGGTAAGGTAAATAGAATATTTTCAAAGATAATCAGAACGAAACAAATTGACAATTTAACAATTGAAGAAAGTAATAATCTTAATGAGTTTATGGTTTTGCAGGATCATCGAACTCCAAAAACTAGAAATCAATTTGAAACTATATACAAAGAAGGTTTAACAATACTTATGAATGCAGTAAGGGATGGTGAAATGGATGAAAGTTTGTTACCAGACGGAATGCCTAAAGATTTGTGGAACGATATGCCACCTCCGAAGGAAAACTTCATTAAGTTTTTACAAATGATAAATGAAGATCCAAGTTATTTTACGGAATTCAATAAAGAAAGTGCAAAGAGATCAACAAATATGGTCTTAAGTGGAATTTTACCAAGTGGAATTGATCTATTTTCCAAATTAAAGCTTAGGTTGTTTTGTAACTCATCTAATGCTGACTTTTTTACATCCGATCATCCCGTGTGTCGTTATAATCATTATATGTTGAATTTTCTTGGACATATTACTATCGATGGTATAGGATATAATTCGGATGGAATACAATTATTTTATCCATTAACTCCAAAACTGTGTCTATTATTTGAAGATGCAATGAAATATGATATGTATGAAGATGTGACTGTGGTAGATCATGAGTTCGTTAATTTTATGAACGCAAGACTTATCCAGAACTCGAAGCAGTGGATATATTCACAAACAGACAATTTCAAATATGTAGAAGACTATCTTCGAGAGTATCCACATTTTAGAAATCCAAATATTTTATTCGGATTATGGAGAACACCTAAAAATGATATAGAAAGAGCTATATGGGAGCGTTTTTTTGGAAAAGAAGCTCAAAGAAAGCTAAAAAATTATCTTGACCATTTAATCAGAGAAGGCGCAACAGAACAAGAAATTGAAAATATTCAAACAAAATATGAATTAGAATACCAAGTTGCATTAGAAAATGGTCTGAAAAAAAATATTTAAAAATTGTATATGTAAGACATAATATCGCTCCAAACATTCGTCAATGATATTAGCGATAGTTAGGAATATAAACGATATTTAAGGATTAGATAAAAGAAATTATTTATTTTGTCTTAAATGTAAAAATATTTATCGGATTCTTTACATGTATGTTTAGAAAAAAATCGCTAGGTGATAATATTGAAATTTAGATTGATAAATTTAGAAATAATCAACTTTTATAGTTATGCATTTGCAGAATTAAAAGATTTAAAAAATTACAATGTTCTAATAGGACAAAACAATGCAGGAAAATCAAATATTATTAAAATATTTAAAGTCATTAAGGGGTTGTTAGAAGGAAATAATCTTGATTTTAAGATATTGTTTGATCGGTATGAAAATACAAATGCAGAGATTACATTTACATTTAAACTCTGTGATGAATATAGAAAAGAGATATTTAAGCGATTAAATAAAAGGAATCTTTTTGTCAATGTTAAGAAGGATCTCTCACTTTCACCTGTTAAGTGGTTTAAAGAAGTCTTAAAAGACTTAATTAAACAAGGTTATTTTAGTTCAATTGAAATTACATTTGCTTATAATTCAATAATCAGGAACCTTATTGTAAAACAAATAAGAGCAATCCATAATAACAGTGCTTCAAATTTATTTGAAATTAAGGATTTGAATGATAATAGTCCTCAATATTATCTTTTAGAAAATAGAGATTTATCAGGTTCTTCTACTCTGGAATCGTTTTTTAAAAAAACACTCATTAAAACTCGTCCTAAACCATATCCAGGAGCTAATTTAAGGGAGTTTTTTAACGATGTTATTTATAATCCACAAAATCCTATATGTCAGAATTTCTTTTTAAACAATTTAATAACTAATATTTTTCAATTTTTCGTTAATTCCATTCATTTCATTCACGATAAACGGCGTTTTGACGGAAGTTCAGGGATAAATGATCTCGATAAGACAATTCTATCTTCAAATGGGCAAAATCTTAGTAAATTTCTTGGGATTAAAGCAATTAATGATAGAAAATGGGTTGATGAGTTTTTGGAAGAGCTTAACGAATATTTCCCCTATATTGAAGAATTTTCTTCAAGAGTTGAAAATAATCGATTAGTTTTATTTTCAAAGGAAAATAATTTAGATAATATTCTCTATTTAGAAAATATGGGATCTGGTTTATTAAATATGGCATTTTTTCTAGCAACATTGAAAGAATTAAGTGATGGAAGCATATTATTAATAGAAGAGCCTGAATTACATATTTTCCCTGGACTTCAAAAACAAATTCGGAATAAATTTTTAAAAATTTCAGAAAAGATGCAGATTTTTATCTCAACGCATTCTAGAGATATGCTCGTGGATGATGAAGAGTTATGTTCAATTTATTCTGTTAAGAAATATGGGGGCATTTCAAAAATTATAAAAATTCCCAAAGAACATTTTTCAGAGATATACGATGATTTAGACATTGATTTAAACGAATATGAAAAACAAAAGTCAATTATTCATAAAGAATCATATTGGTCTAATTTTATCACCAAGCATTTAGATAGAACAGAGGGGGAATTATGGGATTTTAAGCAAACTTTTGAAATGTGGGAGATATCAGAGCCTTCGTTAAAAGTTAAGAAACAAATTGATTTTTGTGAAAAAGTTGCTGCCTTTGCTAATGCTCAAGGAGGTGTTTTTATAGTTGGAGTTAATGATAAAATACCTAGAAAAATTATTGGAGTATTAGATTTAGAAAACAAAATGCAATCAATTAAAACAATCGCCAGAAAATGGATTGATTATAATAGAGATTTTATAATTTTAAAAGAAACATTAATGAAGGATGATAATAATTGCGAACAGCAATGTTTAATTATAGTAATAGCTCAAACAAGGGGAGTTATTGGAGTTAAAAACGAAGATGGAAGATTTTCATATCCAATAAGATTGGAAACAGGATTAGATAGATATAGTTATAGCGATATAGAAGATAGAAAAAAAAAGATTACTACTAATAACTTTGATTTTTTACGGTATTTTGAAGATCCTTAATAATTTGTATGAAAGAAAGAGCTGTACAAGCGGATTAAAACGGATTGTAACGGTTCCTCTTCTTTTTTTATTTCGTTATCGTTCATCCTCTGGAGTCTCCCCGTGGTGCTCTCTTAATTACTTAGGTGGAAAATTAATCTCAAATTAATAAATATAATTGAAATAGATAATTTTTTATTAAATAATAATCTAATACCAAACATGAATTTTTTAGAGTTAGAAAACGCTCATAAAAGCTATAGTATAAAGTGGAATACAGAATTATTTAATGAATATAAGGAAAGTGAATGTTGGAATTTTGTAGATCTTAATCAAGAAAGTGTTGAGAAGGATATTTTAGGGTTTTTAAATAAATGGGGAATCTGTAGAATTCCTAATGACAGTAAAATTGAATTATCCCAAGCTTTAGTGAATTTGAAGGAAAATATTCAATATTTCAAAGATAAAAAACTGTGGGAAAATTTTGATTTTAAAGATAAAGAGCAAAAAGCTCTCATAAAAAAAAATTTTAGTGACTTAGAAAAGATTCCTAAAATTTCAAGTGTGGCAATTTCAAAAATGATGCATATGTTCAACCCTGATTTCTTTATAATGTGGGACAATGCTATTCAAGAAAGATACGGTTTCTATGGCAATGTTAAGGGATATACTTATTTTCTTCAAAGAATAAAGAAAAAGATAGTAGAAAATAATCTCATTGAAGATTATAATAAAAGTAAACTAAAAGATGAGATTACTCTTTTAAAGTTGATTGATGAATATAACATGGAAAACAGAAAGAAATGAGTTATCTTGGAACTTTTTTTAATTGTTAAATCGCCACTCTCCCCCGTGGTGCCCTACTAATTACTCAAGAAAAAATTATTTTATACTTTAGAAATTCAATTTCCTACAATAAATTAATATAATTTGATATCAAGTATTCTGAGATTGTCCAATATAATGTAAAGATACCATCTATATCGGGAGTATCAGTATTAGAAGTAAGTGTAAATGGTGTTGGTAAATCGGGTTCTGACTTTGGCACATCCCATATAGGATAATTATCTACTGCTCCCGCTGTTCCATCTATGAAATAAGGAGTATCGTCTATTCCATCGCTATTATTATCAAATCCCTCATAATCATCCCAGTAATTTCCCATTGTCCCATTGATTATCTGTTCCATCATCTTTCCCATTTATATTATTTCCAATGAAAAAATTATTGTATATAAGATTAGTATCACAGTCTATTGGTGTTAACCGTATACCAAGGTCATTATCCTTACATCAATATATATTCCTTGCTGGTTGTAATTTGCTGTATTACCTGAAATATTGTTACTAATACCACGACTATGAATACCACAATTCTCGTTATTGTTTGCGGTGTTTCCCAAGACATATGAAAAAAGTCATAAAGACACAGATCAGTTAATATTGGATATATATATATTGATGTAAATTATAATAATAATAATAAAAAAATGCGAACCAAAAAAACAATTGTATTAACAATAACAATCTTTTTACTCGTAAGTCCCTTATTTTTTTCAATGTTTATGCAAACAGATATAAAACTAGGCAATAATAATGAAACAAAACAAGTTGATGAAAACAATAATAAAAAACATATAAAAACTGCATCTAAACAATATCAAGATACAAATAATTTAACATATCGTTATGTATGGGGAGAAGAAGAGGCGTTAAATGAAGAGCCTAGCCCTCCAAATGTAGCGAATATTTTAGATAATGTTACTAGTTTTACGGAA
>SDBS01008128.1_pt1 | contig 10159 bp, 12 predicted proteins | sample 2277091 | NCBI WGS metagenome assembly SDBS01 (sample SAMN10404972, study PRJNA504765) | marine sediment metagenome | isolation source: marine sediment core GS10_PC15, 163 cmbsf | place: Arctic Ocean: Southern Knipovich Ridge | collected 2010 | reverse complement strand
TAGCGGGTACTAGATATGCTTTCACTATAAGACAGGCAAATGCAAGTGGCAATAGCAATAATGAATATAATGTTGTTGGTGATAATACTGTTAATTCTTATGCCGATGGAACAGCTATATACTCATTAGATGGTGGCAGTAGTTGGTCAGTTTACACGGATGATGACGCTTATTTTGTAATAACTATTACAGGAACACCTGGAACACAGATAGTAAGTTTAATTGAAAATGGAACTTTAAAATCAGATTTAGACGTTGATGCAGACGTAGAAATAGATGGCAGAGATTTATCAGATGATGGTACTAAATTAGACGGTATAGAATCAAGTGCAGTAGCTTTAACTACGGTAAAATCGGATAGTGATATTGCAGACGCAATTACTAAAAAACATGCAAATACTTTAGACCATACTCAAGGAACCGATTTAGGTTTAGATACTGGTGGAAGTAATCCAATAACAGCAGAAACAATTACTACAGAAATAAATGATTTAAAATATGTCCAATTAAACACTCCAAATCTAAGTACAGATAATTATACATTGGTACTTACTGATGTTGGCAAATCTATAGAAATGGATAAAGCAACCGCAGTAACATTAACTGTACCAACAAATGCTTCGGTAGCTTTTCCTATTGGAACTAGCATACTTATAGAACAAAAAGACGCTGGCGCAGTAACTATTACACCCGTTGACGGAACTGTAATTTTAAATAATATGGATGGATTAGTAACTACGGGGCAATACGCTGTAGTTTCAATAATTAAAAAAGCAACAAATACTTGGTTAGTTTACGGTAATTTAGAGGCATAAAATATGAGAAATCCAGCATTTTTAGGGACATTTGCATTAGGGAAAGCTAAAAAATTTACTTTTGAAGTAGTAACTTCTGCCCCTGATACTGTATTTACTTTGCCCCTAACAGCAGTAGGGGGTTATACTCATAATTTTACAGTTAGTTGGGGAGATTCTACTTCTAATGTAATTACTGCTTATGATGATGTAAACAAAGCACATACTTATTCTAGTGCAGGAACTTACGAAGTTACTATAATTGGAACTTGTCCTGGGTTTAAATTTAATAATAGCGGTTCAAAGTTATTAATAACTGAAGTTATATCTTGGGGCAATGTTAGTTTCAGAGAACTTGATTTTTACGGATGTAGTAATTTAACAACTTTACCAGAAGAAACTGGAAAATTGACGCTAGTAACATCTTTTCAATCATGTTTTCGTGGCTGTTCATCTTTAACTATAATACCTTCAGGATTATTTGATAATAATACTATAGTTACTTTATTTTTATATTGTTTCCGTAATTGTACTTCTTTAACAGCCATTCCTTCTAATTTATTTGATAATAATATTTTAGTCATTTCTTTTCAATCATGTTTCCAGGGCTGTACTTCTTTAACAGCCATTCCTTCTAATTTATTTGATAATAATATTTTAGTCATTTCTTTTCAATCATGTTTCCAGGGCTGTACTTCTTTAACAGCTATTCCTTCTAATTTATTTGATAATAATATTTTAGTCATTAATGTTCTCAGTTGTTTCCGTAATTGTACTTCTTTAACAGCCATTCCTTCTAATTTATTTGATAATAATATTTTAGTTTATAACTTTCAAAACTGTTTCAATAAATGCAATTCTTTAACTTCTATCCCTTCAGGATTATTTGATAATAATACTATAGTTACATATTTTGAAGCCTGTTTCAGTAACTGTTCTACTTTAACAGGACTCGCCCCTACATTATGGTTGAGAGAACCTGAACCGACAGGAACTCAATGTTTTTATAATGCTACAGGACTTACAAATTATGGAGATATTCCAGTAGATTGGAAATAAGTTATGAGAAACCATGAATTAGACCAAATATTTAAATTACAAGCAATATCAATTAAAGTGTTTATGAAAGTTTCAGTTGTAGAAGACCCTATAGAAAAAAACACCACAGACACCATATTGAATTCTTTACCAATAAAAGCAATAGTTAGTGATTTAGTAGCCAGCCAAATAACATACAAACTTCCAGGAATTACAACCGAAGAAGCCAAAGAAATAATAGTACAAAAGAAACATCGCAGTTTAATTGAACTTTCAGAGAAGATTGAAATAGACGGTAAGACTTATATGGGGTGGGAAACGAACAGTAGATTACAGATAAGGTCGGAGCAGAATTATATACGTTGTTATATTTATATTAAGAAGGACGGATAATGCCAATTAGAGTTAGAGTAATTAGAAAAGGTAAAAAACTAGAAACCGTTGCTAGAGACGAATTAATAAATGAGAAAATGACTCAAGAAGCCTTTATTCAATTAGGAAGTAGAACCAAAGCCAACATGATTGCAATTATAGACCGAGATAGAAAAAGTATGAAAGGAACTAAAACTCCTAATTTAACAGATTCTATAAGTTTCGATATTAACAAAATGAATATACTTAAAGGATTATCCTGGGGAATAGGAGATACTAACATACTAGCGCAGAGAGTTCCATATTATTTGGCGATTAATTATGGTTCTCGCCATAGGATACCTGAAATTACTCCTAAGAACGCATCAGTTCTAAGTTGGATTGGAAAAGACGGTCAAAGAGTTTATGCTAAAAGCGTAAAAGCCAGAAACCAAATTATACCTCCAATGAATTACATAGAAAAAACCGATAGAAGGTTATCAACAGAAATAAGAGCATTTAAACGAATAAGGAGAAAATAAGTGGGAGTATACCGTATAAGTAGAAATTGCGAGAAATCAATTATAGATAGAATAAAAGAAGTATTGGCTCTATGTTCTTTTACAGGAGTATCGGTAGAAAAAACCTTTGCCCAAGTTTATAAAACAGCAATGCCCGTTATTTGCGTAAGAGTAGGAGATACAGATTTTCCTAGAGTAGAAATAGGAACTAATTCCATTGTTAGAAATATAGAAGTTTTTATTGATTTTTTTACAAAAACTGACGGACTACGATTAGATTTAAAAGATTGTTTAACTGAGTATTTAAAAAGAGGAATAAACTATTACGAATATGTAATAGCAGATGGAGCAATAGCTTCTAAGATATTATCTGGACGATTAAGAGTATCTAAAATGACCGATACAATAGTTAATGTAAATGTAGAAAAAAATACCTTAGATAGTTATGATAGGTATAGACATCTTATTACTTTAGTAGTAGATTTAGGTACTGTAGAAGTATAGGAGGAAACATGGATTGGAAATTACCATTATTTATATTACAGGCAGTAACAACTTTAATAACCCTTGCTGGTTTTATAATTATTAAAACAAATGATTTAAAACACCTGCATATAGAAGTTAAAGAAAATAAAAAGAGAGACGAAGAAAACAAAAAAGAGATTGTAGATATTGTAAAAGAATATACAAAAGAAACCAATAAACAATTAGATAAAATATTTAAAGAGATAAGAAAGATAGACAAGTTACAAGTGAAAAGAGATACTGTTTGTAATATAAGACATGGAAATAATAAATAATTTCCTAAGAAGAGGAGATTATATAATCAAAGTCAAAGGAGGACAAGATTATGACAAATTATTCAGATTATGACCCCCGCATATTTCCTATAAACGGAGATGTAGCACCAGCCGAAATTGATAGAGCGCAAGGTATTACCCCAGGATGGTCTGGCAATCGTACCCGCAAAAACGAAATTGGCAGAACTGGCGCAGTAGGGTATAAGAAAGGGATTCCCGAACTTGCTTATGGGTTGACCCAATTAGAGTATGGTAGTTTAGAATTTTGGAGAAAAATGGCAAATAAGCCAGATGCAACTGTTAAGATAACCTTAGATGATTTTAAGACTTCTCAGTTTGATATTTGTGCTTATTTAACAGATGATGATGGAACCTTTACAGGAACTATTCTTTATCCTAAACTCCGAGTAAATGGCTTCAATTTTAGTATTGGAGACCCCGAAGCTGACGGTGAAAGAACCTTTGATTTAATAGGTGAAAAAGCTATCCAATGGAAAGAAGACAATAAATATTTCATTTTTAAAAGACATGAAGCTGGTTCTGGAAGCGATGATGTTATAGATTTAAGTGCTAACACACCTGCTGTAATACCTGATAAAAACGAATCAGGAGCCACAGACGAAGAAAAATATATTTATAGAGTATTAAGAGTTAGAGGAAGCACAACTACCGAATTAACTGCTACAGACGACTTTACTTATGACCCTGGAGCTAAAGAACTAACTATTGATTCAATAACAACTGCTGACGTAATTAAAGTTTATCATACTTCTGCTACAGCAGTATCGTCTACTTTTACTAATAATGACTCTGACCCTGTGGTTATTAGTGCTGAGAGCATAGTTATTGAGATAGCTTCTGCTGAACGTCTTTATAGATTACAGTCTATTAATTTAGATGTAACTTTTGAAAGACAAGATGAAGGAGAAATAGGTAATAAGGAAAAAGTTCTTAGAGGAATTTCAGACAAGACAGTTTCTATTACTTTAGGTAAATTAATAGAAGATTTCGATTTAGAAGATGCTCTTCGTGGAGTAGCTTCTGACTACGGACAAATAGATTTTGACAAGTTTACTGACGATGTTACTATTACTGTTAAGATTTACGAAGACGATACTCAAGAAACCTTTAAATTAGGATTTCAGGCAACTGGACTAGCAGTAGACAGTAGTAATGACGGAGTAAGCGTAGGAGAATACACCAATAGAGAATTTACACTTATAGGCGATAATCTTTTTGTAACTAGCGATATTACTGAATTATAAATTTAAAGCTTGGGGGAGTAGGAATTGCCTACTCTCCCTTGCTTGCTTAGTAAGGAGAAAGTATGGAACTTACAGAACAACAATTAAAAGAAATAATTAGCAAAGCTTCCAGAACTGTAGTTGGAATTCTTTGTAAGAGAATAGAGATTCTTGAAGAAGAAGAAAGAAAACGCCAGTGTTTAGACCCCTCTGCCAAAATTTTAACTCCTCGTATTTATAAAGCATTGGTAAAGGAAATAGTTCACGAACAATTTCGCAATTTACGAACAATCTTAGAAATTTTAACAATACCTACGGTTATATTTAGGAGAAGAGAGTCCAAATAAGGACTCTATTTTTATGTAAGGAGGAAGTATGAAAGAAATGAAATCAAAAGAAGAATTTTTGCAGAAGGTTACTGAAAATTTAAAAGAACTTAACGACTTAAATAATACAGAAGTTTTGATAAAGGATAACAAAATAGCCTTTGAAGTTAAAAAAGAAGAGTATAGGATTTGCAAACCTAATTACAAACAAAAAAACGACTTAATAAAAGCTCGTTCTAAAAAATATATTGAATTTTTAAAAGATGATATTTTTTTATTGCGAGAACAATTAGTTGCTATTTATAAAGAGAAAGGGATTGACCTAGACAAAATTAACATAGAAGTAAAACAAATACATAATAATATTGAAAAATTACAGGTAATATTAGCACCAGAGAAAGACAAAAACAGTAGAAATAGAATTAAAAAAGAAATCGAAAAATTATTCAGAGAACAAGCAGAACTTATAGAAAAAAAGTCCGACTATTTAGCCCTCTGCTTAGAAACAGAGTTATTGGAATTTGACAATCTATATACTATTTTTTTAATTTTAGAAAAAAAAGTAGAAGATAAGTGGGTTGATGCTTTTGATGACTACGATAAATTTTTAGAATCAGACGACACCGTAATTAATAAAGCTTTAATGAATCTACCTTATCTTATATTTAACCCAGGATTAAGTGAAGAATAATATTTTAAGAACATTGGCTAGAAGTAACGAAATGCAAACCCTATATGCTAGAAGCAAAGATATAGGGCTACAGTTATTTGACAATACTAAAGATTATAGTAGAATTCAAATAATATTTTTGTCTTATCTTGAATTATATCATGGATTATATAAAGATATATCTATGGGAGAAGATTTCATAGATTATGAATTACTAAATGATGACATGGACGTTGACGCTTATTTAGTATTTAGAAGTAAGAAAGAAGAAGAAAAGAACAAACCAAAGGAAAAAGTAAACACAACTGGAGTTCCAACTGTTTTGTTCAGAAAAAAGAGGAAATAAAAAATGGGTATTAACAATACATCTAAACATTTAATTGATGCAATTTATAGTGTTAGGGGTTGGGAGACTTACTCGAAAACATTTACCAAGGCTGGAAGATTAACCAAAAAAGTAGAAAAAGGAATGGGTACTTTAGATGGTAGAGCAGTTAAATTAACTAAAACTGGTAAACAGGTTGGTAAAAGTTGGAAAGAAAACGTATCGGGTACTTTTGTCAAAGCTACAGGAGCATCTAACGATTTAACAAAAGCTTTAAGAAGAGCGTCAATTGTCGCTCCTGTTTGGTTAGCTTTAAGGGCTGTTATGATGAAAGTTCTAGGCACTCTTAAAGATGGAATGAAAATGATGAGAGAATGGGATAAACAATTAACAAAAGCAAGAGCAACTATTAATTCGCTTAATTTAACTTCAGAACAAGCGTTTGACAAATTAAAAAAACGAATTCAAGAAATTTCAATGGTTTCTGGCGTTGGAGTAGATAAATTAACAAGTGCTTTTTTTAGGTTTAGTACACTAGGAATAGAATTTGAAACTTCTTTGGCTGGAGCCGAAGAATCTTTAAATATAGCTTTGGCTTTGGGTGGAGATTTAGACAAAACAGCAAGAACAATAGCATTTGCATATAATCTTTTGGGAAAATCATTAGACCAATCATTAGCTCCTCAACAGCAAATGGCAGATTTAGGAGCCAAATTGTTTGGTATTTGGAAAATAAACGCCTTTGAAATGGATGAATTTTCAGAATCTTTAAAGTTCTTTTTATCTACTGCGAATACAGCCAATATAGGTTTAGAAGAAACCATTGCTTTATTAACAACTCTAAGTACCGCAGGTATGTTTGGTGGAAGAGGCGGAAGAATGTTTAGAACGGTCATACCTAAATTAACAACTCAAGTTGATGAATTATCAGATGCTTTAGGAATTAAATTAAATCCAAGACTAGAATCAACTACAGAAATTCTTTTGAAAGTTATTAAAAGATTAGAAGAAATGCACAAAGCAGGTGAAAAGCAAAAAGTCGAAGAAATAGTTAAAGAGATGTTTGGAGGAGCTAGGAGCGGAGAACCTATGAAGGGGTTAATTGCTTTAAGAGATTTGTTATTAAAAAATATGGCTATTGCTACTGCTTCTGGCAAAGAAAGATTAAAATTACAAAAGGAATATATTGTCAGATTATTGCAAGTAAATGTAAGTTTGGATAGACAATTAACTATTGGAGAGAATATAAGAACAACAATGGGAAGAGCTTTTTTAGAAGGAATAACAGGAGCGGACAATTTTGCAGGAGCGGTAAAGCGATTGAACGATGTTCAACTTCTGGCATTAAAAATACAAGAAGAATACAACAAATCAATGAACATTGTAGATGATAAAGGAGCAGTAGGGTTATTTGGAAAGGACATACCAGATTTTTTAAAAGTTTTAGGCGAACTAGATGCCATAACAGGCATGATAGCAACTATTTTCCCTATTCTACTGCCAGCCATATCTATTAGAATGGGTTTTTTTCAAGCGGAGCTAGACCAATTACGACAAACATTAAAAGATGTAAAATCTGGTTCTGTAGCTTTAAAAGATTTAAAATCCGCTCTTGATTTTCTCAAAAGAAGTAAAGGAGGGAAACTAGAACTTATATTGGGAGATGTAGATTTAGTTGAAAAGCAGTTAACAGAAGCCATAATTAGGGCTACTGATAAAGAAGCCAAAATTAAATTAAATATAACAGATATGGACGGAAATCCGATAGAAAATCTAAAAGAAACATTACAAAAAGAATTATTTGGAGACTCAACAGAATTAACTGGTCGCCAAATTAGTTTATTAGATTTAGTTGTTAAAAGTCAATTAGATTTATTAAAAGTCCAAGGTGCTTCCGAAGTACAATTAAAAGCTTCTGAAATATTATTAAAGAACATGTTCGATTTAAATAAATCAGATGTTGATAATTTCAAAGACAAATTAGCTCTTCAAAAAGCTATAAATGGACAAAAAGAAGCAGATTTAAGATTGTCCAAACAATCAATGAAGATATTCGAAATTGCCAAACAATTTGGAGTTACTATAGCAAGAGATATAGGGGGTTTTTTAGAAGGACAAATTACATTTGATAAATTAGAAAACCTAGGCAAATCGTTTGATGTTTTTAAAAAGTTCTTTCCTGAAATAATAAAGACTCAAGAAGCATTAGATTTTTTTCAAAAAGGAGCGGGTACTGGCATACCTATAAAAGAAGAAGTTTTAAGAATAGCTCCAGTGTTATTACAAGCTAAATTAAGACAAGATATAAAATTCGTTTTCGATATAACAGTAGACGGAAAAAAAGATATAGACGATGAATTAATAAAAAAAGTTTTGGATGCTATAGAAAAGAAAAAATTGAGAACTTTCTTAGACAGTGAATATTAAGGAGAATTATTATGTCGTTTGTACCTAAATTTCAGTTATACAATTCAGCAAATACGGTATTGCTCTACTCATTTCCAGTAGTACAAAGAACAAATATACCCCAAACTCCTACAAAAATAGTAGAAATAGAAGGTCAAAGAGGCATAGGTTCTTTAATCATAGCTGGCGGTATTTCTGCTTGGGATGCTATTATGGAAGGAATATTGGATGCAGATGATTACGAAGCATTAGTTGTTAAAATGGATGCTTTAGAAGCGGTGCTACCCCTAAATACTCCCTTTTATTTACGAGTAGATAAAACATCAGTTACTTATTATCAATATAAAGTAAAAAGAATAGTACCAATAGAATATCCAGAATCATTGAGAAACGATTACGAATTTCAGAGGTATATTATAAATTTACGGGTAAACGCCTGGTAAAAATTAAGGAGGATTTAATATGTCAGTAACTTTAAGGATTGCAGTTAATGTAGATAGTCAGGATTTACCTCTTGACACTTCGGCAGTGGATTGGATAGATATTGATGTCGATAATGACAATTTGATATTTTCAAATGGCTCTAGCGAAGTAATAGACGGAGCCTTTACGCCAACAGAAAGCGAATTAATACAAGCAGGAGTTATCGTAAGCCCTTCTGCTAAAATAATAGTTCCTAAATATTTTCTTTCCGATGTAGGTGCAGGAATCATTAGAGAAATATTAAATGCAGGAGATAACAATAAACGCTATGTATTTGCATTTGATTTTGATGATACAACCGCTTCTGAACCAGTTTTAGAAGTTTGGGATGACAATACCCTAAATACTATTAATTTTAATACATTAGGTTCAGGAACAGCTTTAGATAGTTGGGTTTGGGGAATAACAACCACAGATGCTTTGCCTGGTGCTAATTGGGTAGGAGATTCTCCTTCAGTGGGTTCTAGGTTGGCTGGAAATTCTTCTGGTTATTTTCTTTGGTTAAATAATCAAGCGGGAGCATTATCAGGTGCTAAAACTTTATATTGTCAATTAAAAATTATTATACCAGCAGGTGTAACTGTTTCTGGAAATGAAACTCCGAACTTTGTCGTAAAATATACAGGAAATTAAATGAGTATTAGAAAATTTAATTTTGATAAATCATTAGTAACCGCAATAGTTAGCGATGGAGAATATTCGTGGATAGCCTTTAAAGGTTCTGATGATGAATGTACTTTGAGAAAAGTAAGTGCCTTTGATTTAAATCAAGTGTTTTATGAAATAACTGTTCCAGTTAATCAAATAAATAGAATGATAGTAACAGCTAATTCTTTGATAGGTGTTTGTTCTAGTGCTACTATTTCGGTTATTCGTTACGACAAAACAAATCCATTAAATGATTCAGGAACTTTATTAAAGTCTCCTTTAATAGAAAATCCAATTGATTTAGTTGCCAACGAAAGTGATTTATTTATTTTATATCCTGGTAGCGCAAGCGGAATAAATACAAAAATACAACAACTAAATGCTAGTACAATAGCGTTAGTTCAAACAATAGATTTATTTAAGAGTGCAGATATAATCGAAAATGCAGTTAGGTTTACTATAGATGATAGTGGAAATTTATGGGTAGTAACGTCAGATAGTCCATCTTTGCTTGTAAATGTATATGATACTGGCGGGGACGTTTATGACTTTA
>SDBS01008127.1_pt1 | contig 10159 bp, 7 predicted proteins | sample 2277091 | NCBI WGS metagenome assembly SDBS01 (sample SAMN10404972, study PRJNA504765) | marine sediment metagenome | isolation source: marine sediment core GS10_PC15, 163 cmbsf | place: Arctic Ocean: Southern Knipovich Ridge | collected 2010 | reverse complement strand
AGGGGAAAAGATCACCATCCGAGGCCGACGTCTCATTGATCAGGCATACCTTATGGCCATGAAATACGGAAGCAGGATAGGTACTTGCTTTATCACTTCTATATCCAAATCTTGTCCCTAACAGACGCGAATCCAGTCGCTCAATAATCCATTGTGAAACATTACCACCACCATTGGAACGGACATCAACCACCAAACCCTCTTTTCTGATTTGTGGATAATACCACTTAATAAATTCATAAATACCATTGGATCCCATGTCAGGTAAATGAATATAGCCGACCCGTCCTTCGGTCATTTCATCCACTCTTTTCCGGTTATCCTCAACCCACTCCATATACAGTATCCGTGCTTCGCTACCTATCGGATTGAAGGTCACATGTCGTGCCCCCTTAACCGAGGATTTGCTGTTCAAAGTAAGTGTTACAGGATCCGTTTTGTGCTGTAGCAAGCGATAGGGATTATCAGATCCCTTTAGTTCTTCCCCGTCAATCGCCATCACATAGTCACCAACCCGTGCATCAACGCCAACTTCGGTTAAAGGCGCCCGGTATTTAGGTTCCTCATTATTACCCATTAATATCCGTGATATTTTGTATCGGCCGGCCTCAGCATCCAGTTCAAATCGTGCCCCGGGTAGAGCGACTTTTGGCCTGGAGGGAATTTCATAATCACCGCCCACAATATAGGCATGCCCTACGCTAAGTTCCGCAACCATCTCACCGAGCACATAATTGAGATCAGAACGGTGCGCCACATATTTTAATAAGGGTCGATACTGATCACCAATCGCTTTCCAATCGTAGCCATGCATATTTTTCACATAAAAGAAATCCCGAAAACGGCGCCAGGTTTCTTCAAAAATTACTGCCCACTCTTCCGCCGGAACACGATCTACCATCAGTCCGTTTGTTGGCACTGTCTTTTTCTCGTTCGCTTTTGGTTTTACATCATATAAATGATAAGCATTTTTTTGTTTTACAAGTACCTTTTTGCCGTCAAATGATAGAGCATAGTTTTCGATATCATCCACCAGGGTGGATAATTCACGATCTTTGATTGAATAGATTTGTAAACTTGGTTTAGTGTAACTCTCCCGGCCATAAAAACCGGCACCGGTTTTTACAAATAAAATATGGCCTTCCACCACGGACAGGCCCCGCATGTTATCGTCTTCAATCGGAACCCGGGCTACACGATCAGCAAGTCCATCGAAATCTATTTTAACCGCTTTTTTCTTTTTTTCATCTTTTTTATCTTCTTTATCCTTCTCTTTTTCTTTTTCCTCACCTATAGTAACTTCATCACTTTCCGGTGGAAACGGATGTTTTACATCTTTTCGTAAGGCCATGGCATAAATGCCGGTTTCACGATTCCCGGCAAAATTCCATTCCCAGGTGCTGATCAGGGGAGCAAACTGACGGTCGGAAAGATAGTAGAGATAATTTCCATCCGGATCCCAGGCCGGCGCATATTCATTATAATATGTGCCGGTTATTCGCCGGACTTTACTATCCGAAACACTCCAAATATAGATCGACCAGTAGCCGTTCCAATCACGCATGGAAAAAGCCAGATGACCGCCATCCGGCGACCAGGTATAATAATATATTTCACCAAATTCATGATCGGCTATTTCTTTTACATTTTTATTTGCCACGGTAAGAACATACAGTTTGCCATCTTTATCACTGACAGCCATACGTTTTCCATCGGGCGACCATTCCATTGGTGAGAGCATGGAATTAAACTGTGTGGTCAGTTGTACAGGTTTTTCTTCACCTTTCTGATCAATAAGATAAATCTGTTCTTCTCCACTCATATCAGAAATAAAGGCGATTTTTCTGCCATCCGGTGACCAGCGGGCCCACTTATCATGTGCATTTGACGTATTTGTAAGATTACGGGTTGGTCCTTTTTCAATAGGAGCGGTAAAAATATCACCCCGGGCCACAAACAAGGCTCTCTCACCTTTTGGTGATAATTCAAAATCCTCAATGTTTTTTACCGCGGAATATCTCGATGGACGTTTGGCCAGACCGTCATCAGGAACAGTTACCGATATTTTTTTATCTTCTTTTGTTGTTACGTCAAAAACTTGTAGTTCACCATTTAACTCATAAACGATTTTACCCTGGTTGTCTGAAGAAGGCCAGCGTACATCCCAGGAATTGCTTCGAGTTACCTGAAGAACCCCATCTGACTTCACATCATATGCGTATAAATTCAAGGTGCCATCACGGTCGGAGACAAAATAAATATCATCACCTATCCACATCGGATCACGTTCCGTCCGTTTGCTGTCCGCTATTTTTTTTGCGTCAAAAGTTTTAATATCAAAGATGTACAAATCCTGTGCCCAGCCACCCTCATAGCGTTTCCATGTCCGAAAATCTCTGAAAAGGGGTGAGTAGACAATTTTATTGCCATCAGGAGAAAAATCACCGGCCCCTGATGAAGGCATTGGCAATTTTTCCGGAAGTCCGCCTTCGGTTCCTACGGTATACAAAGCCGTTTCAACCCCACCACCATTGGCATCCCGTAACGAACGAAAAAGTACTTTTTTCCCATCCGGAGACCATCCATATACCTGATTATCATACCCCCAACGTGGCGCTAACGGGCCCCTGGCCGGGTAATAAGTCAATTGCTTTGGGAAACCACCTTCTGACGGAATGACATATACCTGTTCATCCCCATCATATTGCCCGGTGAAAGCGATCCACTTACCATCCGGTGAGAACCTGGGGAATAATTCCTGCCCGGGATGGGCGGTCAACCGAATGGCCGTACCACCACCTGCAGGCGCTTTCCAGATATCACCAGCATAACAAAAGACGACATGTGATCCATGAATGTCAGGAAATCGAAGTAGTTTTGTTTGTGCAAAAAGAGAACTTAAGGTAAAGAATATGAGTAATAAGCTTACTAAAATCCCCTTGCCAGAATTATGCATGTTAACTCCTTTACTCGATTAAAAGTAGGATAGAAAAGGTTTAAATATTTTTTAACATTTATTATATGTAGGCAAACGACATGTCGCGTGCCTACATATAATATTTCATTTAAATGGGTGAAATTCCGAATGATCTATCGAATTTAACAACAATTATAGAAATAATAAATAGCATTACTATGGATAGTGAAACAATTAAATGAATTGTTTGCTTTTGCTTCTGTTTATAATACAATTGGAGATAGAGAATATTCTGAAATAGCTTATAACCTTTATACAGATCTTTTTACAAGGCCAATACCGGAAAAATTTATCCAGGAACGTCTTATCACTGAAATAAGCAAAGTCACAGATTCTGCTGAAGAAAGCAGAGAATTCAGTTTAACGGAAGAAACAGAGGTTTTACTAATTGCTATTGGTGAGGGCACTGGAACAGACATGTATGATTATGGGTGGATTGAAAATATGGCAACAGGAGATACACTTTGGAAAATGACCATGGATGTAACAACCCATGCCGGAGGGGCTAATAAAAATCGTCTGGTTGATACGACAATTCTGTTGCCAGCAGAAATGTATCAGCTCAAATACAAATCCGATGATTCACATTCTTTTAACCGATGGAACGCAACACCTCCCGAATTTGCATTTTACGGTATCGCTTTATATAAATAGCGATTTCCTTAAAATTGACAGTAACAAAAGGATGGCTAATGATTTCATTTGGGTCGTTTATACCGATTCATTTCCCAGATACTCTAAATCAGGCAAATCCTGCCAGAATGCTTGCTGCGTATCCAGTGCTTTTAGCAGCTCTTTTAAACCTGATTTAGTTAAACGATAGAAACGCTTGCTCTGTCCTCCCCGCACTGCCGTCGGTTTGCCCTGAGAGTCTTCCAGAAATTTCTTTTTCACAAGTCGCTCCAAAGGAAAATAAATACCCCCGATGGCTAAATCCTTTCGGGCCAGCTTCCGGATATGATTATAAATAGTAGAACCATAAGCATTGTTCCCCAGTTTCCATACGGAAAGAAGAATTTGTTCTTCAAACCGAGTTAATTCAGACATTCTTTGCCACCTCTTAATATTTCTTCAGATAATATGAAGAAATATTAAGATATAAATCAAGTGATTTGTTCAGATTATATGAATTAATTGAATATTCATCATTCTACATACCATTTCTTTAGTTTTTAATATCCCGTCTCTGGGGATCTTATTAGTATCTGTGTATCGGGATTCAATGCCACCCAGGTAGACCAGCGGGTTTGTGTAGATTCAAATTCATAGAGATTCTCATCTGCATAAACTCCACTAATACATCTCAAGCCATTTTCACCGGGCATATGATACCATAAACTTTCCGTCTCATAGTCATATAATACAAAAGTAAAATTATATGTCCATCCACTGGCACTCAAAGTCAATACATGCCCCTGTATTTCCCGACTGTACACGGCAGTCAAATCAATCAATGGTCAGTATGCTACTGCCACATAGGTGGGCCCGAATTGTTCATCGACAACCTCATGGTTCCTTAAAATAGACAGCGGGTAAGCCCTGGCAATTCCATTTATAACAGTCCCAATTACTCTTTCGCTTTCATTAACTGATGGATAACCGGGATCATCAGGAGATAACAAATTGGGTTCGAGAATCGGTCTAATAGCAAAAGGACCTAAACCATATTGAAAATTCTTCGGATTAAAATCATACTCATTGACGGCATGGGTTACATCCCATTCCTTACCAGTATGATCAATAATAAAAATTCTGCTCGAATCTGAAGTATCAGGACTGACTTTAACTGTCGCATCATCAACAATTGAAATTGTGCTCGTTTCCCGACAGCTAAATAGTAAAATTAACAAGGGCATTATTGACAAAAGTTTTAAGACCATAATCTGCTGTACTCCTGTATCCTATTAAAAATACAATCTCTTAAAAACATTAAAATTTACATTCTTATTCGTCAATTACCCGTAAGCAGGCTTACCAACTTATAATTATCTGTCCATCCCGATGGGTGCGGACAACTACTCCATTAACTTATTGTCTATGCCGTTGGGGATGAGCGTTTCGTCAGTTTTCTGGTATTAATTTTAGATCAGTAAAATCAAAAACGATATCTCATAAAAATGGAGGATTGATTCATGAAGAATTACAAATTTCTTTTAGCTACCCTTGGCATGCTACTGATGATTAGTATAGTAAATATATCCAATGCAGAAGAGAAACCTTATTCCGGAACGATCAAAGGTCGAATAGTCGATGCAGATACAAAACAACCTTTGGCCGGGGCAAATATTATCATTCTCGCCAGTAATCTCGGCGCTGCTTCTGATCATAAGGGTGATTTTATAATTGAAGAAGTTCCCGTAGGCAATTATACATTGCAGTTCAGCTATATCGGTTACAGTGATCAGTTAAAAACAGACATCATAGTAAAATCTAATCGTCATACATATGTCGAGCCGGAGTTGAACATCTCTACACTTGAATCCGAAACCATCACAGTGAAGAGCAGTTATTTTCCGGAAATATCTGAAAACCCGGTTAGCATCGTCCGTTTTTCATCAGAAGAGATACGACGGGCCCCTGGTTCTGCTGGCGATGTAAGCCGAATTATTTTTGGTCTGCCCAGTATCGCAAAAGTGAACGATACCCGTAACAGTCTTTTAGTACGCGGGGGGGCCGCTTTTGAGAATAGTTTTTATATCGATAATATTGAAATTCCAAATATAAACCACTTTCCGGAACAAGGTTCCTCCGGAGGCCCAATCGGTATACTCAATGTTGAATTTATAAAAGATGTTGATTTTTATAGTGGTGGTTTTTCTTCAATTTATGGTGACCGACTTTCCTCTGTTATGGATATATCATTTAGAGAAGGAAACAGAGATGAGATGTATGGTCAGATTGATTTAAATTTTGGAGGATTTGGTGGGGTTGTAGAAGGGCCGTTGGCAGAAGGAAAAGGATCATGGATGCTCTCAGCGAGAAAAAGTTTTCTGGATTTAATTGTAGGGGCTATTGGCGAGGATAAAACATCTGTTCCCAATTACGGTGATATTCAGGGAAAAATCGTTCTGGACGCCAGCAAAGATGATAAATTTAGTTTTATTGGTGTTTTTGGTGTGGATGCGATTACCCATGAAAAAGAGAGTGCCATTAAAAATGCAGATAATATGTATTCCGATGTCAGGATTCTTCAGAACACGATTGGCTTAAACTGGCGCCGTCTATGGGGGAAATCAGGATATTCCAACACCTCGCTTTCGCATACGATCACCAAATATGATTTTACTATTTTTGAAACACTACACTATCTTCAAACCGGTAACGAAAAAAAAATAATAGATCAAATTGGTAATGAACAGGAATATAGAATAAGAAATGTCAATCATTTTATTATTAATGCCAAACATAAATTCGAATTTGGATTAGATCTAAAAATGCTCACCATCAACTATAACCATTATTATGGACCATACCATGATTATCTGGGTAATCCACAATCACCATTACAAGTCGATAAAAATAAGAATGCTTTTAAAATCCAGGGATTTCTCGGATATACCTGGAATCCTGTAACCCCTCTAACCCTTAAACCTGGCATACGGATCAATCATTTCACCTATAATAAAAACACCACTTTTTCACCACAGATGACTGTATCATATAGTCTAACCGATCGCACTTCTCTTAGTGGTACAGCTGGTATTTATCACCAAAACTTGCCGCTCGTATTATTATCCCAGCAAGCAACGAACAATAATCTGCATGATCCGTTAGCCTACCATTTTATTGCTGGCATTCAGCATTCACTGACTGAAAACACACGGCTATCTGTAGAGTTATATCATAAGGAATATAGAAATTTCCCCCTTGATCCCACCCAGCCTTCTGCTTACGTCATGGATGAGGTTATTTATACGGGTATCTATACACAGCATCATGAACTTGTCGATGAGGGTAAAGGTTATGCCAGGGGTATTGAATTGATGATACAAAAAAAATTAGCTGAGGATTTTTATGGTATGGCCAGTGCAGCTTATTTTCAAAGCCGTTATAAAGGACTGGACAATGTCTGGCGCAACCGGAAAAATGATAACAGATTTGTATTAAATATAGAAGGGGGGTACAAACCGAACAATCATTGGGAATTCAGTATGCGATGGATATTTTCCGGCGGTACCCCGTATACACCCTTTGACATTTCTGCATCCGAAGAGGCATACCAGGGAATTAGAGATTACCGTCTGGTTAATACCGAAAGGCTGCCCAATTACCATTCTTTGAATGTGCGCTTTGATAAACGTTTTTATTTTAAGGGATCCAATTTAATATTTTATCTGAGCGTCTGGAATTTATATGGAAGAAATAATATCAGTGGATATTTGTGGAACCAGATAGAAAACAAACCAGAGGCACAAGAACAATGGAGTACCCTTCCAATCTTTGGTTTAGAATATGAATTTTAGTTTTTCTTTTTACAAAAGCTTCGGTTTATTCAAAATCGGAGCTTTTTTCTTTTCTATCTCTAATTCTACTAAAAAATCATAATATAACGCTCTTCTCGAAAAACTCATTCCCTCCCTTTCTAGTAACAAAAGAAGGGAGATTTGATGTTTTCGCGTTATGGATGGTAAAAATCTATTCCCCTCTCTTCACAAGAAAGTGATTCAGGGTGAGTTCATTATGATTCCTCAGTTCCCTATTATATCTTTAGAAATAATTCTTGAAACTCAACATAAAAATTGATAAATAACCATATAATTTGTTTAAATGGCATTCAGACTTTGTATCAGAATAACAATCAATGCAATTTTCTGTGGACTTTCCAACAGTACTTCTAATTCTTGGCGCAATACAGGGATACTATCTCTCCGCTCTGTTATATTTTAAACACAGAAATCAATTTGCCAACCGATTTTTAGCTTTCCTCATACTCGTATATACGATTTTTGTCACTGGTGCTGTCTTTTCGAATCTGCAAATCTATGATAAATTTCCACATTTGAGGGTCTTAATAGGAGCCTTACCGCTCATATTCGGACCTTTGCATTATCTCTATGCTAAATACCTTATTGCACCCAACCTGAATTTTAAAAATATACAGTGGCTACATTTTTTGCCCTTTACGATATATAAATTATACACTATTCCTGCATATTTTATGAGTTCTGATACTTTGATTGAATATGTTAAAATTATGCAAAATTATCAGGAGATATCTGTTTTTACCATTGTAAACTGGTTTTTAGTGCTACAGGGTATTACCTATATGATCCTAACAATCAGACTTGTTCAAAAGTATTCCCTACAAATGAGAGATACTTTTTCATCTTTGGAAAAAATCAATCTGCGCTGGCTTCGGAATATCACCGTATTAGCAACCATTGTGTGGTTTATAGTTTTTATTGAAATTCTTTATCTAACAATTTATACAGAAAAGCCCCTGGAATTTAATCTGATCGGAATTGCTACTTCAATCTATATCTATACTCTGGGTTATATTGGATTGTTTAAATCAGAAATATTCTCCCAAAAGTATGTAACGCATTCCCTCTCACATATGATGGATACCAGGGAAAATCTTTTACCGGAAAGTGGGACCGCCACTCTCAGAAGTGAGAGAGAATTCGATAAAACAAAGGACAAAAAGTATACAAAATCAGGATTATCAGATGATAAAGCTAAAGAGTATTTGGCCCGTCTTCAGTCTTTGATGGAAAAAGAAAAACCTTATCTGAAAAGCAATTTAACATTACATCAATTAGCTGAAGAACTTTCCATCTCACCACATAACCTATCAGAAATAATAAATAAATTTTTGAATAAGAATTTCTTTGATTATGTAAATTATTTCCGGATTGAAAAAGTAAAACAAATACTTCAGGATCCAAATAAACAAATTTTAACCTTGTTGTCTATTGCCTATGATGCCGGATTCAATTCGAAGTCTGGTTTTAATGCCATTTTTAAAAGATCAATGAAATTAACACCATCTGAATACCGCGAAAAAATAAGTAAAGCATAAAAATAATTAAAGACTTGTCATTAGAAGGGTATAATTTTTCTTTTTTACTTTTTACCTTTTACTTCTTACTTTCAGTCCATGTCACTACAAACAATTGAGATATTCGGTTTAGGTCAATGTGCCTGGGATTATATCGGACAAATTGAGAAATACCCCTCCCCGGATACCAAGTCTGAGATGTCTTCAATGGTGATGCAGGGTGGTGGCCCGGTAGCGACCGCACTGGTTGCTCTTACCCGCTGGGGTTTTTCCTGTTCATTTTGTGGTGTCGTCGGTGACGATTTCTTCGGTCGTCAGATAATAGACTCTTTATTAGAAGAAAATGTAGATACAAACCAAATGATTATACGCGATGGTTTTGATTCTCAGTTTGCTTTTATTGTAGCAGAAAAAAACGGCGGACAACGAACGATTTACTGGCGTCGCCCCACCGGTCAACCGGCGAAGCCGGAAGAATTGAATTATGACATGATCCGCCAAGCACGTGTATTTTATACAGATGGTTTGTTCCCGGCTGCTTCCATTGCTGCCGCGCGCGCGGCAAAAGAAACAGGTGCAGTTGTAGTCACTGACGCAGGGACCTTGCGGGAAGGCATGCTGGAATTAGCCAGATACAGTGACTATTTTATCGTCTCGGAAGTATTCGCCAGAGCTTTTGTAAAAGGGAATGATCCACAAAAAGCCTGTAAAGAATTACAAAACCTCGGTCCTGAGATCGTCGGTGTAACTCTGGGAGATAGAGGTTATCTCGTATTAAATCATAATGAATGGATTGAGCGACCGGCCTATCAGGTAAATTCTATTGATTCGACTGGTTGCGGAGATCTGTTTCATGCCGGAATTACTCTTGGAGTATTAAAAGGGTGGGACCTTGAAAAAACTCTTGACTTTTCTGCCTGGGCAGCTGCCTGTGCAAGCACCAAATTAGGTGGACGTGCCGGGATTCCATTTGTAGATGACTATCAATTTCAAGGCGGGAATAGCCGTTAAAGCGACGCAATGTTCCAAATAACAAATATCAAATCACAAATAATTATCAAATACGAATGACCAAATTGTAAATTGGTTGATGATAATCATTCTGGTAATTGGAAATTGGAATTTATTTGTTAATTGGAATTTGTTATTTGTGATTTTAACTTTACATTTGGTGCTCTTTT
>SDBS01008126.1_pt1 | contig 10161 bp, 8 predicted proteins | sample 2277091 | NCBI WGS metagenome assembly SDBS01 (sample SAMN10404972, study PRJNA504765) | marine sediment metagenome | isolation source: marine sediment core GS10_PC15, 163 cmbsf | place: Arctic Ocean: Southern Knipovich Ridge | collected 2010 | reverse complement strand
ATGGACGGGTTGGCGGCCGGGCTCGGGGTGATCGCCGCCACCTTTTTGCTGGTGGTGGCTCTGCTCAACGGGCGTCTGGTGGTGGCGGCCTTCACGGTCGCCATGATCGGCGCCCTGCTCGGCTTTCTGCGCTCCAACTTTCACCCCGCCACGATCTACCTCGGCGACTGCGGCAGCCTCTTCATCGGGCTGACCCTGGGCGCGCTGGCGATGGTGATGGACTACACCCATTACAACCCGCTCGGCTGGCTGGCGCCGCTCTACATCCTCGCCGTGCCGCTGATCGACACCCTCTACGTGATCGTGCTCAGGATTCGGGCGGGGCGCAAGATCTACTACGGTAGCGCCGACCACTTCCCGCTCCGCGTCCGTCGCCGCCTCGACGGTTGGACGGCGGGTACGGTGGTGGTCAGCTACGCGGTGGCGGTGGTCTTCGGCGCACTCGGGTTGGTGGTGCTCTTCCTCGACCCGGTGTCGACGCTGATTCTGACCGCGGTGGTGGGCGCGGTGGTGCTGGGTCTCCTGGTGTGGCTGGCCTCCGGGCCGACGGAGCAAAGATGACGTCGATCCTGATTGTCGGTGGAGGTCTGACCGGGCTGGTGGCGGCCGAGCGGCTCGAACGGGCCGGGGCGACGGTAGTCGTGCTCGAACGCGAGGCGGAGCCGGGCGGGGCGTGCCGCACCCTGGAAGCCGACGGCTACGTCTTCGATTACACGGGACATCTGCTGCACGTGGCGAGGGCGGAAACCGAGGCCTACCTGGCCGAGCTTGGGGTGTGGGATCGGCTCGCAGTCCACGAACGACGCGCGGCGGTGGTCATCGGCGGCCGGGCGACGCCCTACCCGGTGCAGATCAACACCCACGGGTTGGCGCCCGAGGTCCGGCGGGACTGTCTGCTCGGTTTCGTGCAGGCATGGGCGCAGGACGGGGGTGAGGAACCCGCCGATTTCCGCGCGTGGGTGCTCGGCCGCTTCGGCGAGGGTCTGGCCCGCCACTTCTTCTTCCCTTACAACTCGAAGCTCTACCGCGCGGCGCCCGAGGAGCTGAGCCTCGACTGGGTGGGCCGCTACGTGCCAAAGCCGAAGCTCGAGGAGGTCGTGGATGGGGCGCTCGGTCTGCACGAGGGCGCGGTCGGCTACAACGCCACCTTCCGCTACCCCAGCAGCGGAGGAATCCGCCTGCTGCCCGATGCGGTCGCCCGGCGCGTCGATACTCTCCAGCTCGAACGCGAGGTCGTGGGCATCCACCTCGGCGAGGGCTGGGTGGAGCTCGCCGACGGCGAGCGTCTCGAGTGGCGGCGCCTGCTGTCCACGATCTCGCTGCCCGCCCTCATCGATCTCATTGTCGAAGAGCTGCCAGAGGACGCTGTTGGCGCCCGAAGCGCCTTGCGGTGGGTACGGGTCCTCAACCTCGCGCTGGGGGTGGAGGGCGCCGCGCCGAGTGATGAGCACTGGCTCTACTTCCCGGATCCCGAGCTGCCTTTTTATCGGGTCGGCTTTCCGTCGAACCACGGCGAGCTGGCGCCGGCGGGCCACCACACGGTGTCGGTGGAGCTCAGCCTCGACCCCGATGGCGGGAATGTCGAAGAGCTGGCCGCCACCGCCGAAAAGGCGCTGGTCGACATCGATCTGCTCGACCCGGCCGCGGTGCGGGTTCGTCGGGTGACCGTGCTCGACCCCGCCTACGTGGTCTTCGACCATCATCGGCGAGAGGCGGTGGCTCTGCTGAGGGGATTTCTCCGTGGACGCGGCGTGATGCTCGCGGGACGCTGGGCGGAGTGGAAGTACTCGGCGATGGAGGATGCCATCCTTGACGGGATGACCGCCGCCCGCCGTCTGGCGGCCCCAGAGTGACGAGCTGCTACCAGCTGCGGGCGCGCGACGCGCAGGCGGGACGCCCGCGCCACAAGGACTCCGGGATGCCTCATGTTCACCGTGTCCGGCAGGCGGCTCGCCTGCAGGGGGCGGGTGGACGGAAAATTCGAAATTCGAAATTCGAAATTCGAAATCCCCAATGGGTGGGCGGTCATCGATGAGTGACCGCATTCGCGTCCTGCTGGTGATCACCCGGCTCGAGCTCGGTGGTGCGCAGCGGGTGGTGCTCCACACCGCGAAGACCCTCGACCGGGAGCGCTTTGCGGTCGCCCTCGCATGGGGCTCCGGGGATCTCCTCGACGACGAGGCAATGGCGGTTTCCAACCTCGAACGTTTTCCGGTTGGCTCGCTGGTGCGGCCGGTCGCGCCGATCTCGGATTTTCGGGCCCTCGCAGCGCTGCGCGCCGCGATTCGCACGTTTCAGCCGCAGGTGGTTCACACCCACTCCTCCAAAGCGGGCATCCTCGGCCGTCTGGCGGCACGCCTCGAGAACGTTCCCGCGGTCGTCCACACCGTGCACGGGTTCGGGTTCACTCCCCTCCAGTCGGCGCCCTTGCGGATGGCCCTCCGGGCCGCGGAACGCACCCTTGCGAGCTTCACCGACCACTTCGTTACGGTCTCGGAAACGGACCGGCAGCGTGGGATCGAGATGGGGCTGTTCCCGCCCGGGCGGGCGACGGTGATACGAGCCGGGATCGACCTCGAGAAATTTCGCGCCGCCGCCGACGGTGACGCCGCGCGTGACCGGCTCGGAGTGCCTGCCGAATCGCCGCTGGTCACCCAGATCGGCAACTTCAAGCCGCAGAAGGCGCCGCTCGACTTCGTGCGGGTGGCCGCGGCGGTACGAGAGCACTCCCCGGAAACCCGATTCGTGATGGTCGGTGACGGACCGCTGAGGACGTCGGCCGAGGAGCTCGCCCGCTCGCTAGGGGTTGCCGATCGGATGATCTTCTGCGGTTGGTGGGACGATGTCCCGGGGTTGCTGGCGGCGGCGACGGTGTCGGTGCTGACCTCTCGCCACGAAGGCTTGCCGTGCTCGGTCGTCGAGTCGTTGGCCGCGGGAGTGCCGGTGGTGGCGACCGCCGTCGACGGTACGGTGGAGGTGGTACGCTCCGGCGTCAACGGGTTCCTCGCGCCGGCCGGGGATGTGTGCGCGCTCGCCGAGGGCGTGTGCACGATCTTGGCCGATGAAGAGACCCGTGAGCGTTTTGCGGCGGCAGCGAGCGTCGGTCTCGAGGCCTTCGATCACGACCTCATGGTGCGGCAACAGGAGGAGCTCTACGGTGTCCTCGTATGACCCCTTGCTGGTGATGGTCTTCGTCTTCGTTGTCGGAGCGATCGTCGGCAGCTTTCTCAACGTGGTGATCTATCGCGTACCACGGGAGATCTCGATATGGTACCGGCCGCCGTCGTCCTGTCCAAAATGCCAAACCCCCATTCGCTGGTACGACAACCTGCCGGTCGTCTCCTGGCTCGTGTTGCGCGGCCGCTGTCGGAGCTGTCGATCGCCGATCTCGATTCGCTACCCCTTGGTCGAGCTCGCCTCCGGCGCGCTGACCCTGTTGGCATTCATGCGCTGGGGTCTCAGCCTCACGGGTGTCGAGGTCGTGATCTTCAGCTGGGTCTCCCTGGCCCTCGGTCTGATCGACCTCGACTTCCAGATCCTGCCCAACAGAATGACCTACCCGTCGATTGTCTTCGGCCTCGGGTGCTCCTGGCTCGGCGGTTACACCTGGTGGCTCGACTCACTGATCGGCGCCCTGGTGGGGGCCCTGCTGCCGACCCTCGTGATCGTCATCTACCGGCTGTGGCGAGGGATCGAAGGGATGGGTTGGGGCGACGTCAAGTACCTCGCCGCCATCGGTTCGGTGCTCGGTCTCCGGGGCTGCGTCGGCGTCCTGGTCGTGGGCGCGACTCTCGGTGCTGTGGTCGGATTGGGGCTGATCGTCAGCGGCAAGGGTTCAGGCAAGACCGCGCTGCCGTTCGGCACTTTCCTCGCGCTGGCCGTGATTCTGTGGCTCTATGCCCCCGCATCCTGGCTCGCCTGGAGTCCGTTGTAGGCGTCTACGAGGGCGGTCTCGAGGTCGCGATCTTGATCGGCCGGCACGGTTCGCAGATCGAGCACCACCTCGTCGTCCTCGATCCGGGAGACCACCGGTGGCGTCATGGCCCGTAGCCTCTCCGCCAGCCGCTGACCACCCGCGACCCCGAGGCCGTAGCTGGGGAGAGTTTCCTCGGGGGTGGTGCCGCCACCGAGGGCGGCGCGGGTCGGGCGTCCGCGGACCGGCACTCCGGCGGCGCGCAGCCGCCGTCCCAGACGTTTCGCGCGTCCCTTGAGGCTCTCGACCGAGACCCCGAGCATGGCGTAGAGGGGGATCTCCTCGAGATGTCCGCTGTGGTGAGCCCGGAGGACCTCGTCCATCATCACCAGCGCCGTCTTGTCCGGCCGCAATGCGCGGTAAAGGGGGTGGCGGCCAAGTGGGTCCACCCATTCGGAGCGGCCTACGATCAGACCCGCCTGGGGGCCCCCGAGGAGCTTGTCTCCCGAGAAGCAAACAACGTCGGCCCCAGCCTCGAGCAGCCGGCTGACGGTATCCTCGGGCGGCAGTCCCCAGCGGCGAAGATCGTGGAGTGCGCCCGAGCCCTGGTCGACGAAGAGCGGAATGCCGCGGGCGTGGGCGAGCCCCGCCAGCTCGGTCACCGACGGTTCGGTGGTAAAGCCTACGATACGGAAGTTGGACTTGTGGACGACGAGGATTGCCGCGGTCTTGTCATTGATGGCGGCGGCATAATCGGAGAGGTGGGTGCGGTTTGTGCAGCCGACCTCGACCAGAATCGAGCCCGATGCAGTCATCACATCCGGCAGCCGAAACGAGCCGCCGATCTCGATCAGCTGACCGCGGGACACCACCACCTCGCGCCCGGACGAATGTGCATTGAGCAGGAGAAGGAGTGCTGCGGCGTTGTTGTTGACCATGACCGCGCTCGCGGCCGAGCAGACGCGGGCGATCCTGTCGGCGATGGGAGCGAGTCGCTGTCCGCGCCGGCCCTCGGTAACGTCGTACTCGAGGGCAAGGTATGATTTGAGGGATGGCGAGAGGTGTTGCCGAAGCGGCGCGCGGCCGAGGTTGGTGTGCAACAGCACACCGGTAGCGTTGATGACCGACGTGTAGGCCGCGTCGGATTCGATGCGGAGGGCGTCGAGGATTTCTTCTTCGAGCGCCTCGGTCTCATCTTCGACGGCAGATGCCGGTATCTCGCCGGCGTCGAGGCGGCAGCGGAGCCGGTCGACCGCGGCGCGGCACGCCTCCATGACAGGGGCATGGCCGTGGTCGGCGACGGCGGCCTGCAGGGAGGGGAGATCGAGCAGGCGATGAATCGCGGGAATGCGTTGATAGTCGGGCGCCACGCGGGATATTCTATCGCACCGGCTCGTGGTGCGCTCGAACCCCCGGTATTTGGGAGGGACGGATGGAGCTGATCGATCAGATCACCGTTCTCGAGCGGGCGTTGCAGGAGCACATCAAGAAGTGGGGGATGTTCTTCTCCGGCACCGAGAAAACTGCACCAGAGACCGAGCGCGAGCGCATCAACCGCCGGATCCGCTTTCTTTCCGAGCAAACCGTCAACCGCCGCGCCGAGCAGTTCCGGATCGAGCAGCTGCAGCATCGCTTCATGACCTACTCCCAGAACTGGGAGCGGATGCTGCGTGAGCGCGAGGAGGGACGGAAGGTCCAACCCCTCACCAAATCAGACCTTGGCCCCCCGGCGGCGGCAAACGCTCCTCCGCCCGGCCCCGTAAAAGAGGAAGAGGACAGCTCGCTCTTCGATCGCTATTGCGCAGCCAAGACCGAGCATGGTATTGACGTGGCAGTGGACCGGAAGACGTTCAACGAGCAGATCACCGCTCAGAAGACGAAGATCGAGGAACGGCTCGGGCGTAAGGTGCGTTTTGAGGTGCGGGTCGAGGGTGATCAGGTCAGGGTCGTCGCACGTAAGATCAAGAGGAAGTGACATGGAACCTGAGATGAGTGATTCTCACCGGCGAGCTGCACCAAGCTCTTGCGCTCTGGCCACTTGCGAAAATGCTCCAAATACCGATGGGCATGCGTCCGCTTTTCCCAAGCACCAGAGCATCAAGAGCTTGGCACATCTCTTCCGGCAGAATCGCTCATCTCAGGTTCTGGAAGGAGTTTCGATGGGGGCCAGCCCACATATCTCACCACGTCGCGTCGCGAGGCCCGCGAGATGTCGTGAGATGTGGAGTTTTCGACCTAGAGGCCCGGCCGGGGCCCCCAGTGCCGTCCGCCGATGGGGCTTGCGAGCCGAGGTCAAGGCGCCAGGAGGAAGTCGATGCCCGAGCATCGTCGACGACGAGCAACGAAGAGATCGGCCGCGACCCCCATCGGCCCGGAGGGTTGCGGCGCCATGGCCCCGCCTTCTTCGTTGCCGCTCCTCGGCGATGGAGAACATCGCGGTCGTCGCGGCGCCTGGAATCCGGGGCCATGGCGCTCGCAACGGACGGCGCTGGGGGCTCCGGCCGGACCTCGCAGGGCGCGGAGGCGTACTTGACCGTACGTCGAGCACCCCGAGGCGAGAAAACGCCGCAGATTGCGACATATTCGCGGGCCGCAGTAGCGAGGTGGTGAGATATGAGGGCTAAGATCGGAGTGCTCTACGTCGTGGTCGGCATCGTCGGCTTTTACGGTGCGGTGATGGCGGGGGCCGGCGAGCCGATGTTTGTGCGTTGGCTGGTGGCCGATGACCCGGGCGACGAAACCCTCCGCAACTACTGGGAACGAGCCGAGCGTAACGAGCTCGAGGCTCCGGCGCTCGTCGATCTCGGCACGATGCTCTTCTATCGAGGCTATCCAAAGGACGCGGTGCGCTTCTATCGCCGCGCTCTCGACCTCGACCCGGATCTTTACGAGGCATGGTTCCGGATTGGTCTCGCAGAGCACAGCCAGGGGGAGTTGGACAACGCGCGCCAGGCCTACAAGCGATGCCTCAAAAAGCTAACCGGCCACGGCTGGTGCAACTTCTACCTCGGTCTGCTCGAGGAGGAGCTCGGACACGGCTCCAACGCCCTCCACTACTACCGGCGTGCCTTCAAGTTTGCCCCGGAGCTCGCCAACCCCAAGGTCAACCCGGAAATTCTGAGCTCGGACCTCGCCCTGGGCGCCCATCTCATGGATTACGATCAACGGCGCTTCGATGCCACTTTGCCCATGCGATACATGGAGCCGAACAAGGTGAATAAGGTCTGGCGACAGTACGAACCGACCCCGACTACGGCGCCGAAAGCCGCCGCCGAAGAGGTCTCAGAAGGGGCTGCGACCGCTGCTCGTTCGTCCGAGGGCGCCTCGCCTCCGGCCGCCCAACCGAAGTCGCAACCACCACCGCGCAAGGTTCCGGTGCGCCGAGCGCCAACCCCGAGCCCGTCCACGCCGCAGAAATCGGATCAGTCCGGCGGTTCCGGGGAGGCGCCTTACGGCACACGATCGATCGGAAACACTTCCGACGAAGCCCACCTCATGCCCTGGTGGCCAAATCTCTCGCAGGCGGCCACCGCCCTGGTGTGACCCCGAGCCCTTATTCGTTTCCGTCACCGCGCCCGCCTTGGTCACGGCGTAGACCACAGGGCGAAGTCAGAAGGGCGCGAGTAAGTAAAAACTCAAAACTAAAAACTCATAACCATCCACGAGGTGGATGGCCGGGAAAATCCGAAATCCGAAATCCGAAATCTGGGCCGGGGCGGGTCAGACGTTGAACCGGAAGTGCACGACCTCTCCGTCCTGGACGGGGTAGGTCTTGCCTTCGAGGCGTAGGGTGCCCTGCTCACGGCAGGCGGCGAGAGAGCCGGCTTCGAGCAGCAAGTCACAGGGCACGACCTCGGCGCGGATGAAGCCTCTCTGGATGTCCGAGTGGATCACCCCGCCCGCGTCCACGGCAGGGGTGTCGGTGCGAACCGACCAGGCGCGGCACTCGTCTTCTCCGACCGTGAAGAACGACATCGAACCGAGGAGGCGGTAGGACTCCCGGATCACTCGATCGATGGCGCGATCGGTGATGCCGTACTCCTCCATAAAGGCGGCGACGTCGGCGTCGTCGAGCTGCGACAGCTCATGCTCGAGAGTCGCGCAGACGCGGGTAAAGGCCATCCCGGGTTGGTCGCGCCACTTTATCCAAGCCTCGGTGACGAAAGGGTCCTCAGCCATTTGGTCCTCATCGACGTTGACGACGACGAGCATCGGTTTGAGGGACAAGAAGGTGAAACCGCGCAGGTGCTTGTGGTCATCGTCCGAGAACTCCTCGAGGCGTAGCGGCTGCCCGGACTCGAGGATCTCGAGGCATCGCTCGAGGACGAGGCCTTCGCGCTCGAGCTCCGGCACCTTGCGCTTGGCGAGGTCCTTCCGGATGCGCTCGAGGCGGCGTTCGACCACCAGCTGATCCTGGAGGATGAACTCCTCCACGATGTGACCCAGATCGCGGAGCGGATCCACCGCACCCATGGGGTGCGCCACCGACTCGTCTTCGAATGCCCTGAGCACGACCATCAGCGCATCGGCCGATCTCAGCTCCGGGAGGTTGAAGACGGCTTCCCCCTGGCGGTGCTCCTCAGGGATGCCGGGGACATCCACGTAGCGCACCGTCGCCGGCGTGGTCTTTTCGGGCTCGTACATGGCGCTGAGGGCGTCCAACCGGTCGTCGGGCACCCGCGCGATGCCGATCTTGGCGGAATCGCGGCGAGCGGACGTCGTTTCGTGGCCGGTGAGCAAGCCGAACACAGTCGACTTACCGCTCGCCACCAGACCCATGATGCCAACTTCCATCTCTGCCTCCGTCCTTTGACACAAATCTGCCAAAGGGTGCATAAGATAGCACAATTCCGCCAATTCGTGTCCTCACCGCGCCCGTGCCCGCCCGCCGTCCGCGGTCTGCGACCGCGGCCACGCGGCCTCGGTCGCCACGCCCTCCGAGCGCGAGCGCTCGTCGGTCGCGCTCGACCTCGCCCGCTACGCGCCTTCGGCGCGTCGGCGGGCTGCCCCTTGGCGAACGACGCACCCCCCACCTTTTTGTGATCGCGCCGATTCCGGACCTCTGGCCGCGTTTTCCTCCCTCCGCTCAGTCGGGATGGCCGGACGGCCTATCCCTCCTTCGTTCCAGTCGGAGAAACGCACCCAGAGGCCCAATCTCGTCGCGATCGCGGAATCTCCGCTTCGCTCCGATTCCGCGGGGCGTGGTTCTGTCCTGTGACCCCCGAGGTCGGCGCGGCGGCTTCGCCGCCCCTGCCGCTGACGCTACGGGCCTCTGCTGCGGCCCGCGATATGCCGCAATCTGGCGCGCGCAAGCGCGCACCATCTCACGACATCTCGCGGTCCTCGCGATGAGGCCCTCCGCAACAGCGGCGCGCCGACTCAACGCTCCGGGTGGAGGATCCAAGCCCTGGGGAGGGCTGGGCGGAATCTCAAAACTCAAAACTCAAAACTCAAAACTATCCACGAGGCGGATGACCGGAAAAATCCGAAATCCGAAATCCGAAATCCGAAATTCCGTGCTATCCGACCACCGGTTGCCGCCGCACAAGCAGCGACGGGGTGCCGACAAAACCGCGGCTGGTCTGGAACCAGCGGAGGTCGTTGCCGACCGCCTCGATCCGCCGCAGCAGACGGCCGAGGCTGCCGCAGAGCTCGACCACCGGGTGCCAGCCACGGACGTTGCTGCCGTCGAGCCACACGCCGGACGCGATGATCCGGTAGGTGTCGGTCTCGGGGGTGAAGCTGACCGGGGCCAGCGGCCGCAGGAGATAGAGGGCGTGGTCGGCGGCGCCGAGGAGCTCGCCGGCAGGGACCGCCTCCCCGGTATCGACCTGGAGATTGGCGATGCCGGTTGAAGGATAGTCGCGGTAGGACAGCCTCAGGGCGCCACCCCTGGCCGACTCGGAGCAACGGTGCGCATCGCTATATGAGGCCAAGCGATGGCGGGGAACGCCCTCATCGAGGAGCAGGGTGCGATGGGCGGCGAGCCCTTCGCCGTCACAGGGTCCGGTGATCGGCGCTTCGGGGTCCATTCGATCGTCGATGAGGGTCAGGGCCGGCGAGGCCAGTCGGCCGTCGCGATCGAGAAGCGCCGGAAGGGTGTCTTCGTCATCCGGCGTTGCCAGGAAGAGTGGGGCGATCGCCGACAGGAGCTGTGCCGCCATCTCCGGGTGGAGGATGAGATCGCGAAGGCCCGAATCGGTTTCCACCCGGCTGCGGGTGAGCAGGGCGCGGTCCGAGATCCGGGC
>SDBS01008125.1_pt1 | contig 10161 bp, 11 predicted proteins | sample 2277091 | NCBI WGS metagenome assembly SDBS01 (sample SAMN10404972, study PRJNA504765) | marine sediment metagenome | isolation source: marine sediment core GS10_PC15, 163 cmbsf | place: Arctic Ocean: Southern Knipovich Ridge | collected 2010 | reverse complement strand
ATGCGGCGACCAGAAGCAATACGAAACAGGAACTCTATCACTATCTCTATTAGTTAAGCCACCCTGAGCTTAATGATAGTGAATCTCATTTGTATCAGTAGGCGAATATCCATCCAACCCTTGGGTAAATTAGTTGCCGAACGTATATTTAAATACTCGCTATCCTGATTAATCATCCTTCTTTTCTTCTCTGTAATTTCTTGCGGTGTTATTTTCATCTCTTGTGCCGCTTTTTCCACCTTATCTTCACCTTCATCAATTTCATCTTCTGTTAGGTGCCCGACATCAGTAATGTTCATAATCTCCTTTACCTCATAACCAAAATATTCCAACGTGCGGCGCAGAAAATCAGCAAACAAAAAGCGTCGCATATTACCAATATGCTGTCGTTTATACACAGTCGGTCCACAACTATATATTCGCACCTTACCTTTATCGCGCGGCTCAAAAACCTCTTTTTTATTGCTTAAAGAATTATAGAACTTTAAATCAGTCATCATTTATGTGGAAAACTCAATATAGATCTAATGATACACTAATACAGCGTTTTTCCTCGCACTGCACCTTACAAAAGGAGAATACACGTGATCACTAAATCTCGTAAGCAGATTGTAGCTTCTGATTTCGACGGCACCCTTGTGCAGACTAGCGGCAACGAACGATTTATGGACTATCTTAAAACACAAGACGTTCATTGCGACAAAGAATTGTTTCAAAGAACAGGCAACTGGCATGCAGCAACCGGGATGAACAACGAGCAAATCGGTGTCTACTACGCTAAGTTTCAACACTCAACGTTCTATCAGCCGCCAGGTCCCATGCCGGGCGCCCAAGCAGCCATCCGAAGCCTGTGTCAAGAGTTTACCCTAAACATAGTTACCGCTCGCGGAGAAGAAAGCGCAGACGTTACAAGGCAAGAGGTGAAAAATCATTTCGGAGACGCCTTTTCATTAACGCTATATGATGCAGAAGGGAAAAAGGCAGGCAAAATAAAGAGAACCGGAGCATTCATCTATACAGAAGACAGCATTGACCATGCCACACAAGTTCTCGAAGTAGTTCCCGTAATACTTATCCCAATGCCCCCCAAAAATGGCCAGCACATCGATCCGCGTCTCATTCGCCCCGAAGCGCACAAAGATGTAGCAGACGGCATGAATGATCAAGACTGGCAAAAGATTTGGCTTGAAACCTGGCAAGAGATACCGTACCTAATACGTGATGTCTACGCCAAACAAACACAAACCCAAGTCTCTGTTCCTTAACTCACACCGCGTTGCTCTTTGCAACGCTTTTTTACTTACCGATATCTTTTCCTCTTAAGCTTAGCCAATATTATTATTAAAGTAGCCACTAAAACACTCAATACAACCCAAAATGCAATCTTATCTTTAAAGTTTGCATCAGCAGCTCCCGGCGCAAAATATGGATCAACAAAAAGCAACATTGGAATCACTATAATTGAGTAAATCGTTAACAACCTTAATATTTCATTTTCTTTGTGTTGCAGTAATGTAAAGTTTGTATTACTTAACTCGCGCACACTTTCAACCATGCTTTCCAGCAGGTCCCACATCCTTAGCAGCTGACCACGCACGCGCCTCCATTTACTGGCTGTTTCAGCGTTAATAAACTCATGTTGGGGGACTGAGCTGAATAAGCTTTTTTGTGGACGCACTATTTTTCTAAAATCCATCACATCACGAGTCAATATTGATATTTCCTCCACCATTTTTCTTTCATTGCCTTGAAACACTGCATCTTCAGCAATATCAATATGTTTTCCTAATCGCTCCAGCTTATGAAAAGAACCGTCATACAACAAAGTAATAATATATAAGCATAGGCTTAATGCACCTTCCTCAAAATACTCCTCCGTCTTTTCTGGCGACGATTCAAACCCCTGCCTTATTGCGTCTAAAGTTACAATCGGATCGTAATGCAAACTATACAATTCGTTTTCCTTAATAATGAAATACAGTCCGGCACTTTTTGTCACTCTTAATTTACGATCAAAAACTGGTACATGAATTAGCATTAGAATATATGACTGACGCAACGTAATCTCTGAACGATTATGGGACTGAGTAATAAATTCCGCATCAATTGGATCTAAATTAGTATTACGCACTAATTCCGCTAGTTCCTCTCCTGTTGGAGACTGTACGTTCGTCCAAGCCATCTCTTTTGAAGTTAACACATGCTTCATGATATGCTTTAGTTAAATCAATAATAAACTATTCCTTCTTAAGTATACTTTAACATGCGCAATTCTTCTACATTCTTAATGAGTATAGGTTTACCCATCATTTTGATTGGAACACTACAGCTCTCTGGATGTGTAACAAAAAAAGAAACACCCACTCCACCAGGAGGAGCATATCTATCATCTAGTGGCGGAGCTCAATTCGATCAATCAGCCAATCTTGTAGATAGTGCAGGTGCTTCCATAGGAAATATTGCCAGCTTAAGCCTAAAGACTATTCATCGCTCAATCAAAGACCCCTCTGTAATTTTTGTTACTGCCGGCGGTAATGGGGTAATCATCTCTTACGACAATGGCAAGAATTGGCAGAAGATGGCCAAGCCCATTGCTTCCGTTACTAGTATCGTAGCCTTGGATAATGATATATTGCTTGTCTCAGGCAGCAATCAGGACAGTGAAGGAATAATTATGCGCAGTCTTAATCGCGGAAAAAGCTGGGATAAAGTATTAACCGTTCCTGCTGCACGAAAGCCAAAGAAAAAAACAATAGAAATAATAAAACCACCAGAACCACCACCAGTATCTGTAACATCATTAACTATTAACCCCTTTCATCCTGACAAGATTTATGCCGCAACCAGCACAGGTGATATTTTAATGGGTGAAGAGTCAGGCAAGCTTTGGCATAAAATCACCATCAGCCAGCCAGTTAAAAAATTTGTGCCTTCTCCACATCGTGACGGGGAGCTTCTTTTAGTAGCAACCAGTGGACAGCTTATAAAACTAACGGACAATGAACAGGAAGCCATTATAGTAATAAAAAAGAAAACCAAAGCTCTCGACGCTGCATATGTAAATCAGTTGCCTAATGCAATATTTGTAAGCACTACTTCCGGCGCCGCTGCGTCTACTGATCAAGGAGAAACATGGTCACTACTTAGCCTCCCAGTTAGTACAAAGGTTGCCTTCACAGACGCTATAGCCAGAGTCAGCCCAACTAACGCATCTCGTCTTCTTGTTAGTATTAATAATATCTTATTCCGCTCAGAAGATGGCGGGAGTTCTTGGAACTCACTTTCACTAGATTTGCCTAATCACTCAATAACCGACATATCAATTGATCCCTCAAATGCATCACGAGTTTTACTGATTACCAAACCATATAAAAACTGATTTTACCCTTGACACAATAAGAGCTTAGTTGTAAATTCACTATTAGCACTCTCACAGATAGAGTGCTAACATTCTTTACATAATGAAAATATATGTTAGATCGGAGCGCTAAAATACTCTACACACTAGTAGAACTATATATCAGCGACGCACGCCCAATAGGGAGTGCACAATTGTCTGAAAAAATGTCGATGCCAATAAGTACCGCCACTATACGCAAGGTGCTTTCAAGGCTGGAGGAAGACGGATACATATACCAACCACATACTTCAGCTGGTCGCATTCCTACTGACAAGGGTTACCGCTATTACGTCGACAACACGTCAGTTAAAGCTCTTTCTGACAACAAAAGACGCCAAATACGAGACAAGTTTTCTGAACTATATAGTACATATCAAAATCAATCACGCACTGCCGCTAGACTACTTTCCGAATTAGTCCACGCTGTTGCCATTACCTCACTACCGGAATCAAGCGATGTGCAGGAAGCTGGTATGTACGAGTTATTAGATGAAAATGACATGGAAGCAGCTTTAGAGGTGGCATCTCTTCTGAAAAATATTGACAAATATATTCAATATTTAGCCGACAAAGTGCATGAGGATGTCTCTGTCTACATAGGAGAAGAAAATCCAGTTTTTTCCGCCAAACACACCAGCCTATTAGTTAAAACATTTAATCGACCAGATGGCAGCCAGGCCATCCTAATTATCACTGGCCCCAAAAGAATGGCTTATCAAAAAAACATCGGCCTTATAGAAAGTGTAGCTGAAGCAATTAAACAAGAATCATTTTAATTAATAATATGTCTCATTCATCACAAATTCATTCATCAAAAAATAAAAAAGAGCAGGAGTATATGTCTGGCTGGCAGCGCTCCCGCGCAGAACTAGACAACCTTAAAAAACGGGTAGCTAAACAGCGCGAACAAGAACAACTACAGATCAAAAAAGAAATGGTTGAATCATTGCTTTCATTATCAGACAACTTCCAAGCTATAGTAGCGCATGTTCCGGACGAACTAACTGATAACGCCTGGACTAAAGGAGTACTTCACGTTTCAAGACAGCTTGAACAATTATTAGTAAGCTATGGCGTCAAACCAATCAAGGCCATGAACCATTCTTTTGATCCCACCATTCATGAAGCGGTAGGGCAAACTAAAGTAAAAAGTAAAAAACCAGGTAAGGTAGTTGAAGTAATTCAGATCGGCTACACCATAAACAACGAAGTTATACGACCAGCAAAAGTAAAAGTAGCTATGTAATTAAAACATTAATTAAAAGTAGATTCGCATTAAATTATTAATAATAAAAAATATGAGTAAAACTATTGGTATAGATCTTGGTACAACAAATTCAGCCTTCGCTCACATAGAGGGGGGTAAGCCAAGTATCATTGAAAACAGTGAAGGTAATCGCACAACACCATCTGTTGTGGCTATAAATAAAAATAACGAGCGACTAGTTGGCGTCGTAGCAAAACGTCAAGCTGCCGTAAATTCTAAAAACACAGTTTTTTCCGCTAAACGCCTTATCGGTAGACGTTTTTCAGATGAAACTATCACTAGCGATAAAGAACTACTTCCTTATGAGCTGCGTGAAGCAAGTGATGGGGGAATAGAAATAAAATTAGGTGGAAAATGGGTTAGTCCTGCAGAGATATCAGCTATGATTTTACAAAAAATAAAAGCTGATGCAGAAAGTAAACTGGGTGAAACAATCGAAGAAGCAGTTATTACAGTTCCTGCATATTTTGATGACGCACAAAGAAAGGCTACAAAAGATGCTGGTACTATCGCCGGTTTAAAAGTAAAACGCATAATTAACGAGCCGACTGCCGCTGCTCTAGCTTACGGCCTAGATAAAAAGAAAGACGAAAAAGTTGTTGTCTTTGACTTCGGTGGCGGAACCTTTGATATTTCCGTATTAGAAATATCAGACAACACAATAGAGGTTATAAGCACTCACGGAGACACGCACTTAGGTGGAGATGATTTCGACCAACGCATTATCGATTGGATTATTAAAGAATTTAAAGCACAAGAAGGAATCGATCTATCGAAAGACAGCATGGCTTTGCAGCGACTAAAAGAAGCCGCAGAGAAAGCTAAACACGAGCTATCATCTTCAACTTCTACTGAAATAAATCAGCCGTTCATCACAACCGGTGAGGATGGACCAAAGCACTTAGTGTTAACTCTCACCAGAGCCAAGCTTGAAGAAGTCGTCAACGACTACATTGAAAAAGCTATTGCGTTAACAAAAGAAGCACTTGATGAAGCTAAGCTTTCAGCTGCAGATATCGATGAAGTTATTCTTGTTGGTGGGCAAACACGAATGCCAAAAATAGCCGAAGAAGTAAAATCACTATTTAACAAAGAACCTCACAAAGGAATAAATCCAGACGAAGTTGTTTCCTTTGGTGCAGCCATTCAAGGCGGCATCCTGCAGGGAGATGTTAAAGACGTGCTCTTACTAGACGTTACACCTCTGACAGTCGGACTAGAAACATTAGGTGGTATACGAACATCATTAATAGAGAAGAACACCACTATTCCAACAAAGAAGTCGCAGGTATTCTCAACTGCTGCTGATAACCAGCCGCAGGTGGAAATAAACGTGCTTCAAGGAGAAAGAGAAATGGCTGCCGACAACAAAGCGCTTGGACGTTTTGTTCTTGATGGAATTCCACCATCTCCACGTGGCGTACCGCAGATTGAGGTAACCTTCGATATTGATGCAAATGGCATCCTCAACGTATCAGCTAAAGACAAAGCGTCTGGTCGTGAACAAAATATCCGCATTGAAGGAAGCTCTGGCTTAGACGAGAAAGAAATAGAGCGCATGAAAGAAGATGCTGAAAAACACGCTGATGAAGATCTTCGTAAAAAAGAACTAGTTGAAATGAAAAATCAAGCTGACCAGCTGATATTTATGACTGAAAAAGCCGTTAAAGACGCAGGCGATAAAGTAGACAGCGCTACTAAGAAAACTATCAATGAGAAAGTTGAAGCCTTAAAAAAGGTCAAAGACAGTGACAACGTAGAAGATATAAAAAAGGCGACAGAAGAACTGTCACAAGCCTCACAAAAAATTGGTGAAATATTAAATAAACAAGCCTCTGAACAGGCCAGTAAGACCAACCCAGAACAAGCAAATGAAAAAAAGCCAGAACCAGACGTTGTAAAAGGGACAGCTGAGGAAAAAAAAGAACCGGCAAAAAAGTAACCAAGTATAACAGGAGCTAAGTAATTACACAGCATGCTACACTAATATTATGGCGCGTATATCCACAAAAGAAATTAGTTTAGCTGCTGCTGTGCTTGCTTTGAGTGCTCTATTATTCTGGCGCTTAAACACAATTGCCGTAACTAATCTATATGTATTCGTACTTACCGCTCTTGCTATATTAAGCATTCTTTGGACTTCGCTACTTGTAATATCATTAGGGCTTATTCGCAGTAAGGTAGTCTCTTCTTTACTCATTATTACTATCCCTCTCACCCTTGTCGTCATAGGAGGATGGCATATTGGGGTTGTTGGTGCTGCAGTCATCCTCATCCTCATCCTCCTTACTGCACGTGCACGCAGCAAGCAAGAGATTACTAATCGAATAAAATACAAGACTATTCAAGTCTTTAATTTAAGCACCCGCCTAATATTTATCGGCTTAATTGTTTGTATCGCTGGCCTATACATGCCAGCCATAAATAGTGCGTTTAGTTCTGAAGAAATCGTTATTCCAACGCAACCAATTCAAATAGCATTAAAACCCTTCGAACAACTCTTACAAAACAGTATCCCCAACTATTCGTCTAAAGCAACAATCGACCAGCTAATGCAGGGTCAGCTTGAGCAGCAACTAGAAGGACTTCCACCCGGAACCGTTATTACTCCAGAACAAAAAGAAGCTGCCTTAAGAGACATATCTAAACAAATTGGACAAGAGTTGTCTGGAAAAGAAAGCATCACTGAAGTAATCACAAACACAATAAATATACAAATTAATAAACTAGCAAAACAAAGCCCTCTTGTGGCCACGCTCAGTGCAATCCTAATTATTATTTTAGTAGCTCGGTTCATTTCTTCACTCTTTGTTTGGCCGCTTCTTGGCATTATCTCTCTAATCATATTCATAGCCAGGAAAGCAGGCTTTATCCAAATTATTAGCTCTGAGGAACCGACTGAGCGTTTGTGGCTGTAAAAATAAGTTACTATGGAAGACCATTACACAACACTTGGTGTTGACAGAAGTGCATCTGTCAGCGAAGTAAAGAAAGCCTATCGTCAATTGGCTCACAAATACCACCCAGACAAAGACGGAGGAGATGAAGAAAAATTCAAGGAAGTTAACGAAGCATATCAAGTATTGGGAGACGAAAACAAGCGATCTCAATATGATCAGTTCGGGCAAACATTTGATAATGCTGGAGCCGGTCCTAGTGGCAATCCATTCGGTGGCGGTTTTAATGTAAACATGGAAGATCTTGGCGGCGTAGGCTCCATCTTTGAGCAATTCTTTGGTGGACGTTCTAGTAGAGGACAGCAGGTTAATCGAGGAAACGATGTAGCTGTTGATGTTACCGTTTCTTTTGAGGAATCCGCCCATGGTGTTAAGCAGGACATCACACATCGCATATACCAGACATGTGCTCATTGCCACGGTAACGCTGCAGAGCCAGGCACAGCAATAAAGGATTGTTCAAACTGTCAGGGTAGTGGAACTGTTACGACTACCAAACAAACAATTCTTGGAGTATTTCAGCAATCATCCAAATGCCCAGACTGTAAAGGGCAGGGCAAAAAACCAGACACCGTGTGTAAACAGTGCCGGGGAGAGGGGAGAGAGCTTAAAGACAGAACGCTTGCAGTAGACGTACCGGCCGGTATTAGTGACGGTCAGGCACTTCTCCTCTCAGGCAAAGGAGAAGTTCCTCAACATGGCGGACAAGCAGGGGACTTGTATGTAACTGTTCACGTTAATCAGCACGAATCTCTTAATCGCTCAAATGATGATGTAGTTTCTACTATTGAAATCTCATACTTAGACGCTGCATTGGGTACAAAGATTACTGCTCCCACACTTAACGGAGAACAAAAGGTAGTTATTCCAGCCGGCACACAACCTAACACTAAAATAAAATTAGATAATATTGGTTTTCCATCTATTAGAACTGGTGGCAAAGGAGACCAAATTATTACTATCAACGTATCTATACCGCGTAAACTATCTAGAACCCAGAAAAACCTATTAAAAGAATTACAAGAAAAATCACAACGTAAAAGAATCTTCTAACAAAAAACCACCTCAACGAGGTGGTTTTCACTAAGCATCAAATTTATTTTACGTTGTCCCACAAATTAGTTACTTCCCACTGCCCATCATTCACTATTGCACCAATTACTTTAACCTTTTGATTGTCTGCATTCAGCTCATCCAAGTTAATTATTGATCCTAGACTCATGAACTCCGTATTATCGTCATAAGTCATCACTACTTCTTTATCTACGTAAGTACTTTGCTTGTATGTTGATGTGCCAACCAAGATAGTTAGTCTGCGATTAGTTGTATCAATATCTTTGAGTCTACCAACGATTGAAAAAGACCTATCATTTACCGTTAACTTGACTACATTAAATTGACCGTTCGACTTCTTAACACCCCTCATTACCACTTCATCTCCAACCTTTACGCTACCAATCGTTACTCTCACTTTCTTTCCAGATGTCCATTTGTAGAATTTAGTTGTTTTTACGTTAAAATCTTGCACCACTCCAGCTAAATCAGTTTTTGATAAACCTGACGTATGCGTACTATACATCGTTACTGAATTCGCACTACTGGTTACCTCCGTCACAATTCCACGAACCAAAAACTTATATACATCAGTAGCTCCAAGTGATTGTGTGCCAACCGTCGCTATACCAGCTGCTATTGCTAAGCCTATTACCCCTCCCGCTATTATTGCATTCTTCATAATTATGTTTATTTTTAATTTCTCTTGTGTAAAACTATTAAATACAGTATAACACAATATACTTTGATATATAATAAAAGTTATACACTCAAGCGTCCGTAGCTCAATTGGCAGAGCAGTGGCCTTTTAAGCCAACGGTTGGGGGTTCGATTCCCTCCGGACGCACTAAGCCTAACTTTTAGGTAGGAAAGTCATCAAAAAGCTCTACAATAGGCGACATTTCATGGGCTCGACAACGTTCCCCGTCAAATTCAACGCCATTAGGAAATAGCTCTTGTTGGAAACCCAGCTCTATGGGGACTAACATGGAAACAGGTCGCCATTAACAACGGACTACAAGTAGCAGGTGCTGATTGCGCAGGATTTGTTCCAGATTCAAATTTCTAACCAACTAGATATAGACAAAGCAGCCCGCTATAAAGGCGGGTTGTTTTTATAAGCAAAACCCCCATGAAGGGGGATGCTTACAAGTGCTTAACCAGAAATGAGGAGGAAAAACACTTGTCACACCATTGTAACAGTTTTAGTTTGACGTTGTCATACACGGGCATATGGTGGAGATATGGCTTTCCATACATGCGAATATTGCAACAAGTACACGACGGATGATATTAAACAATATGAGTGGCACAAGAAATGGTGTCCAAAAAACGATAAGACCCCCAATGCAAGACTAAAGGCGAAACTTAAACAATAACCTATGGAATTAAAAGAATTTGTTAAAACAACATAAGTACAGATTGAAGAAAGGGAGAAAGAGGTCAACAAAGATGACGAGTTCACTTTTAGTGGTAAAAAAGAA
>SDBS01008124.1_pt1 | contig 10161 bp, 11 predicted proteins | sample 2277091 | NCBI WGS metagenome assembly SDBS01 (sample SAMN10404972, study PRJNA504765) | marine sediment metagenome | isolation source: marine sediment core GS10_PC15, 163 cmbsf | place: Arctic Ocean: Southern Knipovich Ridge | collected 2010 | reverse complement strand
AGCAGTAATAATTAAAGTAAAAACTAACAGTTGAGTTAAAATCATGCAGTCACCTCAATTTTGCTTGATTCTTTTCCTTCAAATGCACGACCATCTTTAGTAGTGATAACCCTATCAACGTCACCAAATTGACGGTGATCATGTGTTACGACGATAAAGGTTTGGCCAAGCTTTCTTGACATTGACTTCATAAGCTGAACAACTGTTTCAGCAGTTACTGAATCAAGGTTTCCAGTAGGTTCATCAGCTAGAACAATTGAAGGAGAGTTTGCAAGACCTCGAGCAATTGCAGCTCGCTGAGCTTGACCACCTGAAATCTTGTTTGCACGTTTATACATTTGTGGTTCAAGTCCAACAGTAGTTAACAGTTTTTTTGCGTCAGAAATTGCGGTTCCATTATTTCCCATAATTTGTCTTGGAAGTGTAACGTTTTCTAAAACAGTAAGATCAGATAACAAGTTTGCAGATTGAAAAATAAAACCTAACTTTCGATTTCTAAAAGAGGAAATTTGATTATCACTAAGAGTTGAGGTATTTATCCCATCAATGATGACATTGCCATTTGTTGGGCGATCTAAAAGTCCTATCATGTTTAGCAAAGTGGATTTTCCTGAGCCAGATGCTCCAATAACTAACAAAAATTCACCTTTACTCACTGAAAAAGAAACATCTTGTAAAGCACGAACTTGAGTATCACCCTCACCATATATTTTGGTCAAATTATTAATTTCAAGAACCTTATCAGACAGTTCTCATCGCCTCCACAGGTAGTAGCTTAGTTGCACGATATGATGGATATAATGACGCAATTACTGCTAGACTAAATGCTGTTAATGCAGTTTGAAGGATCTTATCCCATTGAATAGTTACTTCTAAAGGAAGACTGTTATTCCATGACATTTTAGTTTCCTGTGCATAAATTGTATATCCTAATCCAGCAACTGTTCCAACACTTGCACCAATTGTACCAATTATAAGTCCTTGAAATAAGAAAATAATCAAAATATCTTTTCTTTTTGCTCCAATGGCTCGCATAACACCAATTTCTCTGGTCTTACTATTTACAAGCATCATTTGAATTGTAACAACAGCAAAAGCAGATGACATCATTCCAAAGTATCCTATCATGTTTATCATAGCAATTCCTGATCTGAAACCAGCTAATTGTTGTTCAGCTGCTTCTTCTATTGTTTCAGCGATAAAATCTTCATTTGGAAAAGATCTCAAAAAGAATTCTTTTACTTCTATAGCTTTTGTTGGATCATTTAGCTTTACCATTATAGAACTAGTATAACCATCACGATCCATCAAGTCACGTAAAGTATCAATATGCATAATTACACTATAATCAAAACCTTGACCACCAGGAGACCTTGCAATTCCTGTAACAATAAACCTCTTGAGTTGATCTTGACCATATCTGTCAACAATCTTAAGCTTTACATTATCTCCAACTTGAGCCCCGCCTAAATCTCTTGCAACATTAGAACCTAAAACAATAGAATTTCTTGAATAAACAAATTGTCCTTCATCAACTGTCTTGTGTACGGTAGATGCTCTAATGTCTCGTAATGGATCAACACCTACTACTGGAACTCTTGTTTCTTCAATTCTTTCACCATTTTTGGTTATGTTAATTGAAGCAGTAGTAGAAAGCCGCGGCGTGGCCGCCTCAACGTAAGGTATTCTTTCAAACCAATTAATCAAAGAAATGTCAGATTTGTCGATATAATCTTCCTCATCTGTAACCTGAATATTTCCAAATCTGTAATCTGTTAAATCACGAACAATAGCGTCAAAAAGTCCTTGAAAAATTACAAAATTTACGTGAATAACTAGGATTCCAATTGTTACTGCTAAGACCGCACCAATGAGACTTGCTTTTTTATTGAAAAGCATTCTTTTGGCTAAATTGAACCTATATTCCAATACCTATATAAAAAAAGTCTGATATTTAATGTATTTGGTGTCTATTACTAATATAACCGACATTTTTATTAATAATAAGTATAAAATTGTATGTAAGAATAGGAGAAAATGGTAAAAATGGACAAATTAGACATGAAAATTCTTAACATGCTTCTTGATAATTGTCGAGAATCTGACAGGCAAATTGGGAAAATAATTGGAATCTCAGGTGGAGCTGTAAAATCTAGAATTCAAAAAATGATAGATAACAAAGTAATTCAAAAATTTACTCTAAAAATTGAACCGCCAATTTTAGGTTACAATTTGTTCTATGTTGTTGTTACAGGAGAAAATAAAGATGACATACTAAAACAAGTAAAGCTAATTGGTGATCCATTCCTTGTTGTTCCATGTGTTGGAGGAATTACTGTATGTGGAATAGTAGTTAAAGAAAATGTCGAACAAAAAATTGAGTTAACAAAAAACCTAATGCGTGATGTGCGCGTTTTAAGTATTTTTAATGCAGAAAATCCTGGTATAAGTTCAGATTTGACTCGAACAGATCTTGAAATTATTGAAAAATTACTACAAAATCCACGTGCTAAAATTGATGAAATAGCTAGAACAACAAACTTTTCAACAAAAACAATTACAAGATCTATTGAAAAATTACAAAATGATGATGCAATTTTATTTTCTTTATTATATGATCCAGAAAAATTATCTGGGTATGTCCCATATGCAATATTGGTTTGGGTAGAAAATGACTTTAAAAAGACTTTAAAAACACTTGAAAAGAAATTTTCTAATTCATTTTTACAAAAACCATTCATTGCTAAAAATCAAATAGTGCTTTTTATGTACAGTGATAATATTTTCAAATTAGATGAACTTACACAAAATGTAAGAGAAGTTGATGGAGTTAAGTTTGCAGATTTATTTATTCCAAAAGAAATAAATCTTCCAACAAAATGGATTTCTGATTCAATAAAATTATCAAAATCTTCAAAGAAATTACATTTGGTATATCAAACACATTAGATTCTCTGATATCTATGAAAAAAACAAAAATTTATGATGGAAAAATATTGGGGCTCAATATTTATGATCTAACTATTAGAGGAAGAAAAGTAAAACGTGAGATAATAGAGCACCGTGGTGCTGCAGCAATGCTTGCTTTTGATGAAAAAGGAAAAGTGATTCTTGTAAAACAACATAGATATCCACATGGATATGTTCTTGAAATTCCTGCAGGTACTTTGGATAAAGGTGAAAGTCCAAAAAAGTGTGCATTTCGTGAAATAAAGGAAGAAACTGGTTATTCTGCAAAAAAAATGACTTCGCTTATTGCGTATTATCCTTCGATAGGATATAACAAAGAAGTTATTCATTGTTTTCTTGCCTCTGGGCTAAAAAAATCTGGAAGTTTGAAGCTTGATGATGATGAAATAATTTCTGTTGTAAAAATGGATTTAAAAAAATTAATTCAAATGATAAAAAATGGTAAAATAATTGACTCTAAAACAATTTGTGCTGTCTTAACTTATGCTGCCAAAAAAAATCTTCTTTAATTATTTTCTATAAATTGGTTGAATTAAATCAGTAATATCTGCCCAAGAACGTGCTATTCTTTCATATGTATAAACTATATCAAGAAGATCAATTGGAATTTGCTTTTTATGTTCTAACGTTGAACGAAAATCTGTTATTTCTTGTTGAAATTGTTTATGAAGTTTTATTGCATCGATAGCTTGTAATCTATTGTTTGCAATGAATGCACCTACTGATTTTTTATGAATTGTTTCAATTTCTTTTACTACATCATATATTTTTTTTAAATCATTTTTTGATATTGATGTTTTAGATATTAAATTTCCTAATTCTACAATTGTATCTCCCGCTGTTTCTAATAGATTTGCTGCAATTCTAAAATCAAGAATATCAATATTTTCCATATTAAATGCACTTGCAAGTCGTTTGTCCATCATGGTGCTTCTAATTAGTCGTACAAGAAGAAAATATTGTCTATTAATTTCATCATCTCTGTTTGGTAAAGTTTGAAGATTTGTTTTATCATCAGATAGCAGAGAATTTAATGTATCATTGAACATTCCAAGTGCGATTGTACTCATTCTTCTCAGAATTTTTTCTGGACTTAATGAAGTTGCATCTAATAAAAATTGAATATTAATATTTGAAGAATCTTCTTCAACAATTTCTACACCAACCAATCTTCGTATTGATTCTAGAATCTTTTCACGATCATTGACTGGAATAGTAGTTTTTCCTTTAATCCGAATAATGTCATAACCAAGAAGGTAGGCACCAGTTAGATCTGCACTAATGTTTTCTTCTTTTGGAAGTGGATAAGAAATTATTACTTCCTTTGAAGGTTTGCTGTCTTTGTTTATTGTAATTGAAATACTATTTTGTCCGGTTTCAAGCTCAACTTCTGTACCTTTACTGAGTTTGTTGTCATCAACCCACTCTTTTGGAAGTGAAACTAGAATGGTACTTCCAATTTTTTGCAGGCGTCGAATAAATTTAGTCAATTTAAACTAATTTAATTAATTTAAGCCGAATTTTTATATCTTTTGTCAAATTTAAATTCAGATCATATGAGAGGGGAAGCATTCTGCCCAGCGCATGTAACCGGATTCTTCAAGGCTGAGTTAGAAGACCAAACCAAGCCTGAACATATTGGCTCGTTGGGAGCAGGCTTTTCGATTCAAGAAGGCGTAACAACCAGGGTTAGAGTAAAGCCAAAATCTAAGGGAGATTCAAATTTTCAATTAACTGTTGAAGGATACAAGCCGGATAATACACTAGTTTCAGAATTTGTAATTAACCAATTTCTTGAACTTGTCAAAGAAGAATGTTTTATTGAAGTACATCATGACATTTCAATTCCCGTTGGTTATGGATTAGGTTGTAGTGGTGCTGTTGCTTTGTCACTTGCTATTGCTTTGAATCAAGCACTAAATTCAAAACTTTCTAGAACACAGGTAGGTAAAATTGCACATAATGCTGAAATAAATTGCCAAACAGGTCTTGGGGATGTTTTAGGATCATATCATGGTGGATTTGAAATAAGAACAAAAGCCGGTGCTCCTGGAATTGGTATAGTAGAAAAAATGAATACTGATTCTTCTGAAGTAATGTTGATTTGTTTTTCTCCAGTCTCAACTAAACAATTTCTGAATGAAAGAATGTCATCAATTAATGGTTTAGGTGGAAAAATGGTAAAAAAACTTGTTAAATCAAAAAATTGTAATGAATTTCAAGATATGTCACTAAAGTTCGCAAATTATGTTAATTTAGTAACACCTAGAATGAATCAAGTGATAAACGAACTTCATAAGAATAGAATAAAGTGTGGTGTAGCCTTATTTGGTGAAACTGTTTTTAGTTTAATACCTTCCAAAATGGAAAATAAAGTTCTAAAAATTTTGAAAAAATTTGAAGACGGCATTATCATTAAATCAAAAATAGATAATGCCGGTGCAAGATTAACTGAATAAGAATTTTAATTATCTGTGAAAAGTATGTCGTTAATTCCAAAAAGTCATCCACGTGCAAAGTCTTTACAGATTAGAGAAAGACTAGTACAAGGATTTGATCATGGTCTAGTAGCTAAAGAAGGCTTAATGGCACATGGTAGAGGAGAAGCATTTGATTATCTTCTTGGAGAAAAAACATCAAAATCAGCTAAAAATGCAATTAAAGCTGCAGCACTTATGCTTCTTTCTGCAAGATCACCAGTTATCTCTGTAAACGGAAATATTGCAGCTTTATGCCCAAAAGAAATTGTACAACTTGCAAATACAGTTAATGCAAAAATTGAAGTTAATTTGTTTTATACTAATCAAAAAAGGAAAAATAACATTGTTAAGATTCTAAAAAAACATGGTGTAAGGCAGATTTTAGGCAAAAATCATAATTCTTCAAGGCGAATTTCTGGTCTTGATAGTGCAAGAAGAGTAGTAGATAAAGATGGAATCTTTCAAGCTGATGTGGTTTTAATTCCACTAGAGGATGGAGATAGAACACTTGCTCTCAAAAAAAATAGAAAAAAAGTGATTACTTTTGATTTGAATCCTCTATCAAGAACTGCTCAAACAGCTGACATTACAATTGTAGATAATGTAGTTCGTGCAATTAATGGACTAATTCTAGAATGTAAAAAATCAAAGAAAAAAATTCGTAAAGCTCCATTTAACAACAAAAAAAATCTGTCTGCTTGCGTTTTAGAAATAAAAAAGAATCTTTCTAGGAGGTTACCAAATGCATAAAACCCCTAGAGACATTATTGCAAAAAAAGCTGCTGGAAAGAAAATTTCTGTTGTAACTGCATATGACTACTCTTTGGCATCACTATGCGATAGAGCAGGAGTTGATGTTTTACTTGTTGGAGACAGTGGTGGGATGGTCATGTTAGGATATGAAAACACTATTCCAGTAACAATGACACAAATGAAGATATTTACTGAAGCAGTTAGTCGTGCAAGACAAAATGCACTAGTTGTAGGCGATCTTCCCTTCATGTCATATCAGGCAAATGTTTCAGATGCAATAAAAAACTCTGGTAGATTGATAAAAGCTGGAGCTGATGCAGTAAAACTCGAAGGTGGGATAGAAATGGCTGACACCATCAAAGCTATAGTAGATACTGGAATTCCTGTAATGGGTCATATTGGATTACAACCACAAACTACAATGTTATCTCAAGGGTATCGTGTTCAAGGAAAAACAAAAGAAACTGCACTAAAATTAATTGAATCTGCTAAAGCACTTGAGGAAGCTGGCGTGTTTAGTATCGCACTAGAAATGGTTAGTCACGAGGTTGCAAAGATAATTTCTAAAAGCATCAGTGTGCCTACTATAGGAATTGGTTCAGGTAAAAACTGCGATGGGCAGGTCCTTGTAATTCATGATATGCTAGGCATGTATGACAAACTAAAACCAAAGTTTGTCAAAAGGTATCTATCATTATCTAAAGAGATTACAAAAGCTGTAGAATCATACAGAAAAGATGTGGAATCTGGTAGGTTTCCTGGAAAAGAAAACTGGTTTTCTATGGACAAATCAGAGTTAGATAAGCTAAGAGCGGAAGTTGGCTAGAAAAATACCAAAGCATCCTTCTTTGGATATAGTAGGATCAGATGGAGCTGAGCTTAGTGGTAAAAAAATTGTTTTATGTGTTACAGGAAGTGTTGCAGCATACAAATCAATTGAGCTTGCTAGATTACTAATGAGACATAGTGCAAATGTTACATGTGTTGTAAGTAATGCTGCAACTAAATTGATACAGCCAGCTTATTTTAAGTGGGCTACAGGAAATCCTGTAATTACTAAACTAACTGGTGATTTAGAGCACATTACAGTTGCTGATTACAAAAAGTCTGATTTGATTTTAGTTTATCCATGTACAGCAAATACACTTGGCAAGCTAGCAAGTGGAATTGATGATACTCCTATTGGAACTGTACTAACTGTTGGATTTGGCTCTAAAATTCCTATATTAATGTGTCTTGCAATGCATGCTGCAATGTATGAAAATGCTGCTGTACAAAAAAATATTACATTTTTGAAGAAAAAAATTGATTTTGTTTCTCCAAATATGATAGAGGGAAAGGCAAAGGCAGCTGAACCTGAAGATGTTTTGGAGTTTGTTTTGAAAAAGTTTGGATTTTCTTCTGTTCTTAAGGGGAAAAAAGTTTTGATTACTGCAGGACCAACTATAGAATATTTAGATCCAGTTAGAGTGATTACAAACCAAAGTACTGGAAGAACCGGAGTTTTGTTAGCTGATGAGCTAGTGTCTGCTGGTGCCAAAGTTACTATGGTGTATGGTCCAGGACGAGAAAAACCTCCTAGTGGATTAAAGCTTGTTTCTGTAAAGACTGCAAAAGAGATGTTTATGGCTGTAAAAAATGAAATGAAAAAAAAATTTGATATTGTTATAATGGCTGCAGCTCCTGCTGACTATACTCTTGAAAAGCCAAGCTATTCTAAAATTAAGAGTACAAATTCAAAAATGACTGTAAAGCTTGTTAAAGTTCCAAAAATTATTGATCATGTAAAAAAGCTACAAAAAGATGTTTTTCTAGTAGGATTCAAGGCTTTAGCTAGAGTTTCTAAAAAGGAGTTAGAATCCGAAGCTAGAAGGAAAATGCGTGAGTGTGGAGCGGATTTGATGGTTGCAAATGATGTTGGTTCAATTCGGTATAGGAAAAACCCAGAAAACAATGAAGTTCTCATAGTAGATTCTAAAAAAACACTGTCTTCTGGATGGAAGAATAAAGAAAAAATTGCTAAATTAATTAGAAAGGAAATTGAAAGGAGAATTAACTCTTGAGAGCTTCTAAACGATTATCAAAAATTTCAACATTTGATGGAGCTGGCTTTTGGAAAAATGCATTTGCTCATCAACGTGGAAAGCTTTTACGAGCTGTAAAGGTACCTGACGATCAAATCAAGATTCTAGCTCAGAAAAAATATGCAGAATTGCCTGCACCACTTCGATATGAAATAGAAACTAACGGAAAAAACTATGATCTGAAATAGTGTGATAACTATGGAAAACTATGCAGTTATTTTTTCAAATTAAAATAAGATCTTTTGTGAATTTGTGTAACAGAATGGGTCTGTCCCCAACAATCAAAGAGTCCTCAATTCTTACACCAAACTTTTTTGGAAGATAGATTCCCGGCTCTACTGTTATTGCCATGTTCTTTGCAAGCTTTGTTGTGCTTTTTGTACTAATGTTAGGAAGCTCATGAACCTCAAGACCGATTCCATGTCCAGTAGAGTGGATAAAGTACTTGCCATACTTTTGATTTTTGATATAGTCTCTACATGCATCGTCTACTGATTTGCATGAGGAGCCAGGTTTTGCAGCCTTTAACCCCAATTTCTGCGACTCTTTGACAATTTCATATACCGATTTTGCCTCAGAAGACACCGAACCTAGCCCAAAGGTTCTAGTCGAGTCTGAAACGTATCCTTTGTAACGTAAGGTCAAATCCACAACAATAAGGTCACCATTTGCAAACTTTCTATTGGTTACTTGTGCATGAGGTAATGCACCGTTTGGGCCTCCTGCAATGATTAGAGGGTTTAGCGTAGATTTGTAGCCAGTATCAAACATTTCATGCTCTATAGCATATGACATCAAAATTGCCTGCAGCTTAGACTCGCGTTGTCCTTTTTTGATTTTTTTAGTACATAACTCAAACATCTTATCAATTATCTGTGAAGCCTTCTTAAGAACAGCAATTTCCTTCGAGTCTTTGATTATTCTTGCATAATGGAATGGCTCTGTGGAGTGTTTGATTTTAGGAACAGATTTTTTTAGCGACGCCATCATCTGATAGTTCTGGCAGTCCGTACAGACCTTTTTGTTCTTTATTTTTTTTACAAGCTCAGAAATCAAACCTTGGCCTCGCTCAGAGGTAATTACCTGGCAATCCGAACTCTCTGACTTTGCTCGTCCTACCTCAAGCTCAGGTAAAATTATTGTGGTTTGTCCTCCCCTCTCAAGTAGACCTATAGCTTCACCCCAAAAGCCAGTCATGTAAAACAGGTTCTCAGGTTCAAATGCAACCAAACTATCACAGCCAATTTTTTGAGAATGTTTGAGAAGGTTTTTTCTATGAGTCTTCAATAAACAAAATGTTACTTTTCTAAATTTATGTTTGCTGCAAAGTTTGTATAGTGGAAATCAAACAGCTATCTATGACAGAAAAGAAGAAGGTAGTTGCATTACTCTCAGGTGGATTGGATAGTCAGCTAGCTGTTAAGATGATGCAAAAACAAGGTTTTGAAGTTTCAGCTGTTGCAATAAAGACCCCGTTTTGTGATTTTGATTGTGGTAGAGGATGTGGGTTTGAAATTAGAGAAAGAGCTGATACTCTTGGTGTAGATCTAAAAACAGTTTATCTTGGTGATGAATACATTGAAATGCTAAAGAATCCAAAACATGGTTTTGGTTCGGGTATGAATCCGTGTATTGACTGTCGTGCAATGATGTTTGAAGCTGCAAAAAAACACATGAATGAAATTGGTGCTGAATTTATTATTTCTGGAGAAGTATTAGGACAACGACCAATGAGTCAACATGGTCCAGCATTAAGAACAATTGAAAAAGAATCAAAGCTTGAAGGAAAAATTGTAAGACCGCTTTCAGGTAGGTTGTTACCAAAAACAGAACCAGAACAAAGTGGTTTGATTAAAAGAGAAGATCTAGGGATG
>SDBS01007827.1_pt1 | contig 10164 bp, 9 predicted proteins | sample 2277091 | NCBI WGS metagenome assembly SDBS01 (sample SAMN10404972, study PRJNA504765) | marine sediment metagenome | isolation source: marine sediment core GS10_PC15, 163 cmbsf | place: Arctic Ocean: Southern Knipovich Ridge | collected 2010 | reverse complement strand
TGCATCCTCAGCATACAACAAGGTTGATCTGTTTTTTGCTTTGCAAGTAATTTTTTCATATCAGGAACTTCAGAAGAATCTAATGTAAATGCCATCACATGATCACCAACATCAAATCTTAAATCCATATGTATGGACTCTCCCATGTGGTGTTCTTGCAGAACGAATTTATGCGATTCCATTTTTTACAAGTAGATTTATATCGTCTATCATGTTTAAATAACTTTCTATTTTACTAAGATCAACCGGGGGAATTTTAGTCGAAATACGCAACTCATCAATCAGCATTGTTTTAGAATTATCCAGATGATCGATGAGCTCTTTCTTAAGCGACATAAATGACTGAGATAAATTCTCAAATGTTTTCATCTGAATATCAGCATTAGATTTTTTGGAATTGTTTAACAATACAGTCAACCTGCGTTTAGCTAGGGAATCATTAAACTTCAACTCTTTTAATTGAGCAGAGATCCCTGAGAGTTCCTTTGAATTATCTGGGAAAGCTGGAACGTCATGGATACCTTCAAGTCTCTTAAACAATTCTTTCTTTTCTTCTGGAGTGAAAGTGTCTTTTACAATCAAGGGTCTTACAGCCCCACCGATCTTCTGCTGCTTTACCCTGATGATCTCATGGGTCTGGCGAGGCTTAGCTGGACAGTTGGTCACGGCAAGATATGACGTTCTCTTTCTCGGGAAGAAGTTGAACGTGTATATACCTGTGCTGTTCAGCTCAGACATAGCTTGAGAATTAATCTCTCTGCCTCCGACAGTATCAAAGATATCAATCGTTACAGTCTGTCCAGTAGCATAACCACGAACTGCATAATATACAACATACTTTTCGTTTATGTCTACCATGCTCCTGGAAGTGTTTGATAAAATATTTGCAATATATAGCTCCACCATGAAGATGATGTAGCTATAGCATCAATATCAATAACCGTAATAGAGCGGGATGCTTCCTGACAGATATCAACTTGATATGTACCTGGGTCAGTAAAGTTGATCGTATAATTATAGATACTAGACGAGCCAATCTGAGACATAGCTCCATCAGTTATCAGAAGAGTACCATCTGACCTATAGATGTCAATCAATGTACATGAAGTAATCGGAGTTGTTATTGTGCAAGACAGATTTGATGGTACTGAGAATCCGCACTCATCTAATGCAGAAACTACAGGAATCAATAATAAAAACAATAAGCTAAACAGGGCCTTCATAATCATCACCTCTTTTTCTCATAATATCATGGTATACACCATATACAAATTCATAGCATGTTCTGGTTCTATGAAACCTGATCTCTTCAAGCCAGACTTCAACTCTCTGTCTATGCTCTGAATTTGGAGTATTATAATAATTAGTCATATGCTTTGTCATGATAGCTTCAAGGGCACCGCCAAGCTCCTCATGCTTTATAACAATCTCTACTGGAATATCTTTCCCTCTCCCAAAACCTAGATGCCAGTTCATTCTAAAAACCACCCTGTTTTGCAGTAATGATAAAACACCATAGCATAATAACATCTTCTTTGATCATTCTTCGGCTGGCATTCATTCTGCTCGTATGTTACTCCTGGCTTGTCTGCACAAGTCCATACTTCTGTTTGTTCTGGCTCTAGTTCTGTTAAGTTTAACATGGATTCCAAAACAGCTATTCTTGCCATTAATAATTGGATTCGTATATCCATCTTGGTTAATTCATGGTTTTTACAGTTTCCTATGCAGGTATAAGTTAAGTCTATCATATCAGTCACATTTACTGAATTTAATTTATAATCATAATCTATACCACCGACTGTGATATGGGCTAAAGCTAATTGACTTAACATGAGCATTACAATTCCGAACACTAATATTAGTTTCATTTTAAACACAAGTACTAGCTGTACAACTGTTACTTATACAATCATTATTATTATCGCAATCTTCGAGAGTTTCACATATCCCTAATGCACTGCATACTCCTGCTCCACAATTAGCTCCGCATGTTCCGCAGGTTATTGTTCCTTTTGAAGTGAAAGTGCCAGTACTGTTCCAACAAGCTTGTGTTGTTAGTGTGTTGTCTGTGATGTTGAATGTTGTTCCATCACAGAAGTTGTATGGGGATTTTAGGTTAATAATATCTCCTTCAGTACAAAACACACCGTCATATGAAATCCAAGAAGTTACTTGACTTCCATTTTTGATTTGAAAACTGTTTGCTGGTGGTGATTGACAATTAGTGATTTGAACTATCTCACCAATAGATATGTCACCAGTTACTGCGTTTTCTCCAAAGACACACCTACTTGCAAAAACAACAGTACCATCACTTGAGAACGAAGCTACGTTCGTTCCACTTGCATTCCTTACATAAAGATATGTTGTTCCTGCTCCTGCCATAGTTACTATGGCTAAAGCTAGTATTGTAACAATAGATAATATTATTATCAAAATCTTAACTCCCAAGTTGATTCACCACCTTCCCATCTGTTCCAGATATTACTCCAGTCACGTTTACATTGCCGTTTACTTCTAATGGTGCTCCTGGAGTTGTTGTGCCTATTCCTACGTTTCCAGAACTATCAATATTAAGATTATTAGCATTTAAACCATCAATCAGTCCAATATATGCTATGTTGTTATTTGTTCCTATGAACATATCAGCTTCCGTATTTGAAAGCTTTAATTGTGTTGCTCCCGCATCAGTTCCGTTAAGAAGTATTAAATCCTTAATTCCACTTCTTATTATCATGTGTCCTTGAATCTGTAAATCTGCTAAAGGGTTTGCTGTTCCTATTCCTACATCTCCATCTGATGCAACAAACAACGAATTAACTGGTGCACCTGCTTGAAGTTTAAAAACTGCATTACCCCCTGTTCCATCTTGAATATCAAAATTACCATTTGCTTCTACTAAAATATTCCAAGCTTGGTCATCTGTTTTTAGTTGCATCTCAACTGAACCACCAACATCAACATCCTCTATCCTGAATTGTAGTAAATCTGAACCTGATATATGAAGTGGTGTTGCAGGACTTGCTGTCCCAATCCCAACATTACCTCCAAAATACCCAGTTCCATCAACTGCTAAGTTCTGAGACATATTTACATTGCCATTTGTTATGTTAACGCAGTTTCCAGTCAATAGATTACAGTAAGTTCCAGAGGTTGAATTAACTAATGTAGAGTTGATATTCACTGTGTATATTGTTCCAGCTACATACATGTCAGAGTCGAAGAAGGCATCGCCTTCTACTCCTAACATACCTTCGACAAATATATCGTTTCCGTCTACTACAAAACCAGAATGGCCTATTGTTTCAGTGTCTGAGCCTGTGAAGATGTTTGCTCCTAGGAAGTCTGTTCCGTTTGCTATCCTTAATTGTATCTTATCGTTAAGATTAGTATAGTTTAAGTTTACACTTGTTCTTATATCTGTATCGTCATAATTAGTTAATAAGATATCACTATCATAGAAAGCGTCTCCATAGAAGTTAGTTGCGTTAACGTCTCCTGAATTACTTATATTTACTTTATCTGGCCCCACTGTAAAACTTCCTATAATTACCTCATCTACAACTGTGAGGGTAAATTCACTTACATTTCCTGGAATCTCTAGTGTGTTAGTTGTATCGTTCCAAAAGATTCTTTGTCCAGAGTCTCCCAATAGAATCTCTGCATCTAATCTGGTTATATTCCCCGCTGTTGTGGTTGTGGTTGTGCATAATACTTTTACATTATCAACGAAAGCCATCTCATTAATGGGATTATTAGCAGACAAATTAAATGTAAGGGTAACTTTAGAAGCATTGAAAAAGGTACTCGGAAATGTAAAATTAAGTTTCTCATCTACAACATTGATTCCATCCGTTATATTAAACACATCAATATCTCCGCTTCCAGTATTGTTATTCATTGTTACTCTAAATCTGTCTCCAGAATCCAATCCGGTTGTGGTTGCCCAGAATGAAACATTGCAATTTTCTAAATCATTTACTGAGAAGTTATCAGCTGCTGCAAAGTCTAAAGAACCGCTTGATCCTGAAGCCATCATGCATTGCATATCATGGCATTCTGGTTCTGTAGTAGAAACCCAATGATTTGCAACTAATGGAGTAAGACGTTCAAATGGATCTATCTGTCCACCCACTATAAAGAGTGCATCTAATGCTGATTTCTCGCCACCTATTGAAATTCCGATTTGTTCTGTCCTGTTTTGTTCTATGTGCATCCTTCCAAATATATCAAAATCAGTATTTGCTCTCAAAAAGAAATTTATGTCTCCTTCTACTTCCAAGTTTCCCTGCCCCAAATCATCATGTAGATGTAGTTGTTGGGATTCAAACGCGTATAATGCTGCTCTAGAAGTTTTATTTGCACCAGAGAAATAATTTAGATTGGATTCTATTCCAAATCTGCTCCACATCTCGACCATATTAGTTAATTTAGAAGCATTTGTTATTCCTAAGTCTGGAAAATTACCACCTGAGTTTCTTTCATAAGCTCCTGAGTTATTGCCTCCTGCCTGCCAACATGCTATTACTTTCTCCCCTTGAAGATCTATTAAGCAATGTGTTATAATTTTAGCTCCAAGAGTTTGATTAGACATGACTGTTATTGATTGATTCATACCACTAAAAGGAGAAGGAGCATTAAATCTTATCGCTGAACCATCTGGAGCACTTAACTCATTTAGGTCTCTAATCACATTGTTATGCATATGTAGTTGCCCCTGCATATCTGTATTTCTTGTTACATTAAGAGTAGATGAATTCAAATTCTTCAAGGAAGCATCAGTTCCATTCTTAAGATATTCTCCAGGGGTTACGTTCACCCCATCAATGCTAAGGCTCCTTGTAACATTCACATCAGAAGCATTTACAGATGTAAAAGACACGGTAGTTCCATTCAACATAATCTCTTTTATATCCCAATATCCAGCTCCAAACACTCCAATTGTTTGCAATATAGAAAAGAATAAAAGCAGATAAACCAGCTTCATGGTTTCACCAGTTCAACACTCTTCTCAAAGAGAATCTTATTGTCATCATCTCTAAGACAAACTATAGATCTATAGCGTAATGCAAAACCATCGTTATTTCTTATTATAGAATCATCTGCCAATATCTTATCTGGAACCATGCTCAGGTTGGTAACGTATCCTTGCTTTAATGCAAGATTAAATTCTTCAGATTCATCTGCCAGACATAACCGATAAAACTCATCCACATGCTCGTCTTGTTCCAAGATCTTCGGATCAGGAGTTTTAGGTTTAGACTTATAATCAGAAATTTTCTTTTTTTTCTTCGGCAGATGTGCTAATTCTGCATGAGATTTATACCCATTGATATCTTTAACATAAGGGCAATCATCCGGCAGTCCACCAGATAACATCGCCTGATCTAATGATTGGCACCATGAAACTTTAGATCTATCTGAATAAATATCGCATTTATTATCCTTGTCTAGATGTTGGCAAGGTTCATCAGAATCCTTAAAATGGCAGCAGCTTCCGCAATTTTTACATTTAGATTCTAACTGTGATAATGAATCTGGCAATGGCGAAGCATGAAAACCTTGTTCATCAATCCCGAGTTTTCTTATCGTCATCTCTCGAGCAACGATCAGATGAGATCCAAACACAGTTTCACGATTCCAGTCTTTGACAGTCTTACCCTGCAATAAAGATATCCAGTTAATATGAAGAATCTTATGAAACTCTAATAAGTCAGGACTAGCTGCTTTAGCAGGGTCAAAATTCCCTTCAAACATATCATTTGACATCTTTCTTCTCAGCAGGTAATTTCTGGACTGTAGGTAATTCAGAACCGATAGGTTTTTTAAAAGTTGCCTGAGAACCTAGACCTGCCCATTCCCTCATCTCTTCAACGGTTGCGATGTGTTTCCCTCCGATTACAGCCTCACTTACAACCTTGATTATATTCGCATAATCATTAGGATTTTTCGGCAGGATCTCATTCCATTCTATAGTCGGTATCTCTTCTATATTATTAAGCTTCATCAAAGGAGCTAGAATATGTTCTTCAAAATACATCGCCTGTTTCTGCTGCAAAGGATCTATTGTTTGATGCACAAAATTAATCATAGCCTGAGCTGTTGCTTTGTTGGTATTTCCTTGAATAGCAATTTTACCATTTCTTTTGGTAATGAACAGATGATTTGGGACTTGGAAGCAGTAGACCATATCATCATAATCAATTTCCTTGATATCGTCTTTAAGGAATTTGGAATCTTTCCAAGACAGATTTCCATAGATTCTAAATAGCGGAAGTCTGTCATCTCTTTCGAGAACTCTCATATTGACAACATGGCCTGTTTTCAGCATGATCTCTGAGACATCATCAGCAAGTTGCTTTGATGTCGTATAATAGCAAATAGTCGTTGAATTCTCATTGAACTCTGAGTGTCGAGTTCCATCACCGAGAATTAGTGCGTCCAATAAAATTTGTAATTTGTCAGATGGGAGTTTTTTTATCCATTTAGGTATGCGTTTATTATGGCTGCAGTTGCCAAATTGATCAAGAAAAAAGTATAATGATTTTGATGCCCACCTGAATCTTCTGTCTTCAAAGTTGATTTTAAAAGGCAGCTTTTCCAGGCCGGCCTTCATCTTTTCCTGTTTCTCTCCTGGCTCCTGCCAAATCTCAATTTTATATGTGTTTTTGTTTTCGCCGCTATGAGAACCTTCTGAAATGTAATAGCCAAGAAATTCCATGAAGATATCAGTCGATATCTTTGTGTCTCCTTCATTCTTAATTCTTGACTGAGGATCATATTTAACCTCTGGGATATTGACAGATTCAGAAGCAATACCCTGCCACTCTAAATTATTCTTGAAATGGAAACGAGAAAATTCAATATCGTTAGCTTCAATTATTTGCCAATTGTTGGAGTTTCTTCCATCACTCTGAGGGGAAACAAACATCTTGTGATCCGAAGTGACCATAACATCTGTAACTGAATTTTTGAAATGGATCACTTTGCCGGTGTGTTTATATAGAGAAAAACCAGTCGGTTTGTGATATTCTAATTTGTTTGTATCTGGATTATAAGTAGCAATCTTATCTTCATCCTGATCAATTTCCCAATAGAATTTCCAACCATCTTCAGTTAGCGTTTGCGTATCTGAAGAATAGCATCCTTCTCCCCTGCCAGTAAGAATAAATTCAGGTATCTCAAAGTTTGCGGATATCGCAGAAATATAAGGCTGAACATATGTTGGAATCTTTGACAGCGAGAATGATTCGAGCTGGCCAACCCTGATCCAGGCCGGATGAACGTATTCAGATTTGTTGTTGAAATCCTTTACTGCTTCAGCAGTATTGTCTATCATCTTCTTTGTCGGAGGATGCGATTCATCACCGACTATAAAATCTCTGGTAGGATTTCCATAAGTTATGACTCCCTGAGCCATGCCTTCTTCGATCATCCTGAGGTTTTCAGCTGTCTTGAAAACTGGCTCTATCGAGGATATACCCCAAAGCTCATCACCGAGAAGATTGTATTTTAATGATGCGACCCTATCTAGTTCTAATGGAACCCCAACCATCTCATCATCTGGGTTTTGTCTCCAGACCCAGCCTTCTGGAATCTTTGTAAGCTTTCCGTCTTTCTCTTTGAATTTGATGATATCAGAACTAGCATTCCTTATAAAATCTGTATTCATCGGATGCAATGCAGAAAAACCTAAGAGATCTTTTGCATCAGCAACTATAGGGGCATCATACAAGAGCTCATCAAACCCCATGCCAAAAACATCAGTATCGATAGAACGCTGCCGAAAAGTATTTGATAACGCAAGCATCGGTCTTGTCGGATGCATGCGTTTAAGAAAAGTAGTGATAACTTGCTCCTGTTTATCAGAAGTGATATTGATCTTCATCCCTCTAAAGGACAATAGATTGGCCCTGACATTAACACCCCTTTTTATCGCCCATGAATTTCTATATAAGATCTCCAAAGCTTTTTTTCCTTTAGGCGTCTGAAAATGATGCCTATTAGGAAAAACTATCTCAGTCCTGTCAATAGAAGCTTTCGAATAACCAGTCATCGCATTCTTCTTTTCTTTGACAGCGGCTAGAGTAGAACGCATCCTTGAGAATATACCTTGTTTAACTAGATTCCGTTGTGGCATTTTTCACGCTTGAATAATAGTAATTTATAAACTAGTATATAAAATTATGGATATGATAATGCTATTGTTCTCTGTTCTGTATTATTTGGGCCTTCAACATCAGCTTTTTCATTGCATTTGGAATAGATGAATTCAGAATTTACCGGCGCTGCTAAAGCTCCTAGCGCAGCCGCCATCACGATATCAGGGGTTTTTCCGATAGACTCGAACAAGAGCTTTTGCGAATTAAAACGGATGCTTTTTAGCTGCTTTGTAAATTCCATGTAAAAATGAAAGTGAACAAGATATCTCTCAAATTTCAGGCTTAGCTGGTTGATCAAGCCTTCCCATTTGTTCTTTGAGGCATATGTAAAGTTGAAGCCTTCTATGATTGTGTTGATCTGGTGCTCTGCAAATTGATTCTTCATATCAATGACAACCTTATCTCCTAAGCCAGTACAATCAACCAATAGTTTCTGGATCCTAAAGTCTTTGCTTAAATATTCTGAGTGATCTATCACTTTGCTCCAGAACCGAGGATCTTCTGAGTTGTATGTAAACGTTTTTTGATGCACTCCCTGAAGTCCGCCTTTAGGAAGGACTTTCCAGATATACATAACAGATCTATCTCGCTTTCTGCCGAGATCAAGACCCGCGACATAAACCGCGGTCCTGTCTTCGCAAGCTGTCCAATATGTTCCAATAGCGCTTGTTTTGACAGCTTCATCAATAAGAGCTTGCGGGAAAGGAGCTGTAGAGTCATCTATGAATTCAGCATCCAGTTCCTGCTTTGCCTGAAGGCTTGTCATCTTGCTGCGCTCCATATCATAATCTTTTTTTGTTATCAACGGGTTCAAAATTGTCGGCAATTTGAATGAGAGGAAATCTTCGTCGTTGAAAGCTCTCCAGAAATGGTTGAGTCCGTTTGGTGAGCTTTCCAGCAGTTCGACTGCCCCTGGATGATCTAGCTTTCCCAGCCGTACAACGTGCATCTCATCATCCATTATAAAAGCAGCTTCTGTGAAAATTATCATGTCATAACCACGGCCTCTCTTGCCTTTTGCCATCGGACTCAGAACTCTGCCGAGTATGAACGCGCCGTTTGAGAATTTCTTTAAGAGTTTGTCGTCTTTATCAATACTACCTTCAATTGTAGAAGCTGCAATATGCTCATCGATGTGTTCGAAGTAAACCTTGAGCTCTTCTTCTCCAGGGCCGAACACGCCGATCTTAAAGCCAGGGTTCTGAGCTGCAGCTGTCAGTGCGATTGCAGACGTGAGTTTCGAACCACCCCATCGCCTGCCTTTGTTGAGCAGGATCCTTTTAGCGCCTTCATCCCACGCTGTGATTATAGGCATCTGATCTGGACGAGGATTAAAGTTCAGAAAGTGCTGCATGAAATAAACCTTGTCTTTGGCTGCCTTCTGGAAGTCAGGTGCTTCTTCTGCCATGATTATCCTGTTGGAGCTAGCACTTATATAAATGCTTCGACGTTTTTTGGGCGTATGTTCTTTGAGCTGGATGGCGTTATGATATATTTTATCACGCCTCTCGAGTTGGGTTCGTATGCGAAGGGAAAGCGACGTAGGAGCGGCTGAGCAACACGAATCCGTATGTGGGTGGGCCGGAACCGGGATGCGGATCGGGGCGAGATGGGACGAGCACGGGAGTTATCCATTAGTTATGGTGATGTTGTTGGGTGGGTGGTGGCACACTATAAATAAAACCCCCACCCGCCTATGAGGTATTCGGGGAGATGTTTTGGTTGTGGGATAGTATACGGTCTGATGGAATTAGAAAGAGAGAGGGGAAATATTGATAAGAACAGATGACATGGAGAGGGAGTAACTTGTGCGACTCTATGTCCGCCAGGCACTCACGCAATCGGTATCTATGCGGTCCAACTCCGCAGACCAGTGACGAGGTAGACGTACGCAGACTGGCAGGGGAGCCAGCAAGGGAGTGCGAGGATTGGCTAGGATTGGCAAGTAGGGACGATTGGTATGTGGGTGCGTATGGCGGGAGAGGTGTGAGTAACGGAG
>SDBS01008122.1_pt1 | contig 10165 bp, 7 predicted proteins | sample 2277091 | NCBI WGS metagenome assembly SDBS01 (sample SAMN10404972, study PRJNA504765) | marine sediment metagenome | isolation source: marine sediment core GS10_PC15, 163 cmbsf | place: Arctic Ocean: Southern Knipovich Ridge | collected 2010 | reverse complement strand
CCCTGGCAAGAGTGTCGCCTAGTTTGAAGATGGAGTAAATCATCGCCTTCTCATCCTCTTCAATCGCTCCACCCTCTTCACCAGCATCAACCAGCGTCATAATCTCTTCTTCAGTCACAAGAGACTGCTCTGTGCCAGGCTCTTGACCAAGAACGACAGCGCCCATTTTTAAGACAAACCAGGTCAGGGGTTTGGTGATGATGGCCACAAATTTAGCCAGGTAGGCGGTGCGAACCGCCCATGTATTCGGTGATCGAAGGGCCGCGCTCTCGGCAAAAAACTCGATTATTCCAATTAAAAGACCAAATCCCAACAGCATTATGCTTAAAGCGAGAAAATCCAGAGCTCCAGCTTTGATGAAAAAATTTGAAAATGCTAAAGTCGCAAAACCAATTGTGATGATCCTCAGAAATCCACGCATGACGCGCATCGAGAGAATCAGCGTGGTTGAATCATCAGCCACCTGCTCCGCCAACGCCGCTCCAAATCGACCCCTTTCCTTTCCTTCCTGGAGGCGGTTAGGATGAGCATTGACGAAAGCGCTGCTCGTCGCTGCAAGAAGTCCATCAAAGGCGAGAGAGATGAGCAAAAATATAGGCCCTGCTAGATTATTTATCACGTTTGTCCAACTTCCTTATCGCGCGCGCCGGCGCTCCAGCCACGAGTGTGTTCTCGGGCACATCTTTTGTTACGACAGATCCGGCTCCGGTACGCGACCCATTGCCCAATTTTACCGGAGCGACCAGCATTGTATCGCTACCAATGAATACATCCTCACCGATAATCGTTTTGTGTTTGGATTCTCCATCAAAATTGCAGGTGACTGTTCCGGCGCCAATATTGGTGTTTTCGCCGATGGTTGTGTCGCCAATGTATGAAAAATGCCCCATCCGAACGCCAGACCCAAGCTTGCTTGCTTTCACCTCACCAAAGCTTCCCATATGTACACCCTTGCAGAGATGCGCCCCAGGACGCAGATGGGCGAACGGGCCAATATCCACCTCGTCTTCCAGCGTTGCATTTTTAACGACAGACATCAAAATCTTGCAGCGATCGCCAATTGACGAATCGCTTATCAAACTGTTAGGGCCAATTAAACAATCTTCACCGATTTCAGTATCGCCTTGAATGTAGGTGTTCGGCATGATCGTGCTATCCACTCCAATCCTCACACTCGTATCGATATATGTCCCCTCTGGATCCAGGATGGTTACTCCGGCAAGCATCCACCTTCGGTTAATCCTTCGCTGGGCAGCGTTTTGCGCTTCGGCCAGATGCTGGCGTGTGTTTATGCCAATGATTTCATCATCCTGCTCCGCCTCCACCCATCCAACCCTCTCCCCTGTTGAGACTGCTTCGCCAATCAGGTCTGTAATGTAGTACTCGCCTTTTGGTGAGGGCGGCAATTCTGGAAGCTGAGCCCACAACCATTCCGCGCGAAAACAATACGCACCGACGTTTACTTCCTTCATCGCAAGCTGTTCTGGCGATGCGTGTGCTTCTTCCATAATTTCACGAATGGATCCATCTGAAGCACGCATGACCCTACCAAACCCGCGTGCCTTAGATGGTTTTGCGGTCAGAATTGTGACAGGGCCTTTGTTCTTAGCTTGAACTTCGATCATCCTTCGGAGCGTATCCGCCTGAAGCAAGGGCATATCCCCATTAATCACCAGGACAAACTCAGATGAGCCTTGAAGATCGCTGGCAGTCTGCATCAGGGCATGTGCTGTTCCCAGCCTCTCTTTCTGGATCACAAAATGTGCACCATCTCCAACGAAAGCCTCGACTGCTGAATCATCAGGGCCAATGACCATATGGGGTCTCTGATCCATTGCTTCCAGTACTGCCTGGAGAGCCCACCAGACCATTGGCTTTCCACCAATAGAATGAAGCATCTTTGGTTTTGACGATTTCATTCGTGTGCCTAAGCCAGCTGCCAAAATCACTGATTTACAGTTCATTAATCACTCCAATACAACATATATTAAAGCATGAGGAGCCCAAACTTCCCTGATTGCAATGGAAGATATATTTTTCCGGGGGATTTTTTTGGGGAGGTTCGTCTTTTGACACAGAGGTTCAACTACCAAAGCGATCTTAGGCTGGGGCGCCAGGATTCGAACCTAGATCAACGGTTCCAAAGACCGCTGTGCTGCCGTTACACCACGCCCCATTGTTCTTCATACGGCCTCAACCATGGCGAAATTCTAAGCTAAGTCGAAAGGATACCACTCACCGCCCAACGCTGATCAGAGTTTCACAATTGAGCGAGACGATTCGAATTGTAACACACGCACCAAAGCCCCTTCAAACCCATAATTATGAGAGGCTTATTCATTCTGGGTCTTTTTTTCTTCCTTCTTATCTTCCAAGAGACCAAGCTTCTGTGCCTGTTCATAGGTCAGATCTGCGGTATCGAGCTGCGGATGGATACCGGATTCGGATATCGCCTCCTCCCAGAATTCATCCGCATCAACGTCTTCACTCTCCTGTACCACAGATTCGATGTCAAATTCTGATTCAGGTACATCCACAAAATCAGGAGTATCGTCCCAGGATTCCTTACCTTCTCCAAATCGCGACGGCATTGCGGCTCCCATTAAAGATAAGTAATCTAATAAATCACCCACCGCTCTCCGTCCGTAATGAACGACTGTACCCATCTGACCAGGCTCTTGTTTTCCCCGATAGATGATTATTAACCCGTAATATGCTCCTACATTCGTCAGGTAAATATCATGCGTATTCCCATCGAAATATTGGAAATTGGTGGGAAGAAGAGATTCCAGCAAAGCACTAACCTTCAGTCCTGCTCGGAAAGCCGTCATGAGAGCAGGCAGTGCAGTTTCCAAATTGAGGCCAATGCCTTGATCACTTCGAGCCAGGATTCGCCCCCGATCATCCAGGAGAAGAACTGCCTCCGCACCCAAATCGCTCTGCATCCGTGTAAGGCGATCGACCATGCGATGCATGAGATCATCGAAAACCTTGACCGGTGATTTCGAGCTTTCAGAAAGACTTAATGCCCGTTCCACGGCTTCCAAGAAATAACTTGTTCGGATCGGTTTGAGCATAAAAGCTACAACACCCAATGAGTCCGCCAGGGATCTCGCTTCTGGTGTTGGGTGCCCGGTGATCACAATCGATCTTGCATTCGGATTCATCTCGCGTGCTTTCTCAATCACATCAAGCCCAGATATCCCGGGCAATTTGAGATCGGTCACAATCAGATCAATCGGCCCTCTCGTCAGCTCAACTAAAGCCTCTTCTCCTGAATGAACGTCAATAACAATATATTCTCTTCCGGAGAATTCCAGGCTTGATCGGAGCATTCGATTTACTTGTGTTTGATCGTCGACGAGTAAGATTCGTGATGCGCTCACAACTACAACCTAACTTCTGGATTTCATGGATCTCGACAGGTATAGGATTAATGGAGCAATCCTAATACTTTAAACACCAAATTAATATTTCGTGTCGTTAATCGTCCCATGTGCCCCTAATTATCGCGCTATTCAACTCGCCAGCAAGCGGTATAGTGCTCGGGGGAAACCTCTTTAAGCTCGGGCTCCTGCGCTGAGCAGTGATCCATCACTACCGGGCATCTTGGGTGAAATCTACATCCTGAGGGAGGATTGAGAGGGCTGGGAACATCCCCTGGAAGAATGATGCGCTTCCTGCGGATTTTCGGATCAGGGATCGGAATGGCTGACATCAGAGCCTGGGTGTAGGGATGTAATGGGTTGGAATATAGTTCACCCCGAGGGGCAAGTTCAACAATTTTGCCCAAGTACATCACTGCCACCCTGTTAGAGATGTGCTCTACAACGCTCATATTGTGTGCGATGAATAAGTAGGTTAAGTTAAACTCACTCTGCAGCGCTCTTAGTATGTTGAGAACCTGAGATTGAATGGATACATCAAGTGCGGAAACAGGTTCATCCGCAACGATAAATTTCGGTCTCAACGCCAACGCTCGAGCGATGCCGATTCGCTGTCGTTGTCCCCCTGAGAATTCATGAGGATAACGCTTGGCGTGATAGTCTTCTAAGCCCACTTTGCGGAGCATATCAACAGCAATATCAGCTTGCTCCTGGGCGTTACCGATGCCATGGATCCTAAGACCTTCTGTGATCGAATTACCAATGGGCATGCGTGGATCCAGTGAGGAAAATGGGTCCTGGAAAATGATTTGCATGTTGCGGCGCATCTTTTTGAGTTCTTTGCCCTTCAAGCTATAGACGTCTGTACCTTGAAAATGCACCGTCCCTGCGGTTGGCTCAAGCAGGAAAAGCATTGTCCTACCAACCGTGGTCTTCCCACAACCTGACTCGCCCACCAGGCCCAATGTCTCTCCCTCCCTTATTGAAAAGGTCACGCCATCAACGGCTCTCACCCAGGCCAACACACGTTGAAAGACGCCTCCTTTTACTGGGAAGTACTTGACAAGGTTCTCAACTTCAATCAGCGATTTTTTGCCATTGGCGCTTGATCCATGTTCGGTCATTCAAATCCTCGCAACAACATGATGAGATATGGGTTAGTGAGCCCCGCTCACTCAACTTTCAAGGGTGCTTGATGATCCCCATGATTGTGATACAACCAGCAGCGAACGGTATGAGCGAGTTTGATCGGTTGGAGTTCAGGCTCAATTTCATAACAAATTTTCAATTCATGCTCCACTCGTGCTCGACACCTGGGTGCAAATCGACAGCCTGGGGGTAGATCAATTAGATTGGGTACTGATCCTGGGATAACCGCAAGGCGATCTTTCACCCTTCCCAACACTGGCACAGATGCCATCAATCCAATAGTGTACGGGTGTTGTGGATTCGCAAATAGTGTAGCCACGTCTGCTTGTTCAACAATACGTCCTGCATACATGACAGCGACACGATCCACCATTTCCGCGATCACACCAAGATCATGCGTGATCACAATGATGGATGTTTCCATTTTCTCCTTCATATCCCGTAATAGATCGAGGATCTGCGCCTGGATGGTCACATCAAGCGCAGTAGTTGGTTCATCGGCGATAAGCAAGTCCGGTACCATAGCAAGCGCCATAGCGATCATCACGCGCTGAGCCTGGCCTCCTGAAAGCTCATGGGGATAGGCTCTTGCCTTGCTCTCCGCATCGGCGATGCCCATCCGAGCCAACATGTCAACCGCTCTTTCCCACGACTCTTCCTTGTCCATGAATTTGTGCGTCTGTAGGACTTCGGCGACCTGCCCACCGATCGTAAAAACTGGGTTCAGGCTGGATTGGGGCTGCTGGAATATCATCGAAATCCTGCTGCCGCGCAAGTCCATCATGTCTTGCTCAGATAGATCGCGTATAGAATTACCATCAAAGATGATCTGCCCATCTACTGTCTTACCAGGTTTGTCGATCAGACGCATGATGGACAACGCGGTGACACTTTTTCCACATCCCGATTCACCTACTAAACCGAAGATCTCCCCGCGCTTCACATCGAAGTCCACGCCATCGACGGCTTTGACCACGCCATCTTCTGTGAAGAAGTGTGTCTTCAAATCTCTCACCGCGAGCAGCGTATTACCATTTATCGCGTCTGACCTCATCGTTGCCACAGATTTGCCTCCATCAATCTATCTTCTACAAAGGATTAATCGTAGAACTTTACATTCTGCAAAATTGCTTGCATCTTGGGCCAATTCTGATCCCATTGCTCAATAGGGGCAGTCGCAATAAAGTAATACGAGGTGCCGTTTTGCGTGAATACTGCTGTGATCATCCCCTTCATAGCGATGATCTCTCCCGCTTGCTGTCGTTCAACGAACACTCTCAATCCAGAATATTGACCTAACTTCACATTGAGAATCTCAGAAGTTTGTTCATAATCCCCCTGAAAAGGACCTCTAGTAAGGAAATTGTTGAAGTCCTCTTCTAATTGGGGGCTTGACGAAAATCCTGGCGCTATCATACGCACTGTTACCGAGGGGCCAATTTCACCCTGGTAGGCGACGTTGACAGGAGAGAAAATTAGGAATCCCTGAGTTAAGATCGTCTCAACCCAGTCAACTGGGTAAACGGTATCAAAAGATGTTTCGTTCTTATACTCAACAACTGGAATAGGTGTAGGCGAGGTCACATCCTCAGCAGCTGTGTTACAGGCCGAAAGTACTAGCAATATCCCAATCATAGGGAGTATGAAAAACCGAGATATCTTAATATCAAATTTAGCGCTCACAAGTAACTCTTTCTCAGAAAAAGTTTGATTTTTAATGTGAAGGGGCTATTGAGGGACAATGCCCACAATCTTGCTCTTATCTCAAAGCTCAGATATTTCATCGGTGTCATGCTGAGATCACTTCAGTCGAGGGTCGAGCGCATCACGGAGCCCGTCTCCCATCAAATACAAACACAGGACCGTGATTGTGATCAGTATGCCTGGGAAAATGACCAGATGCGTGCCAAGATGAAAATAAGATTGGGCGTTGCTGAGCATGTTTCCCCAAGTCGCGGTTGGTGGTTGGACGCCGAGACCAAGGAAGCTCAAGGCAGACTCGACTAAGATGACATTCCCCACATCGATCATCGTTATCACAATGACAATTGGGAGTGCGTTGGGCAGGATGTGCCGCAGCATGATGCTTATCCTTGATGCGCCCAAAGCCCGTGCGGCGGTGACGTAATCTCGCTCGCGTAGGGAAAAGACCTCTCCGCGCACAATCCTGCTGGTGCCCATCCAACCGAGGAAACCCAAGATCATGATCAACCAAAATGCGTCTGGAGCAAACAAGGCGACTACGATTAACAGCAAGAACAAAGTGGGGATCGACACAATTGTGTTGATGAGCCACATAATTAAATCATCCACAACACCCCCGAAAAAACCTGCTGTGAGCCCAATTGTTACACCCAGCGTCATACCTATTGCCGCTGCAGTGAACCCAATTGCCAGAGACACCCTGCCGCCAAAGAGTAGGCGTGCTAACTGATCGCGCCCTAACTGATCCGTTCCCAGCCAGTGTGTAGATGAGGGAGGCTCAAATGTGGAATAAAGGTCGGTCGAATTCGGATTAACATTTAGGATCCCGGTGCTAATCACATCCGCTAAGGCGCTGAAAACGATCAAGAGCAATAGGACTCCTATGGCAATCATCGTTAGTCGATCACGAATGAGACGACGGATAGCGATTTTGGCAAAGGATAGAGGCTCGGCCGTTCCCGTCGTTGTGGTTTCCAGGAACCTTTCGAGCTCATCGCCCCACAGCGATTCGGTCTCAGCAGCTGGAGTGGCGCCATCAAGAGATTGTTCAGCCATTTTCGTTTCCTTCCTCACTTCAACCGAATGCGCGGGTCGACGACCACATAGAGAATATCCGAGAGAAGGTTACCTCCCACCACTAGAACTGAGCCAATCATTACGTTAGCCATCAGAAGCGTATAATCACGTTGAAACACAGCTTCGATCGTCATCCTGCCCATTCCGGGCCAGGAGAATATCGTTTCAGTAATCACTGCACCACCCAGTAAGCCGCCGATCGCGGGGCCTAGGATAGTCACCAGTGGGATGAGTGCGTTGCGCGCGGCGTGCCAGAAGTAAACCCGCCGTGTGTGCACACCTTTTGCACGCGCGGCGCGTATGTAATCCTGTCGGATCACCTCCAGCATCTCGGTACGCATGTAGCGCGATAAAACGGCGATCCAACCCGTCGCCAGCACAAAAACCGGCATGATTAGATGTTCGAGATGGTCGATGAAATCTTTCTCCCCTAAGAGAGAAAGGGTATAACGCCCGCCGACGGGAAGCCAACCTAATCGAACTGAAAAAATCAGTATGAGCACCAAACCCAACCAAAAACCGGGCACAGCCTGGCCAATCACAGCGAAGAAACGGGTGAGGTTATCCACGAGCGTCCCTTGTTTAACCGCAGAGTATATGCCCACCGATACCCCGATCAGCATGCCAAAGGCTAAAGCCAAACCGGTCAACTCTACAGTAGCAGGGATCCGCTCAGCAATCATGTCTAGAACTGGACGCTTCTCATAAAGAGAATCACCAAAATCGAGGCGGATGATCCCCTTGGTGTCACATTCAGCGTTGCCGAACATCCAAATCATATACTGTTCAATGATCGGACGATCCAGACATAGCTGGCGGCGAAGGGTTTCACGCGAGGCCGGAGTCATTTTCGGATCAAAAGTCAATAAGTCCACTGGGTCGCCAGGGGAGAGACGCATCAAGGCAAAAGAGATCACCGTGATTCCAAGGAGGGTGGGGATCGCTTGGAAGAGACGTCGAATCACATAGGCTCGCATTGACTTACCTACCTTCCCGTTATTCAATCGGGTCGAGGGGAAAAAAGGGGTTATGGGGCGGGTGTGTGAACTTCGTTCACATTGGCACCCGCCCCATTCATGTACAACTTCAGCTGAATGTTACGGTGTGACGTACCATTCTTCGACGTTGTAATAGGTCGACCACGGCGCAGGATTCACACCCTGAAGCCTGGTGTTCCAAATCGTGTTGCCCAGCGGGTTGACCAGGAATGCATAGGGAGCATCCTCGTGGATTTGCGCCTGAATCTGTCGATATAGCGCACCACGTTCCGCTGTGTCGCAGCCAGGCAATGACTTCGCTTCGTCTAGCCACCGATCGACGTCCTCGTTGTAGTAGGAAACGAAGTTGAAGCCTCCACCGGGATAGTCATTGCGGAAAGCCCAGAAGACTGAGTCCTCAGGATCTGATCCCATTCCAATCCAGCCGATGATGATCATATCGAAGGTCTGGCCGAGCAGGTTGGGAATAACCGTACCCCACTCGAGGATGTCGAGTGTGATATCGAAGCCAAGCGTATCCAGGTTGTCCTTCATGATAGCAGCGATGCTTTCGCGTACCTCGTTCCCAGAATTAGTTAGAATACGCAATTCCAGAGGTTTGCCATCCTTCATGCGGACGCTTTCCTCATCCGCGCGCACCCAGCCGGCTTCATCCAACAGCGCCGCAGCTGCTTCCGTGTCAAGAGTGTAAGGCTCGAGATCGGCAGCATAGGCCCATTCGATCGCCGGCAGAACGTTGGCGACCATGGGTGCACCCTGACCAAACACAACCTTGTTGATGATGTTGGTGTAGTCGAGTGACAGGGCAATGGCTTTACGCACGAGCACATCATTGAGGATGGGGTGCGGGGTTTGTTCTAGGTTGACCTCTTCACCCTTATCCCAAACACCGTCCTCATTGGTGTCGATCCAACCAAGCTCGGGACTATCCGGGTCACCCATATTGAAACCGACATATGTGTACCCGTCGGAGAAGAACTTCTTCATCGCAATAGGCGCACCCTTGGCGATCTCGCCTTCGATCACAGAGACGTATTGCGGGCCAACAGAGAAGATATCAGTTTCTCCAGCCAGGAAGGCGGCCAGCTCCGCAGAGGTGTCTGCGAATACGCGGTAGATCCACCCGTCCAGGTTCGGCGCGCCGAGGTAATAATCATCGTTGCGAAGGAGGGTCACGTGATCGTCATGCACCCACTCCTTGAACGTGAAGGGGCCATTGGTAACCGTTGGCTCTGTATTAAAGGGGCTGTCCATCACATCGCTGAAGTCTTCGGCGTACATGTGCGAAGGCAGCATGCCCAAGGTGAAGTTCGCCAGCGCGGTGCAGTCCAGCGTGTGGAATTCGATCTCGAGCGTGTAATCGTCAACAACCCTGAACTCCTCGACGAGCTCGATGTTGCTCTTCCGAGGTGTATCCACCAATTCCGAAGCTATGGCATCATAGTTCCACTTGATGTCATGGGCCGTGACTGGCGTGCCATCGGTCCAAAAAACGTCGTCTCGTAATGTGAAAGTGTAGGTCAGACCATCATCAGAAACCGTCCAACTTTCGGCAAGCTCACCAATGATCTCGCCACTGAACTCATCCGTTGTCAATAAGCCAAGGTACAACTTGGTATTGATGTCGGATGAGGCGTTGTCACTGGAAATGATCGGGTTGAGGATGTTCGCGTCTGCGAAGGTCGATTCAACCATGCTGCCGCCCTGGGGAATTGGCTCTGGTGTGGGCGTGATTAGGACCTCTACAGGCACCTCAACTATCTCGCCTGGCACCTCAACCTCAACGGTCTCAATGATCGTTTCCGGTGTACAGGCAGCAAGTACGAAGCTGGCAATAATCAAAAGGCTGAA
>SDBS01008121.1_pt1 | contig 10166 bp, 3 predicted proteins | sample 2277091 | NCBI WGS metagenome assembly SDBS01 (sample SAMN10404972, study PRJNA504765) | marine sediment metagenome | isolation source: marine sediment core GS10_PC15, 163 cmbsf | place: Arctic Ocean: Southern Knipovich Ridge | collected 2010 | reverse complement strand
GACGTACCGTGGCGTGCAATCGTTGCAGCCAACCAGGCCACCAGCGTAGGGCGAGTGAGCCGTGTTACCGGTTTGAAGTCACCGCCGCTGGACACCACATCGGTCCCGTCGGGCGGGTGTACGTACCACGTGGTGGCTAACGTGGTTATGTCGATATCCGCAGCGCTCGGGCGGATGGTCTCGGGCCACAGTCGTCCCCAGAACCCATTCGGGGCCAAGCGGGGGCTATGGGTTTCGTAAAGCAGTGTCAGCTCGCGAGGCTCGTTGGCGGAGCTTGCTTGCGCGGCAGGCAAGGGGACGATGTAGGTTCCTTGTTTTCGGCGCACCTCAACGGGCTCGCTGCCAAGCAAGACGGACCACAAATCGGCGTTCTCGGGCAAAGTCACAGCTACGTGTTGTAGGTTGAAGCTGCGGATCCAGAACCGTGCGCGGTGCCGCATCCGACCTTGGTGCATGGCGACGCTGGTAATTTCGGCCGATTCGCATATCGCGGTCAGCACGGACTCCGACGCGTGACTCGTGGCCGAGATCGTCAACTGGTACGGCAAGCGTGGATATTGGTAGGCCGCAACGATCCGCTGACTGGGAACATAGACTCTTGGTTTGAGCACATCAGCCGGGTCCAGGTCGCGGAGGTTCTGCGGTTGGCAATCGATCTGCTGATCAGAGGCCGCTTCCACTGCCACAATACCGCTTTGTCGCGAAACGTTCTGCAAGGCGAGTACGGGAACCTCGACACGGGTGTCGGCCTCGGCGGCGACGGGGTCCGCGGTCGCCGATTCGGTGGACCCGCCGCTGGGAGCCTGCGTAGAAAACGTCTGCCCGAAATCCAGGGCCAGTGTCAGGTTGCCCGTAACAGGCCGGTCCAGGATAATCTGCCAGAGGTGTAATTTAGCGCCCGTATCATCGCTGTCGGGCAGTGGGGTGTGCCGCTGCTCGATGACTCGAGCCGTCGAGTCTAGCGGAGCGATTTGGATTTTCTCACCGACCGCCGCTGGCAGGGTAAAGTGGATCTGCCGTATCTTTCCGTGCCGGATGTGGAGGTCGAGTTGATAGTGCATATCCAGTTTGCCGCGGTCCAACCGCACAAAAGCCAGTGTTTTGGCCGAGACTTTGGCCGGTTTCGTGCGGATCTGAAGACGGCCGCTAACACTCGCATCGTCCTGGTAATGGTATTGCAAGGCAGTCCCCGGTGCCTGAGATGAAATGCCGCGCGACCCCTCGGCGGCCACCGGCTGCAAATCGTCTGACAGGTCTGACACCAGCAACTCGATTTCAGGCGGCGCCTGAACCCGCACCGTACCCTCAACCTCGTCAGCACCCAGCAATCGCAGATCGGGCAATGGTAGTTCATGGAATACTTCGTCCTGCTCCAACCAGTCATGGGGATGCCGCTGGGCCGTTAGCGCAATTTCCAGCGACTCACCCGGGTTCAACGGTTTGGCAAGATCGAATCGTACTGTTTGCAGAGATACACCCGCAGCCGGGTCGCCGCCGTCCAACGGCGCCGATTCCCACTCCACCGGTTTGTTGGCCGACAGCACAGTCGTGACTTCCCAGTCGCGCGGCAACTGCATTTGAACATCGAAAATCGGAGCGTAACGTGGTTCGATCGTGGCGCTACTGCGCAACACCAAACCCGCCCGATTGACCTCCACCAGAGTTGCCACCGACGCCTGCACGGTTCGCTGCCGCGGTATCACGCGTAAAGGCAGCTTGAAGTTCTCGTCCCAGAACGCAAACGCCAACGGTGTGTTTGCCGCTGTCTGAGGAGTGAGCGACAAGCGATGGGGCCTGATACCGGCCAAAGTCCCCACCTCGACTCGCAGCGACGGCGCGGAATACAGCGACACCTGCCCGACGTGCGACGCGGCTTCAAGCACCTTCACCGTTGGCACGTTCCACTGCGTGTCTAAGGGGGCGGGCGCCAACCCCAGAAACCGCACGGTACGCCGGCCGAGCACTGGTTTGCGGAAGCTGAGCGTGACGACGGCCGTGCCGTCAGGGAGTTCTCGTATCGTCCACCCGCCCAATTGTGGTGCCTCGACCTCCGCTACATCCACGCTCTCAGGCAACTGAAGTCCAAAGGTGTCCGTTGCGCGGGCGTACACGTCCAGATCGAGGACGACTTGCCAGCGAAGTCCGGCCGGTTCAATGTGGCCGATCGAGCGGCTGTTGACCAAGACCAGGGGCGCCCGGTTCCCGCCCGCGCGGCGGTCTGATACCACCAGCGGCACCAAGCCCGTGTGATCGACGGCAATACGGAATATCTGCTGAGAGTTCTCGGTACTTTCGGATTGCAACGTCGTCTCGCCGAGTTGCAGTTGCTTGCCCTCGTCAAGCCGAAGCAGGATCTGAGATGCCGGAATCGGGGGCAGCTTGAGTGTGGTTGCCAGATCCCCGCCCTTGCTTGCCAAGGGAGCCGACATTTGCAGTTCCAGTTCGAACCGGCCTTTCTTCTCAAGCATCAGAAACAGCGTGCCGTCGTCCTTGCGGCCGAAACGGGCCGGTTGACCGTCCAGTTGCGCCGACTCGATTGCCAGTCCCCCGAAGGGTAAATCGATCGTCTGCCAGCCTTCTCGCAATTTCGCGATCTGGATGCGGCCGGTTACACGCAGTTCGTGGTCGTCAAGTTTTGCTTCGTATTCTGCCTGCGATAACACCGCATCAACCGGCGGGGCGGTTTCTGAGGAAACGCGACTGCGGGCATCTTTCCACAAAGCCAAAATTTTCTCCCGCGGCATCAGCACGCCCTTGGATGAACTGTCAAACAGCAGTTTCAATTGATCCGCCGGAATGTACACATTACGAATTCGCGGTGGCCCGTGAGTGACTTGAGCAGCGGCTGGGCGGGGAAACAGACACAATAGGCCTATTGCAAGCCATAGATAGACAAACACGCGATACCACGCACCCGCCGCGGCTCTGGGACCCCGATTGTCACTATTCATCACGGCCTCTTTCTGGTTCGCCTGTCGCATCCTCAGGCTCACTGGCGACCGGCGCATCGTCTGATGCCCCCTTGCTTCCAGGTGAATCCGCTGTGTCCGCCTTGCCAGCAACAACCTCGGCGTCTACCGGCTTTTTGGCGTCGGGCGGTGATCCTGAAGCCGGTGGGCGGTTGCTGGTGCCCGCGCCCGGCACGCCTGGCTCGGCGAGCCATTGTGCGTGAGAGCCGGTTCGACGAATGTGTAACAACCAGACAACCAGCCAGAGTGCAACAACAGCGGCGATCCCCAGCCGTGCCGCCAGTAGCCAACTATTGATGAACGACGGCGAAAACAAACCAACGAACAAAACAACGAACGCCAGCGCGAGTATCGTAAACACTTTGGTTTCGAGAGAGAATCGCAACAGCACAACACCGATCGCCAAAGCGAGCAAACTGGCGATGGTGGTCATTGTGGGAATGTGCCAGTAGCCGATTTTCAGCTCCCGGGGGTCGGTCAGACTACTGAACAAGTAGGTCGTGCCACCAACCTGGAAGTCAAACGACGAGGTGTCTTTGGGAAACCAACTGTCGGGATTGTCGGACGCATTGGTGATCTTGCGAGAATCCCACAGACCGACGCCGATATGGCTGGTGAATCCGTCGGGGTCGCCTACCAGACGGTAGTCTTTCGGCACCCAAACACGCACGTACACCTTCTGAAATTTGACGCCTTCGTCGAACCGCGGAAGCGGCACACTTAAGAGGTCGTGGACTTTGAGCTCCTTTTCGGGTCGCGGTGTCTCGAAGACCGCCCGGATTTGGAAGGGCTCATCCGAGTCGGCTGTACGAGCTACGTTGATGAAATAGGTCTTGTCCCCGGGACTGCCGCTCGCTGCGGCGGGCGCCTTCTCGGGTGCCACGGTCTGTCCTGCAACGTTGATACCCAAAATTCGCGGACTGCGCAAAGTGACCGCCAGACGCTGGCGCTCACTGGATTTCAGATCGTACCGGGCACGCACGGTCATGGGGCCGTCCTCTGTAATAACGACCTCGATATAAGCGCGGCGGATTACAGTTTTGATAACGTCTTGAAGCTCATGCTTAGTAACACTCAGCGTCAGTTGAGCCGGATGTTGGTAATAGCGGTACGTCAGATACGGCTGTGTTGTTCCGAACGGCTGCGACAGTTCACGCGGATCGATTTCTTCCAGACCCCTCGCCGTGGCTTCCACGGATAGAGCGCGGTCTTTTTGGATGGCAATCTCGCCGGTTTCACGGTCCGCGTCCAGCACCTTGATCGGTTGGAGTTCAAACTGCATACCCTCATCGGGAATGGAAATCGTCTGATCGTACGTTGTGGTGAACGTGAACTGGCCGAGCGTTTCGCTGTGCAGCACAATCGTCCACTCGACCGTGCCGTCGTCACTTGCTTTGGCGGCCGGACGTCTCTCCTTAATGCCGTCTCCTTCAACCTGCAGGCGGTCGGATACGGCCGCGGGCACTGCCAAGCGGAATGTGTTTGTTCCCGCAAACTGAATCTGATAGCGAAATGTTGTGGTAACCTGCACCACGTCTTCTTTGACATTGGCCAGCGTGCCAACGACCACAAATGTGCGCCGTGGCCGAGCGGTAATCGTCTGCGTAATGCTGACGGGCCGCGTGACGAACGAAAACGCCGCGGCCAGTCTCGTGCCTGCGGGCGCTTTCGGCTGGAATCCTTTGGCTGCCAGCTCCGCGGGCGTAGCTGCCAGGGCCGCTTGGAGTTTTGCCGAGTCGGTCTTAACCTCAAGAGATTCCGGTGCTATCACGGCAACCAGCCCCTGCTCGCGTGTAACATTCAATGGCTCCAGCAACGGTAGCGTTAGCTCACCGGCGGGCTTGTCACGCGCTTTGCCGGCAGTCACGGTTACCGTCAGATCGCCCAGCAACTTCTTGGTGAAATACACTCTCAGAGTTTGAGCGCCCGCGGCAGGAGCAACCTCGAAGCGCTCCATCGATTCCGTGCGAACGTCGTCGACTTGAAACCCGGTCGGCAGGCGGAATGCCAGCGCAAATATCCCTGATCGCGAAATCTTATACCTGAACTCCCCACGCGTGGTTAAACGCGACTTGCCCAGCAGCACTGAAAGATGGCTATCGACGACAATCCGCGGTTTCAGTTGCGAGGCAACCACCGCCAGCTTATGGTCCGGCGTGAAGAATTTGTAGAAAGTGCTGCCGGGTTTCCGCAACGCCTTGGGAGCGTCGGCCGCGTCAATGCGTGTGATCGACTCGCGCGCCACATATTCCAGGCCCACATCTTCGGCGCTGCGGACTGCCAGGATCCCGCTTTCCCGTGCCACGCCCACCGCACGTACGCGCCCCACCTGGAAGGCTTGCTCCGAGATGGGCGTTTCCGTATGTAACTGCAGGCGAACCTTCTCCGTGGCCGGGGCGTGCAAACGTATCGTCACGCGCTGGCGGTCGTCTACCGTCTCTGTCTTCCAATCGCGCAAACCCGGCACCTGTACATCCAGCAAACGCTGGTCTTTCGGCACTTCTACAATTAGTTCGCCAAGCGACCCGCGCAGGATCTGATAGTCAAACACGGCGTGTGTGTGGACAACGCCGTCTCCCACATCGACGGCAATCGTGTCGGTTACGTTAGCCAGACCGGCAGCCTTATCCGAACTGCCCGACTTGGGTTGCCAACTAACCGTGAACTGCTTGGTGGATCCCAGCACTGCGCGTACGCGAGTGGCATTCTTCGGGTCGGACTGTAGCTCTGAAGTGCGCTGCGGCGTGACGCGCACAGCCAGATCTTTCTCCGGTATTATCAGTTCCAAGTTGCTGACTCCCACGGCAGGACATTGTACCGTGAAGCTCCGCCCCTCAACGGCTGATTTCACTGCGGTTACCAGGCTCAGCTTAATCTGGTGTTTGCCTTTCCCCCGTACAAGTAATTCGTATCGACCCTGCCCGACGCCTCGCAGCAACACGGCTCCGTCTTTAGTCCGCGCCGATCCAATCGCGGCATCGCCGAATTGCACTGGCAACTGGGCCCATTCCGCGCTCAGTACCTCGATATCCAACGTTGCTTCCAGGTGTACCTGCTCACCCCTGACTGATCCAACATAGTCGGCACGGGTGATCACGCCGTTGACCGGTGGTTTGATTGGTTGCTTATCGGGCTGGGCCAACTTACCCCACATCTTCAGAAACTGCGCGTAAGGCAGCACAATCGATGAATCCTCGTGCTCGAATACATCGCGCAGGTTTTCGAACGGCAGGTAAATAATGTGTTCCTGACGTAAAGCCCCCTTGGCATCGGATTCTTTCGCATCAGATTGTTTCTTCTCAACAGGTTGTCCTGCAGACGGCGTGTCCTGCCCCAGGCCGGAACTGCCCAACGCGAATACAAGAGCCAAAGAGAATACGTACACCCGTAACATGATATTGCCTCCCAGTGCGGTTTCGTCGGGTAAGAGTCTCACTTGTCCAGAGTAGGTAATCAAATCTGATAGCGACATTAAAAACAATCGATCCCGCCCCCCAATGTGACCACTACGGTCATTCTACTTCCCACCTGCCAAAAATGCAATCTTTCCACAGTACTTTCTTATGAGTTCTTCCCCGCCAAAGCTCGTAGACCGACAAGAGGCGTCGGTCGCTAAAAGCACTTCGGATCTAGGACCCACTGCACCTTACGTGGCTCGTCTGGGAATGCCACCGACTGAGCCGGAGGAGCACCTGCGCTGGCCGGTGGATCTTGGAAAAAACCTTCGGCCACCTAAGTAGTTTTGCACTTAGACGCCCGGATCTGTTGTTTTGTTCCCAAAAAAAAAGCCGCGCCCTCTTTAACGCACGGGCGCGACAAATGCCTACTCGACAGGTATTGTAAGTTCTTACTTCGGCTATACTTATGAAAAGGGTGACTGAGGGGATTCGAACCCCCGACTTCTGGAACCACAATCCAGTGCTCTAACCAACTGAGCTACAGCCACCACAATACCGTACAACGATGCTCCACCTCAAAACGACATGCCTATCGGGAGAAACTTGACTCGAATAGTGCAGCTTCCGCATACAAAGAAATTTAACAAATATTCGCGCACAGACAAGCCCCGTCTCGCAAATCTCTTGGATTGCCAAATCGCCTACTTGGCAATCGAGGCATGACCGGCAAGCATAATCGGCCGTCATCGAAAAATTATTGCTTGTCTTGGGTATCGACGCCGGCATCCGGTGCGGTTTTCAGCGGTTCGCCGTCCGAATCATCCGTCGCTTCCTGGTCGCTACTTTCAGGCTGCTGATGGTGGTCTGACATTATTTGTGCCAGGCGCTTGGCGTTCATGTTGGTGGCCGAAACTTTTCCGGACATCACGGCGAACTGGAACCCCCAGAACAGTGCTACCATAAACGCAACCAGACCGGCATAGAAAACCGGGCCTTGATTGCCTATAAACCACCACAAATACAGGAGAGTTCCACTGGCCACCAGTCCGATACCGGCCACCAACAGCTTGCTACGGGCGGCGTGGCGGTATTGGCGCTTGGCGTGCCGGTTAATGGCGGTTTGAGCGGAAACATTGGCCAACTCCCGCATGGACGAAAGGCTCATTTCCCGCTCGGGCGCCACGCCGCGCGGGGCGATGTTTTCAAGCTTCTCCTCTAGAGTCTGCTCGATATTATCGTCCGTTTGAGCGGATTGAGATGCGGCAGCCCCTGGAGCGGAACTGGGCAGCTTGGCAGATGAAGGCGGGGTCGGCGGGCTTTGCCTAGCGGTTACCGGCGCGGTGGCATGGCCGGGCACGGTGCGAACTCTGTCCATTAAACGCGCCATGTAGGAATCGAGCGACTCTTCTCCGTTGTCTTCCTTCCGCGAGGATTCTTCCGGTTCGACCAGCGTGGTTTCAATCGGTTCCATGGATGCTTCCGCCACCGGTTGCTGTTCTTTTAGGGCGAGTTGCTTTTCCCGTTCCCACTGGTCTCGCTCGTTTTGTTGCTTGGTTTCCCATGCGGCGCGGGCTTCGTCGAACTCCGTGCGTTGGTCCAACAGACTCGCTTCGCGCCGGTCGATGTCTTCGGAAAGCTTGCGCAGGCGCTGCTCGGTCTCGTGCCTCTCGGCGTCCCACTCCTGGCGTTGCTCTTGGAGCATTTCTTTCTGCTTTTCCAACTCGGCAATTCTCGGTTTGAACTCTTCTGTGGATTGCTGTAGTCGTTGCTGCTGGGAATCGCATTCGTTCCGCCATTGCTCGGTTTGACGTTCGAATTCCGCTCGTTTCGATTCCAGTTCCCGTTGCCCTTGCTCCAGCAAGCTGTTGTCTTCGGGAGACCGCGATTGGTCCTGGCCTTGGTTGGTGCCCCACTGCTCGCGTTGGTGCCGAAGCGATTCTGTTTGGGCCTCGAGTTGTTCGCGTTCCAGGCGCAGGGTTTCCTTCTGGTTTTCCAGCTCGGCCGTTTTCGAATCCAGATCATCGTTGGCTTGGCATAGCCGTTGCTGTTGCTCACTTTGCTCAACTTGCCATTGCTCGCGCTGCCGATCGAGTTCCGCGCGTTGCGAGTCCCGGTCACGCTCCCAGCGATCTTTTTCTTCGAGAAAGCCGGCTCTGTCTTCGTCGAATCGTGTAGTCGTTTCGGGCAAGGCCCCGTCCTGGAAAGCCCCGTCCTGGAAAGCCCCGTCCTGGAAAGCCTCGTCCTGGAAGGCCTCGTTTAGGAAATCGAGTTCGGACTCGTCCTGTGCATGTGAGAGGCTGGTATTGAGCACCTCAAACTCTATGGGACCGATTGTAAGACGATCGCCGACGTTCAAGTTCGCATCGGTAAAAGAGCGGCCGTTGATCCTTGTGTCGGGAGTCCAGCAGCGGATTATGGTGGCGCCAGGCCCACGCATGATTAAACAGTGGACCGGCTGAACACCCCGTGCATTTAGCCTTAAGGTGCAGCTTCGGGCGGATCCGATTGTGCATTTGCGTGAACGCAGTCGGACGATTTGACCTCGGCGCGCCGGACTACAGATTCGTAGAACCAACTCGCCCGTCGAGGTGTCCGTCGAGGAGTCCGTCGAGGCGTCCGAGTTTTCAATGCCATGCTCAAGTGTCGTGGTTTCGGTCGCTTCATCCATTTTTTGCTTACTCGGTTCAAGAGGACAAGGATTTGACAATAGTGCGAGGATTTGACGGTTCCGTGCCGAGGGACAATCCGGCATCGGGGAGAAGGCCCTAAGTCCCCTTATAGGTTTAGCTTACGGTTCGTCATGGGTCAAAATGGGGACCTCGCGGGCGTCATATTCAGTGGCGGTTTAAAAAAACGGCTGTATATCTGTGCTGGTTTTGTCGATTATCCGTTACCGGAACATCAGTCGACCGGCAAGATCTATTGAGATCTCGTCGGGCGGCACGAATTCGTCGCCTGAGAGAGGGGTGTCATCTGAGAAGAGGGGTATTTTGGAACGGTTTTTTCGAACCGTTGTGGGTGCCGTGCGTACTAGTAGTTGGTTATTGTCACTGCGAGCAGTCAAAAATTGACCCTCGCAATCAGATTCGTAACGTAAGCTGGAAATTAGGGGGGTTCGTTAACGGCTTAACTGGAGGGACCATTCCTTCAGCCTGGCCCAGATCGGACACCGCCCAGATTGGACATCGAGGTGTAGGTATCATGTCCCGCAAAGAAGCAATCCTGAATTTGCGACAGGTACTCATCCAGCGTCGCGACGCCTTGCGTCGGGTGCTGGCGGGTGACCTGAGTTCGCTGAAGAAATTAAAAGGGCAAGCCGCCGGCGATGTTGTTGATGCCGCGTTGGATACGGTTCAAGACGAAATTAGTTCGCAACTGGCCGAAGTCGAGAGCCGCGAATTGGCGCAGACCGAAAACGCCCTGGAGCGAATGCGCGAAGGCCAATACGGACTGTGCGAAATGTGCAACGAGCCCATTCCCATGGCCAGGCTTACGGCCCTGCCATACGCGACCTTGTGCATCGGTTGCCAGCGAATTTCCGAACGAGAAGGCGTCGACGTTCGAGCCGACGCCGACTGGAGTCGCCTGCTCGACCAGGGCGCATCGGATAAAGAAGCCACCATAAACGACATCGAACTCGATGTCTCCTGATTTTATATGGATAGATAAGTAAAGAGTTAGTAACCCGGGGCAGGGATGCTCAATAGGGATTATCGCATCGGCCTTGAAAGGGCCGGTTCGTTTTCCTTCAACAGCAACATTTCAACCGCTACATTGGTTGAGTATCTCGAGGAACCCG
>SDBS01008119.1_pt1 | contig 10167 bp, 8 predicted proteins | sample 2277091 | NCBI WGS metagenome assembly SDBS01 (sample SAMN10404972, study PRJNA504765) | marine sediment metagenome | isolation source: marine sediment core GS10_PC15, 163 cmbsf | place: Arctic Ocean: Southern Knipovich Ridge | collected 2010 | reverse complement strand
CGCCCTGGCCGAAGCCTGCGACGCCGGCAATCAAGCTACCGAATGCGCCAAATTTGCCGCCATTAACCAGCGCCCTTGGATCCTTGCCGGTTTGAAGGGCATCAATGAGCGCTTGCTGTTGCGACTTGTTCAGGACCACCTCCCCGGCATGTGCCATGATCGGCACGGCGCCCGAGCCACCTCCGCCCACTTGTCCGCCGTGGGCGAACCCGGGAATGCTTTCCGCGAAGCCCCCGGCATCCGGCAACGGCCCTGGGCCGCTGCTGCTGGGGAAAATGCTATCGAACAGCCCTTGCAAGCCGTCAGTTCCCGTGCCGTCGAGGCCGCTTGTTGCGGCGATCCGCTGTAGCGCGGCCGACGCGGCATCTGATACAATGGCCAGTTGGCCCAGGGACGCGATCAGTTGCTCCGTGGTGAGCGTCTGGGCCGTTGTGGTGACCGCTGCCTCAACTGAACTAGATACCAAGTCATTCCCAATGGCCGCTGCCGCCGGTAGTACGGCCGAGGTCACTTGATCAATGGCCGGCGCCGCGGTCGTAAGTCCCTGTGTGACTGAGTCTATCGATGCAGTCATTGCATTTGCCGCTTCGGCAGCTTTTGCCATCGCAGGGGTTATATCAGCCCCCGCGGCAGTGCCCTTATCTTGCGGGCCTCCTGTGCCGAATATGCCTCCAAGGAAATCTGATATGGGTGACTCGGAGATGGTCTCTGCGAAGCCCCCTCCGTCGGGCAATGTCCCTGGGCCTGTATCGGTTGCCGTGGACCCGAATAGCTTACTGAACAGCCCCTGCAGCCCCTTGGTGGGGTCTTCGTCGCCGATGCCCGTGTCGTCCCCATTAATGAACTTTGACAAGGGGCCGATGATAGCACCCTGTACCGCCAAGCGGGCGAGGTCCGAAATGATGCTGTCGATCAGGCCGGCAAAGTCCGCCTTTCCCGTGGTGACGAAGTCAGCCAAGGCATCCCCCGCGCCCTGGAAAGCGTTGGTGATCGTGCTCTCGATCTTGGTCGCCAAGTCCTCAGAGTCTCGGCCCATTTTCAGGAAGGCGCGTTCGACTCCCGATGCGATGTCTTTTTGGGTTTCCAGGAACTCGATTCTTCCATCCCGCAAGGCGATGTTAAATTCTTCCTGCGAAATCTTCGCGTTGCCTAGAAGCGTGTTCAGCCCCTTGATGGTAGCCGCATAATTCTCCGCCGGCCCGTTGATGGTATCAAGAATTTCACGCTGTTTGGTGAGGGCGATATTCTCCTTGACCAGATTGGTGATGATCAATATTTGGGATGCGGTCAGGTCCTTATCGCGGGCATCCCTTGCATCGAACAGGGTCGCCTGAATTTGGCGCGCCTCGTTGTTAAGCCCGAGCAGTTCGTTTTCACGCATCAGGTCCCTGAGTAAATCAGTGAACGCCTCCGGCTCCGGCTTCTTCGGCTTCGGCTTGATGCCTTCTGCCGCCTCCTCTACAATCTCCCTGTCCGGCTTCCTACGAACGTTCTTCTCGAAAAAGGTCAACAGCTTGCGCTGATCAGCCGAGCGGGCGATTGCGGCATCGACGGCGTTGAAGCCCTCGGCAAAGAGTTCGCTGAAGCTCTTGTCCGCGTCGTTCAGGTTGTCCCGTAGCGCCAGGATCTCCTCGCCCAGGGCTTGGACGTTGAACAGGGGAATAGGATCGGCGCCCAGACCCCTTAATTGCTCATTGACGGCTTCCAGCGCCTTGTTGATCTGGGTATTCAGGAGGAAGGCCAGACTCTTGAGTCCAATTTCAAGACGGCTGGTGGCCTTGGGCAATGCGTTCAAGGCGCCGTTGATGATTTTGACCATGAACACGAATGCCTTGGCCGCGGCCCGGGTGACGATCCGGACAATGTCGCCGAAGCTCTCCACTTCGAAGCCGGCTTCTTGCACGATTTTGACAAAGGTAACGCCAAGCGCATCGCCCGCGCCTTCCCAGGCATCACGGAACGTGACCGCACCGTCCGCGGTGAGTTTCACTTCGTCTTTGAAAGTTACCAGTGCCGCGGCCGTAACAACCGCCGCTGTCGCCAAGGCGCCAAGAGGATTCCGTAAAATCGCTACACTCAGGCGCAACACGGCGGCCGTGATCAAGTTGATGGCCGCGGTGATCTTCGTGAATGCGAACCCGACAGCCAGGACAGTGAACCCTTCGACCACGTCTTGAATGTTGCGTGCCAGCGAGCGGAGGAGATCCACCAAACCTTCCAGGCCCGAGCGGAGAAGGTTCTCTGCTCCAATATCGCCCAGCGCCAGGATGACGCCTTCACTCGCGGACTTAACCCGGAGAAGCGCGCCGTTCAGGTTGTCGTCCATGATGCGCGACAGGCCATCGGCCGAGATCGTTGCGTTCCTATATTCGTCGCCGAGTTCCTTCATGCGCCCGACACTGTCGACGGTGATCAAAAGCGTCTTGGCCTGCCGAACGCCGACGAGGCCAATCGCTTGTGCCAAGGTCAAGTTCTTGTTTGCCAATGTCTCCAAAACCGGAATGAACCCGCGGGTCTGAACGTCGATGTCCTCTATGCTTAGGCTCATGTCCTTGATCGTTCGCTTAGCGGCGGCCGTGAGCACAACCATTTTCGCAAAGATAAGGTTCAATCCGGCGCCGGCCCTGGACGCCGGGATGCCTCTGTCGCCCAGGACGCCGATGGCCGCGGCCGTATCCTCTACAGACACGCCGAGGGAGGCCGCAGCACTGGCCGCGAAGCTCATGGCATCGCCGAGGCTTTCGATGGTCACGTTCGCCCGCACCGATGTGATCGCCAGCACGTCGACGACCCGCTCCATGTCGCTCACCCCAAGTTTGAAACCCTTCAAAACATTGGAGGCGATGTCGGCCGCCTTCGCCACTTCGATCAACCCAATCTGGGCGAGGTCGAGTGTGCCTTTAATCGTAGCTAATACCTGATTCGCGGTGAAGCCCGTTCGGGCTAGGAAGACCATCGCGTCGGCCGCTTGCGTGGCGGAGAATCGCGTCCTGATGCCGAGGTCTTTTGCCTTCTCTCGCAGCTTGTCGAATTCAGCGCCGGTTGTTTGCGTGATCGCCTTCAGGGTCGACATGGACTGGGAGAAGGTCGCGAGCGTGCGCACGATGCCTCGCAGGACCAAGGCACCGGCAAGGCCACCCAGGGCAGAGCGGAGGAGCGACACTCCACCCTGGGCGACGCGCGACGCGGTTCCGATTTTCGCGATATCGCGCGAAACTCGTCGGGCACCACGTTCCGAGATTACAATGTCGAGGCGTTCAGTAGCCATTACTTAAAAAACCTCGTTTTCTTGATGGCGACGATAGCTTGTAGGATGGCGATCTGAACGAACATTGCAGGCGCCTGCGAAGAGGAGCCTTGGTTCAATTGTTGAATGTAGGGTACATTATTGGACAGAATGATTGATTTTCGTGGCACCCCTAGACGAATGGTTCCTGCGTTTCGGGCTATCGTAACGGCCCCGCTAATATCGTTTTCGTCAATCTCCTCTGTAACTGCTACATCGATTCCGATTTGCCAGTTGGCGCGCGCGTGACCGGACTTAACCGGCGTTGTCAGGATCACGGTTTGATTAATGACCAGTGCGGTCGCGCGAAGTGCCTGAGACGCACCCGTCTCAACTTGACGGGCGCGCCGGAGGATACGTCTCGTGAATACAGAGGGACTAGCCATTGTCTGATTTCTCTCTATGCCAGCCCACATACCAAGCGTCGAGTGCCTGGACGCAATAAATCAAATCGGTTCGCTGATCTCCGGTCACTTCGATTGCGCTGCAGTAATAGAAAATCGTTAGCCATGGAATCCGCCCCATCGACATGCCGTTGAGGCGACTTGAATCCAAGTCCATAAAGGCCTGCATGTACAACCCCAATCCGAACGCTAGTTCCGGTGCGTCACGGATGCTCTTGGGATAAGGTTGCCTCGTTTGCAGGCAGGCCCTCAGGATCGATTGTTCATGCGGCCCTTGCTCCAGCGTGTACCGGAGGACCGCGATTAGTTTCCCGTATCTTCCTCCTGGTACTGTACGAGGTACAGTGCCAACTTTTCGGCGTCGTCCTTGAACCATTCCAGCAGGACCGGCAGGTCAACCATCGCCTGAAGCGCGTTGTCGTGATTGAAGGGAAGGATCTTCACGGGAGCGCCCCCCGTCTTGGGCTTGGCCTCGATGCCGACTACCCATTTGCCCTTGGCGTCTTTCGACTCCCAATGGAGGATGATCGATTCGGCGTAGACTTCGCGCATGATACCGATGGCCACGGCGTTGTCCATGGTCTCGGTTTTCATCGCGCGCCGGTGCGGCTTGGACTTGGCGTCCAGGAGTTTCTCGTATTTCTTGTTCGCGCCGCCCGCCCGGGCCAGTGTGACACGGAAGGAACCGTAGTCGACCTCGACGCCCTTGGTCTCCAAGGCCGGGTCGGTCTGTAGCTGATCATACATTGACATTGACATTTGCTGCTCCTCGCAACAGGGGTTAAGTCAAGGCGCGAGGCTTCTGAGCCCCGCGCTTAGTGTGCCGCTTATACGTCGGCGGCGTTCGGAAGGAAGTCGAAGAACGAGAACAGCGCAACGTAATCGAGATTGGGGTCGATTATCGCCGCAGTGGCCGCGTCCATGTCCAGCGGCAACGTGATGGCCTGGTCCTGAGTCACGTTCAGGCGCGCATCGCCCAAGGTGATCATCGGTAGGTCCAGAACGAACCCTGCCTTGCTGCCAGTCGCACCCTTCACGACCGCGAAGTCGAGGGTGACGTTGTCGTTGGCCTTTACCGCTTCGATGCCCGCCACGCTGGCGAAATACGCGGTAATCGACCCGCCGATGTTCAGCGTGCCGTGACTGATCTCGAAGGAGCCCAACGTGCCGACCGCCTTGTTCGGGGTCAGATTTTCGTTGAACGTGACTTCGAGGTTCTGCGCGAAGGCGAACAGCGGGGTCGGCGCCTCGGTGCCGTCCACGTGTACCGCCAAACGGATGCGGCTGAAGTCGGACGAGGTGTTGAAGGCGTCCGACTCGACTACGGCCGGGCGCGTCCCTGTCTTGAGCGCAGTCGGCCCGTCAACGGTCGAACTGTCCGCACCGATGAACGAGATATTTGCCGTCATCTTGTTCGCGGATGGAATGTTGAGCGTCGCCTCGCTTGGTACCGCGCCCTCGATGTATTCGGCCTGAATGGCCGCCGGGGATGCATCGTCCGGAGCGCCTAGTGTGCGCTCAAGCTGATAGGTGCGGCGCGTGATAAGCGTGGAAGCGTCGTTCTCGTTCTTGAGCACGCGGCCGAAGTACAACCGCAGCAAGATGGCCGTCCCGGTCTCGTCCACCATGGGCAGATCCGACTTGTCGAACTCCAGCCGGGCTGCGGCGATGGTGCGGATTCGCTTAAAGCCATTGTTCGCGGCATTCACGAAATCGGAAGTCGCAGGGTCGCCGCCAATGAAGATCCATTCGCCTTCGACCAGGCCCAAGGTGGTGAAATCGACGCCAGCGACCGAAACCAGTGCCGGGAACACGTCCGTCGTGTCCACGTCGATGGTCGCGGAAGCGTTCTCATGGCCCACGACCACGAGGTTGGCGCCCGCCGGAGCGGAGGCCTGAGTGACCAAGGTTTCGCCGAGAACTGCGATGGTCGTGTTCAACACAACGGCGGTAACGATCATTTCGTTCCCGTTATTTCCTGCTTCGGCCCAGCCGGTTGAGCGTATCAGCGAGCCGACAAGGAAGCCTGCCGTCGCGGCAACGTCGAACAGGTCGGTCGTGCCAGTTGCGGCAGTCGGAACCTCTTCACCCTTGCGGCGGAAGTCGGCGAACATGATGCCTTCCCACAGATCCTGCAGGCTGGTCTGCGTCACGTCGAAGGTGAATCCGCCGGCTGCGTCCAGGTCGGTGACCAGACCCTTCTTCGGCATGCGGCTTGCGTTGATGGGGTTGCGGGCAGTCGTTACGATACTCCCGCCGAAATCGTCGTACTCGTTGGGCTCCATCGGCAGCCAAATCGGCGCACCGGGAAGCACCTTGAAGCTCAGTTCCTGCGCAACGCGAAGTCCCGTGGCGTTGGCGTCGATTTTGTTGACTGCGGTCATGCCCGTCTCCTTTAATTGATCTCGTCGTAGATGAATTCGATGACGACGTTGAACTGATACCACTCGCCATCCGGCCCAACCTCAACGACGCGGACGCTCCGGAACCAAACGGCTGAGGCGGTTGCCTTGCCTTCAAATGCTTCCGCAACTGATTTCCCAAGGGACCGGCCCAAAGATAGCCCGGTGCCATTGGGAATGAAGATCGACACGGTCATAACACCCTGCCGCTCATAATTTATTTTATTTAGAGCCCCTGTGAGGCTCTGTCCGCCTCCCGCCGCATGCTGAATGGAAGGTCGCGCCCACGAGTCTTGTGCCGTGGGAACCGCGCCCTTGACATTTTCATACACAGCGATTAAACTGGTTAAGTCCCAAGCTACCTTAAAGAGGGTCAGCATCTCGTCAGAAGCTGTTTCTTGTGTCGCAGCCATTATCGTGCGACTCCTACGTAGGCCAGCGCCACGATTTTTCCTGGCTTGAAGATTTCCATCCCTGTGATTTTCCAGTAAATGCCTTCGTCGAGCACCTCCTGGAAATCTTCCAAGTTGACCGCGGCCTCGGGAGCTACCATCATTATCTGCTCAGACCGTGAGACGAGGTCTGCGGATACGACGGTGTGGCCAAGCTCTGCCAATGAAACAGGGCTGAAGAAAAGGGCATCCATCTTGGCTGTTTTCGATGGTGACAGCCTCGCATCGGTCGGCCCTTCCCAGGGCTGAGTATTGTCGGCCAGAATGGTGTTATGTGCGAGGAACGTTACCTCCCTCCCATTCTCTTTGATCAACTTCCTGGCGATAACCAGGATCGGCGCAAGGTCAACCACGGATCACTCTCCCCGGCGGAATCAGGTACTCTGACAAAAGGCGATCCGCCGCGGGATAGGGCTTGATCAATTGCGCCAGTGTCCCGCCGTCAGAGAAGCGCGTCTCGGTTACAATGGGTCCGACCTTGACCTTCGTGCCGATGACGAGTTGGCCCGAGGGATCCACGTTCGGATCCGGGCTCAACTTGGTCCCGGCGACGGTGCGTACTGCGTACTCTGCAGTGGCCTGTAACAGCCTTGTGGGCATGCCCTGTACGCGAAGGCCTTCCCTGTCGAATAGGTCCACACGCGGGAAGCTAAGCCACTGTGGCTCGTTTGTGTCCGACCCGCCGACCAATGTGGCCGTTGCCCAAGAGGCAGCGGTGACGGTCTCCACGGTGCTCACGTCGTTGCCTGGGGTGCCCTTGGCTAACGCCGTGGCTATCAGGCGGTCGCCTATCCCTGCGCTCGCCGTGGCCGTTGCGTGGGCCACTGTGCCCAGGCCTACGGTATCTCCCAGCTTGACCGCGTTGCCGGTAATAGCATCGATCAGGTTCTGGATCGATGCTTCCACACTCGCACCGATCAGGATGCTATTCGTCGCACCGAGGACCGTGTTGTAGGTATACACGATCCCGTCGATTGTTACCGTCTCCGCGTTTAGAGGCTGGCCAGTGAACGTCAACGTGCCGCGGGCAACGGAAATATTCTGGAATTGGCGACGGCCGAGGAACCGCAGGCCATACCGGGTTTCGATGTAATCTGTGGCGGCGATCACGGCCGCATCTTTCTCACTGCCAGCAACCCCGTCCCAGCCGTTCTCGGAACCGCGATTGCGCTCGACAAGATAGGTCGTGACCAAGGCAGACGTCGTGTAGGCATTGGCGCCTGATACTCCGGTCCCATCCTCCAAAATCAATGCCACGATTCCGCTCCCTTAGGCCTTGGTGATGTCCTGGACGATGATGCACTTGCCAATAATCAGGGTTGCAATACCGCCGCCGACATCGGTTTGTTCGATATCATAAAAATAGGTGCCCGGAGTGATGTCTGTGTCTGTCGTAGTCGGGGCGAAAGAGATCCTTCCGGACGTGGCAACCACGAGCGCACCCACGATTGTAAATTGTTGATTAGTCGTATTCGCAGGGTCTTTCTCACTGTTGACGGTTAGCTTGAATGAAAAGCCGGTTACATCGACCGCAACTCCGGCGCTGTCCTGTACAACAAAACCTTTGGCGGCGCTGTCTCCGCGGCCCCAGCAAATCGTTTTTGTCTCGTCCTTGGTCTGGTCAATTATCGACATGTTAAATTCCCGTATCCCCGCCGAAGCTCACAACGATCTCTGAAACGCCGATCAGGCCGATGTCGGCGGATGCATTTACGCCAATGTCAATGTTGCCAAGGAGTGCAATGAACTCCGCCACGAATAAAGGACTTGCGAGAACAACTGTCCCGGTGCCCTCCTGAGCCAAGGCGGCAAGGGTCTGGGCGGCGGCGCCGATAAATACTTGGGAGCCGCTTCCGCTCTGTACGAAATCGGCCAAAGTTTGAACACTTACGCCAAGAAAACTTATACCACAAAGGCCACTTTGAGTCAAGTTAAAAAGGGACTGATTGCCTGAGGAGATGAAGATTTCAACGCCTATTCCCGCCTGGGCATAGTCCGACAGAATCGAGGAGCCTTCACCAATCGGTGCCATCACCGCAACACCATTTTGAATGATGCTCGGCAAGGCCGATGCTCCTACTCCGATGATGGTTTCAGTGCTGGAAGCTGCCTGTAACAATTCGGCAATAGTCTGTGCCCCAATCCCAGATGGGAACGTTATACCATCGCCGGCCTGTATGAATGATGAAAGTGTCTGCGCCGCCGCTGCAATGAATCGAACTTCCCCCGTGGCCACTTGCGTGATTTGAGCCAGGGTCAATGCACCCAAGGCAGATGGGATCATCAAAGCATCGCCGGATTGAAGATAATCTAAAAGCAACTGACTCCCTGCCATTGTAAAGACTTCAACTGCGGAAGCTGTCTGTAAGAAATTAGCTAATGTTTGATTGCCTGTTAGGGTTGGAACCATATGGACGGAGCCCGCCTGAAGGTAATCGCCCAAGGACTGTGCGCCCACGATGGATGCACTTACCGTTGAATGAACCAAGTCCCCGGCTTGTAAGTAGTCCGGCAGGATCAAGGCACCATTTACATCTGGATGCATCAAACCATTGCCGATTTGTAAATAGTCCGGCAGGATCAAGGTTCCTACGCCGTCCGGCTGCATCAAGACCACGCCGGCTTGTAAGTAATCCTCCAAGGTCTGTGTGCTGACTAAGGGGAACGTTTGTAATACGTTTGCGATTTGTATGAAGTCAGCTAGAACTTGGGCACTTGTGCCAGATGGGAGCATAAGTATCACACCGGCCTGTTGCAGTTCAGCCAATGTCAAAGCGCCGGATAAGGTGAAGATTTCAGCAACGGAGCCTGCCTGTAGGTAAGTTGACAATATTTGAGCGCTGGCAACATCTGGATTCATATGAACTTGGCCGACCTGAAGATAATTCGCCAACGCCTGTGCACCTGTTGGCAGGAAAATTTGTAGGGCAACCCCGGCCTGTTGCAGTTCAGCCAATGTCAAAGCGCCTGCTGCTGATGGGAGCATTATACCATTGCCCATCTGTAAGAAGTTGGGTAGGCTTTGTGCGCCTGTTGCAATGAAGATTTGAACGGCCGAACCGGACTGAAGGTAATCGAGCAATACTTGGATGCCTGATCCAGAATGGGGATGTTCGCCAGTTCCCACTTGGAGGTAATCACTGAGCGTTTGATCACCTGTTGCGGTGAATATTTGAACGACTGAGCCGGCCTGTAGATAATCGAGCAATATTTGAGCGCCTGCTCCAAAATGTGGATGTTCGCCAGTTCCCACTTGGAGGTAATCACTGAGCGTTTGATCACCTGTTAGGATGAAGGATTCAAATGCTACAGCATCCCCGGCCTGTAGATAATCAGTCAAGATTTGAACGCCAGAGACAGAATGTGGATGTTCACCAGTTCCCACTTGGAGATAATCACTGAGCGTTTGATCACCTGTTGCGGTGAATATTTGAACGACTGAACCGGCCTGTAGATAATCAGTCAAGATTTGAACGCCAGAGACAGAATGTGGATGTTCGCCAGTTCCCACTTGGAGATAATCACTGAGCGTTTGATCACTTGTTGCGGTGAATATTTGAACGACTGATGCGGCCTGTAGATAATCGAGCAATACTTGGGCGCCTGCTCCAAAATGTGGATGT
>SDBS01008118.1_pt1 | contig 10167 bp, 8 predicted proteins | sample 2277091 | NCBI WGS metagenome assembly SDBS01 (sample SAMN10404972, study PRJNA504765) | marine sediment metagenome | isolation source: marine sediment core GS10_PC15, 163 cmbsf | place: Arctic Ocean: Southern Knipovich Ridge | collected 2010 | reverse complement strand
AGGAAGGAATGTAACCTTTATAGAAGAATTATATACTCGAGCTGTATGGAAATACCCATACTGAGGATGATACCACGGGCAATTGTACAACTGAACGTCTGCATCAAGCGGAAAAAATTATTAGAGTTTAAAAAACTCATAATGAGCGGACAGGTCGGGATAAAGCCAGGTTGGGCGCGGTTGAACTTTCATTTTCTGCTTACTGAAGCGGAGTTTCAGTTTATAGGTGATGCAATCAGCTTTGTTGCTCAGTACGGAAAATATTTTCTGCAGCTCTATAGGTTTGATATTCATACGGGTAAGTGGCGATATAATGGCTATGCGGAAGAAAAGATAACTTTCGGGCTCGATGAAGCTTTACAAAGATGGGAAGAGAAAGAAGAAACTATTACTTTCGGGATCGATGAGGCTTTAGCTATAGAGGATGTAAAGCCGAAAACCGATTATAAAACTGCCTTAGAGCTTTACCCTGTTTACTTAGAGCAGGCCCATAAACTGGCTCTGGAACTTACAAGCAATTTCAACGAAGCAGAGATAGAAACCACTGAGGCGAACCTGATTCCCTTTGTATAACAGTTGTAAGGCTAATAATAGCTAATATATCACTACGATATATTAGCACATATACATATCTAGGCATACAAGAAGGGCCGCCATTTATTGACAAAGGCGAGGCTCTTAAGTATATTGAGGACACAACTGGAGAGGTGTCCGAGTGGTCGAAGGAGGCGGTCTTGAAAACCGTTGAACCTTAGAGGTTCCGTGGGTTCGAATCCCACCTTCTCCGGATCAGAAGCTGTTTCTGTCAATCGGGAGAGGTGCGAGAGCGGCCGAATCGGGCTCCCTGCTAAGGAGTTGTACTCGCGAGGGTACCGTGGGTTCGAATCCCACCCTCTCCGTTATGTGCCCATAGCTCAGTTGGATAGAGCGTTAGATTGCGGATCTAAAGGCCGGAGGTTCGAATCCTCTTGGGCACGTAATCAAAGAGGAGAGATGCGAGAGCGGTTGAATCGGGCGGACTCGAAATCCGTTGAGCTGCTTGCCAGTTCCGTGGGTTCGAATCCCACTCTCTCCGTCCTGGCAGGACAGCTTAGGGCAGCTTTTTGAAATAATTTTTGGAGAGATGACCGAGAGGCCGAAGGTGCACGCTTGGAAAGCGTGTGTGCTCGTAAGGGTACCGAGGGTTCGAATCCCTCTCTCTCCGTCCCCCCTTAGCGATGAAGGTCGGGCCATACGCTATTAATTGTTGCCCAATTCCGTCAGGACCGGAAGGTAGCAGCGGTAAGCAACTTGTTAATGAGACGTAAGCGGCTTGATTGGAGCTAAGGGGTTTTATTATCCCATTTATTATCCCCATAGCGGTCATTGACCTCACGGGACTTCGATTGTAAGATTGCCTATGGCATATGAAGTAACTGCAAATAAAGAGAGACCCCAAACATTTAAAGAACTGGTGGGACAGGAGTTTGTAGTCGCTACTCTTACTAATTCCATAACACAAGGTCGTATTGCCCATGCCTATCTTTTCTCAGGTCCCAGAGGCGTAGGAAAAACATCAGCCGCCAGAATTCTTGCCAAAGCTTTAAACTGTGAGCAGGGTCCTACAGATAATCCCTGCGGTTCATGTGTATCCTGTAAAGAGATTACCCAGGGTAATTCCCTGGATGTAATTGAGATTGACGGCGCCTCCAACACCGGTGTTAATGATATCCGGGAGATAAAGGATGAGGTACTGTTTGCGCCCAACAGCTCGCGCTATAAGATATATATAATTGATGAGGTGCATATGCTCTCCAACAGTGCGTTTAACGCTCTGTTAAAGACCATTGAGGAGCCGCCTCCATATATTGTTTTTATCTTTGCCACTACCGAGATATACAAAGTCCCTGCCACTATCCGTTCACGCTGCCAACAATTCAATTTTCGACTGATATCTACAGAGCAGATAAAGGTGAAGTTAAGGGAAGTCATAAAAGGAATGGCGATTGAGGCAGAGGAACAGGCCCTTTTCTGGATAGCGAAAGAAGCTACCGGATCGCTGCGCGACGGCTATACTTTGCTCGATCAGGTTATTTCCTTTTCAAATGGAGCGATTACCCTTGAACTAATCAGGGATAAGTTGGGAGTAGTGGGAATAGATGAAATCAATGATATCGGTAAGCTTTTGGTTGGTGGTGAATTAAAGGATGTTCTTGAAAAAACATCAGCTCTTTTGGATAAGGGGATATCTGTTGAGCAGTTTGTAATTGACCTGGCCGAGTACTTCCGCAATTTGCTATTCATAAAGAGCGGAGTGAGAAGGGAAGCTCTGCTTAGTTATCCGGTTGAGAGTTTTTCTAAAGATATTCTTGAAGCTCTATCCCTGGAGCAATTGGAAAAGGCAACGGAGATGGTGCTGGAGCTTTTTCGTAATCTGAAATTCTCGCTGAATCAACGTTTTGAGCTGGAGCTGTTGCTGGGCAGGTTGAAAAGGCTCGATGAGCTGATTACGCCTGCAGAGGTAATTAAAGCACTAAAGAAACTTAAGGCGAGTATTTTCGGACGGGTTGAAACAGTTGAATTGGCAACTGCTGCCGTTGATGGAGGTATGGAAAAAAATATTGACCAGGTTCAGCGGAAATTCTGGGAAGATCTGATCAATTCTTTAAGGAAAGAAAAGCTTGCCCTGGCTTCTTCTCTGCAGAAAGCGGAAAGCTGGAAACTGGAAAGTAATGAGCTGGTTCTATATTTCAAGGGCAAGAACAAATTTTCGGGTGAGATGGTCTGGAAAGAGAAGGACACAGTTACGCGCAAGGCGGCTGAAATAATGAATAGTGAAGTAAAGCTAACAGTCAGCTACCTGCAAGATAAAAAGAAAGAGAATGGCGTTGAAGACAGTAGAGTGGAAATTGTGAAAAAGATTTTTCGGGGTGAGATTGTTAAAGGAGCTTAAAAATGGCAGTTAATCCATTTGACTTGATTAAGCAGTTTGGGAATATACAGGAAAAAATGACTGAAGTTCAAAACAGATTAAAGGAGATTCAGGTTACCGGTTCGGCAGGCGGAGACATGATTCAGGTGGAGATTAATGGACATATGGAAATTATCAAAGTACATATCTCTGAAGAGGCGGTGGACCCGAAGGATATGGTAATGCTGGAAGATCTTATCCAGGCGGCGTTCTCTGATGCTCTTAGCAAGGCCAAGGAACGTATTCGCCAGGAAATGTTATCAGTCACCGGTGGAATCAACCTGCCTCCCGGATTAATGAGTTTCTAAGGTGACTGTTTTAAAGCGCCTGATAAGCAACTTATCCAGGCTTCCCGGCCTGGGAGTTAAAAGCGCCTCGCGTATTGCCTATTATATTCTACGAGCTGATGAAAATTATGTGCGTGCTCTGGCAGGAGATATGCTGGAGATAAAAGAGAAAATCAGGCATTGCCCGGTTTGTGCTAACTATACGGTTGAAGTGCCCTGTTCCATATGTTCCGATCCGCAACGTGATCGCAGTACGATTTGTGTAGTTGAAGAAGCCAAGGATGTTTCAACAATTGAGTCTACCGGAGAATATCACGGTTTGTATCATGTTTTGCTGGGGGCGATTTCTCCTATTGATGGTGTGGGACCCAATGATCTACGTATAGATAAACTCCTTGCCAGGGTTAAGGAAGAGAGAACAACAGAGGTAATTATTGCCACTAATCCCACTGTAGAAGGAGAAACTACGGCTCAATACATCATTCAAAGATTGAGAACGGTAGAAGTAAAGGTTTCCAAACTGGCTTTGGGTTTACCTGTTGGCGGCGATCTGGAGTATGCTGACAGGCTCACCCTGGCCCGAGCTTTGCTGGGAAGAAACCGCCAGTAAAAAGGTAATTATATTTTATCAATCAGTATTGAACATTTACCTGAAGGAATGGGCAGGGTCTTCTTTTTGGAATCGAGAATATTGATGGTCAGATAGTAGAGTTTCTCTGATTCAAGCCTGATTTCCCAACCTCTGCCGCTCTTGTTGCTGAGAATAGTAATCATATTTCTTCTTAACCCCAGGTCTTCAATACCCATAAGCTCCAGGGTGGGAATTATCCAGTCCACTGTTTTGCGGGGTAATGAAATATATAGCCCGACAACATTCTCAATCATCAGGGTTATTGTAGAGAGAGCGGAATAGGTAAGAAAACCAGGACGGGGAAAATTCTCATTATCATGCCATACTGCAGGGCCTTCATGTTTTGGCGCATAAGCCTCCCAGAATATACCCTTCCTACCTTTTTCCGGGTGAAGTCCATCAAGAATGAAATAGAGGTGTTTAATGGCTGCTTCCCTGGCCAGTTCATACTTTCCATATTTTTCCAAACCCTTAATGATAATATAGGTAAAGCTTGGAAATATTGACCCGCGATAACCATTCCCCATATTGTCAAAGGATTTTTCGCTGGCTGCCAGAGTTGGAAAGGGATGGTCCAGTCCGAATTCCCGGGGATTCTCCAGATGAGCAATCAAGGCTTCAGCCCGGTATTCGTTTGGTATCTCGGCAAGAAGGGGCCAGAAAGAGGCGATGGTTCTTACCTTTTTTTGCTTATTGCGTTTATCGAGATCATAATAATAGCCGTCTTTTTCATTCCACATGAGATCGCTGATTCTGGTTTTTAAGGCGAAATAGGCTCTCTTATAGCGGTAACTGATTTCTTTATCATTTAAAATATCCCCCAACGCAGACATGTACAGGGCGTTTATTGCCACCTGGGAGTTGAAGTCTATTGGATAGTAGGTTCCCTCCCTTGGGGAGTTGCCCATCATGGTGGCCTCAAGGGGAACGGAATAAAGACCATTGTTCTCTCTAAAAGTTATCTCCAACCAATGGTAGTACTTTTCCAGCAAGGGCATAATATCTCTGACTCTCTTCTTAATACCGACTTTATGGTAGAGATTATATTCAGCCCAGGCAAAAAGAGGGGGTAGAACACCCTCAGGGTTTGTTTCGCTTAGAATTGGTTCGCCGTCTTTCTGATAATATTCACCCCTGATAGCCCCTGTTTCTTCCTGTTTGGAATAGAAATTATCTAATAACGAAGCAGCGGTAAAGGTTCTGTTGCTGTATACTAAAAAAAAAGTTGAGAGAATGGCCTCAAACTGGTTGATTCTCTTGTCCTGGGGAAAGCTGAAGTATTTTGGTTGAAAACCATTTTTATCGGTTCCCTTTTTCCAGTGATTCTTTATCTGGTTCCAGGTGAGATCGTACATATCGATGAGATCATGATCATAGAAATGTACTTTCGGGAACTCCTTATTGGCCACCGATTCTCCTCAAGTTGCTGTATTTTTAGGCTATTTTAACATGCTTAAGCAGACAGTCAATGTTTTTTTGGGTCATAATGAAACTCTCTGCCCGAAGGCTGGCTGTTCTACCAGGAAATATAATTATACCTTCCAGCTATAGTCAAGTTTTATTGACAATTAACAACAGTAGGTGTTCAATACCAGTGACACGGAGGTGTATATGGATATGGATGCCAGAATCAGGGTCGGCTTTGTCGGCGCCGGCTGGATGGGTGAACAGCTTTTAAATAAGATACCCGGTAAAACTAATGCAGAGATAGCAGCGGTATATGATACTGATCTTAATATGGCGGAAGAGGTGCTCAAGCGTTCAGGGGTGAGCAAGGATTGCCTGGTTTCCGATTACCAGGAAATTGTCAGCAATAAGGATATTGATGCGGTGATTATTGCCAGCCCCAATACTTTTCATGCGGAGCAGGCACTTGAAGCCATGGCCGCAGGAAAGCATGTGTTCTGTGAGAAACCAAACTCGACCAGCCTTAAGGATCATAAAAAAATGGTCCGGTTTGATCATGACCATCAGGATCTGGTGACCATGACCAACTACACTCTGTTTTTTAATCCAATGGATCAAAAGGTAAAGAGCATGATTGAACAGGGGTTGTTTGGTGAGATAACCCAGATGCAGATAAATTACCGGCATGCGGTCAATATTGGGGGAAGTAAGTACTGGAAAACCAGAAAAGACTATGTTGGTGATGCTGTCGGTATGGGTATAACTCATGCGGTATTCTCTCTTTGCTATTTTTTCTCTCCGGCAAAGGCGGAATCAGTATTTGCCTCATCACATTCGAGTGCAGACAGCGGTTTTGAGGTGGACCCGATCTGGAATATAATGATCACTTTTGACAGCGGCGCAACCGGTATTGTGCTTGGGGATATAGAAGGCGGCAACAGTTACGATCTTTACCATAATATTTTCGGGACAAAGGGAGGCTTTGTTTTTGATTCTCAAGGAAAGGGTGAAGCTGCGGTGAAATACTGGAATGAAGATACAGATCGACAGTGGGTCTATCCATTATGCAAAGAAGAAAAAAAACACGGTTGGCCGGAAAGCATATCTCTGCCTAATTCCGGCGATGTTATAACTCATTCAACTGAAGAAAGTATAAGCTACTTTCTTGATCATATAGATAGAAAGGAGAAACCTTTTTTAAGTTTCAGTAATATGCGTATAGTGCAGGACATAAATTTTGCCGCCCAGCTTTCAGCAGAATTAAAGGAACCTGTGACTCTTCCGGCTGGTTAAACAATCAGACTGTTGATTGACTCAAAAATTACTGACGGGTATCATGCGCCTATGAAAAAATATCCATTTACAGCAATAGAAAAGAAGTGGCAGGAATATTGGCAGGATAATAAGACCTTTCGAGTCACTGAAGACTCTACCATTCCCAGGGAGAAGAGAGTTTATGTGCTGGATATGTTTCCCTATCCTTCCTCTGCCGGACTTCATGTAGGCCATCCTGAGGGGTATACGGCAACAGACATATATTGCCGTTACCTGCGAATGAAGGGATACCATGTGCTCCATCCAATGGGCTTTGACTCATTTGGTTTGCCTGCAGAAAACTATGCTTTAAAAACCGGCACCCATCCCCGGATCTCAACCGAGAAAAATATTTTATTATTTGAAAAACAGATAAAGGCATTAGGATTCTCCTACGATTGGGACAGGAATATATCCACCCATACGCCGGAATATTATAGATGGACCCAGTGGATATTTCTAAAGCTCTGGGAAAAGGGTTTGGCTTATGAGGCTGAAATGCCCATAAACTGGTGTACCAATTGTCTGACCGGGCTGGCCAATGAAGAGGTTAGAGATGGTTTATGCGAACGCTGTAACAGTCCGGTGGAAAGAAGAAATGTCAGACAGTGGGTGCTAAAGATAACAGCTTATGCAGACCGGTTACTCGCGGATCTGGATAAACTTGACTGGTCTGAATCGTTAAAACTTATGCAGCGCAACTGGATCGGCCGCAGTGAGGGAGCGAATGTAATCTTTCCCTTAGCTGACGGTAAAGGGGAAATTGAAGTATATACCACCCGGCCCGACACTCTCTTCGGCGCCACCTATATGGTATTAGCCCCGGAGCATGCACTGGTCAGTGAATTGGTCACGGCTGAACGGAAAGAAGAAGTAGAGGCCTATATCAGGAAAGCCAGCCGCAAATCAGATATGGAGCGTACTGAGCTGGCAAAGGAAAAGACCGGTGTTTTTACCGGTGGTTATGCTATAAACCCGGTTAATAAAGAGAAGATCCCGGTATGGATCTCAGATTATATTCTTATATCTTATGGAACCGGCGCAATAATGGCGGTCCCGGCCCACGATCAGCGTGATTTTGAGTTTGCCGTGGAATTTGATCTTCCCATAGTGCAGGTAGTTTCCAGTGATGGAGAACTGGAAGAGCCGAAAGAGGCTACGACTGCTGACGGCATTGCCATTAACTCAGGGCAATTTAACGGCCTCACGACTGCTGAATTCAAGGTCAAAATGATTGAGTGGCTGAAAGAAAATAACCTGGGAAGAAGTGCGATAAACTATAAACTACGGGATTGGATTTTTTCCAGGCAGCGCTACTGGGGCGAACCGATCCCGTTGGTACACTGCTCCAGCTGCGGCATAGTCCCGGTTCCCTATGAAGAGCTGCCTTTACTGCTGCCGGAGGTGGAGAGCTACAAGCCCACGGGTACAGGCGAATCACCGCTGGCTGCAAAAGAGGAGTGGGTCAACACCAGCTGCCCCAAATGCGGTGGTAAGTCAAAAAGAGAGACCAATACCATGCCCCAATGGGCCGGTTCCTGCTGGTATTATCTGCGATATCTTGATCCCGGTAACGACAGACAGTTTGCCGACAGGAACAAGATTGATTACTGGATGCCCGTAGATCTCTATGTGGGCGGGGCTGAGCATGCTGTTCTCCATCTACTTTATTCGCGTTTCTGGCATAAGGTGCTCTATGATTTTGGTCTGGTCAACACCGACGAACCCTTCATGAGGCTGATCAATCAGGGAATGATCCTTGGTGAGGGCGGTGTAAAGATGTCCAAGTCTCTGGGCAATGTTATCAATCCGGATGAAATTATAGAAAAACACGGTGCAGATTCCATGCGGCTTTATGAAATGTTTATGGGGCCCCTGGAAGTATCCAAACCCTGGTCCACCAGGGGGATAACCGGTATAAAGAGGTTTTTAGAGCGGGTATGGCGTTTAGCACAGTGGGAGCTTTGTGAAGATGAGCCGCCGCGGGAACTGCTGGTCCTTCTGCACGAGACAATAAAAAAGATCGGCCACGATACTGAACATATAGAGTTCAACACCGCTATTGCCCAGATGATGATCTTCACCGGGGAGCTGTACAAGGCTGATAAGCTCTACCGCCGGCTCTGGGAGCCTTTTGTGCTGCTGTTAGCACCCTATGCCCCCCATCTGGCCGAGGAGTTATGGCAGCAGCTAGGCCATTCATCTTCTGTTTCAAAAGAGATATACCCGGAATTTAATGAGGCTCTTACCGTTAGAGAGGTTACAACTCTTGTTTTCCAGATAAATGGCAAAATACGGGCCAGGGCTGATGTGCAAACAGGTCTGGCCGGGGAAGCAATGGAAAAGATAGCGCTGGAGCAACCGCGCATTAAAGAACTGCTCACGGAAAGAAAGATTGTAAAGATTATCACTGTTCCCGATAAACTGGTGAATATTGTAGTTAGATAGCAATTTTGGAAGCTTATAAACAGAGACAGCAGAAGATTTACTCTTACTTAAGAAAAGAGGGGCTGGATATTGCTGTTCTCGCCGACCTGGAGGGAAGGCGCAATCCCTCTATACGCTATCTAACGGGTCACCCAGCAGATGCGCTGCTCTTTCTCAGCTCCGGTGGGGAGTGTTTTTTATTTCCCTGGGATGAAAACCTGGCTGCCGAGTTGTCATCAGTGGATAAAATCATTCCTTATAATTCCTATAAACGTTCTTTTTCCCTAGCTGTTCAGAGCCTGGCAGAAGAATGGCGGCTTAAAGCCGGCAGCAGGATAGAGCTTTCCGGCAAATTTCCCTATCCGGTAGCGGTAGAGTTGATAACAACCCTTCCGGATATGGAGATTATCTGCAGTGACCAGGGCCTGGACAGTCTGCTGCTGAAATTAAGGAGCATCAAGGATGAGAGCGAAATCCAGGCAATACAAAAGGCCTGTGAGATAAGCAATGAGATTGTACAGGGAATAGAGGAATTGCTGGCTGATAAGAGGGGCAGCTTAAGAGAGCTGGATATCGCCCAATATATAGATTCTGAAGCGCGCACCAGGGGGGCTGAAGGAATCGGCTTTGACACCCTGGCAGCCGCAGCCAACAGGAGTTTTGCCGTCCACGCCTTTCCCGCTTACGGCAGCGAGCTGATTGGTGAAAGAGGATTTTCAGTAATCGATTTCGGGGTAAAGTACAGAGGGTATACAAGTGATGTAACCGTTACTGTTATTCATGGGCCCTTGAGCAAGCTGCAGCAAAAGATGGTTGAGTCTGTCTCTGAAATTTATGAACTGGCTCTCAGTTTAATTGACAGTGGAATTCCAACCGGAGAGATCGCTCTTAAAATAGACGAGGCTTTTGCTCGGTGTGGATTTAAAATGCCCCACGCTTTGGGACATGGAATCGGCCTTGCTGCCCATGAGGCGCCCTATTTGCGCACGGAAGATCAGAATAGCAGCGTTGTATTACAGGAAGGGATGATCTTCACCGTTGAACCCGGACTTTATCACCCGGAAGCGGGGGGAATCAGGCTGGAGAATGACATCTTGATGACCAGCCACGGACTTAAGGTTATGACCAATTCCCGGATAATCGAGATCTAA
>SDBS01008117.1_pt1 | contig 10168 bp, 14 predicted proteins | sample 2277091 | NCBI WGS metagenome assembly SDBS01 (sample SAMN10404972, study PRJNA504765) | marine sediment metagenome | isolation source: marine sediment core GS10_PC15, 163 cmbsf | place: Arctic Ocean: Southern Knipovich Ridge | collected 2010 | reverse complement strand
TTTTCTTTCCGCAGAAGCGAAAATTTCAAATTATCCATACTTTGTCCTTTCCAATTAGTAAATATTAGTAAATACGGTTAAACATATCTTCTAACACTTGATTTAAGCTGCCTACCATCAATTCTCCTGTGTTTTCCATCGAAATACGAGTAATTGTATAGATTCCCAATTATCGTCTGTTAAAACGCATTTAAACACTACTTGCTATAAGCAGGAGCAATCTCAGCATTGTCATTATCGCCATCTTGATTCGATGGTATAATAGTAATGGTAGCCGTGGGCTGCTCACCTTCAATACTTGCATTCGGAGCAAACTCATCAATCCAACCCCAGAATACTAATGTTGAATCATCAGGAAACGTAATGGTAATCTGCTGGTTGTCATTTATCATAGCTTCCATTTCATTGTACAACTCAGGGTCATATGCAACAACCAAAGTACATGGCGTCAATGTTCTCAGGCTTTTGGGAGACATTGTTCTCCAAAGTGTATTCCGCATAGTACTTGCATCATTTGCCCCACCACCAGCAATACCAGGAGGAGTAATTTCCTTTTCCTCCATCTCATCGGTTAATACTACCAATCCACTCGAAAGTAAATCTGAATCAAATTCAATAGTCGTTTGATAACCATCTGTTTGAATAGTCATTTTCTATCCCTTTCAAAAAATTAATTTGTTAATTCTCGTACAGTCAACAGAAAGTTGATAGTAAAAGAAAACCTTCGTCTTGTACCTGGCTCAACTCCTAAAGAAACAATTGGAGACGTTCTACTTACATTTTGAATCTCATATTCTAATGCCCCTATTTCAATTGAAGCATTTACTACTTCATCCAAAGCATTTGCAATATCCTCAATCTTTGTATATCCTGTTTCATAACTTCTTGACCTTATCCGTATTTGGATACCTGGATGCTGTGGAACTCCACCATCCATTGAACGTATATCATTTACCCCAGTTGTATCATAGATTGCTCCGGCATCAGTCTCGACAGTAGAACTATCAGGCAAATGTGAAATATAAAGTGGCCAATCATCCTTATCACTGGGGTCAGTCATTTTCAACAATTCTTCAATAATATAATATGCCATTATTGAAGCTGGTGAAGCTTGCAACTTTTGAGTTCCAGAAACAGTCCTGGCAAGGGGAGTTAAAATAAATACTCCACCTGTTATCGCTGCAATTAAATTATCACCAATTACGACATTACTCATTACCTTACCTATATTTTAATTGTTATTGTCCTAAATGGAGTTGTCTGGGATAAAGTCATTTCCAAAATTACAGTTGAAGCATCATCAGCATCGAGTAATTTGTAAACATCTGTCTCACCGCTTTTTATTCTCCAATTACCAGCATTCCAAGCAGCAGCTATTTGTAATTGCTCTGCAAATGTCATTGTTCCACCTGCCGTAAATCCAGTATCTGCCATTAAAGCAGTTACAACAGCATCAGCAGTAGTACCAGCCTCACGAATATATGTCTGGAACATCCATCCATCTGAACCAGTTATCTCATAATCATTGGCAGAGACTGTAATTTTCTGATTCTTAAATATTATTCGTATTGAATCACCTTCAGCATATCCAGTACCAATATCGAATACCTCATCGTAATATATTAATCCGGCTACCTCAGAACAAGCAGCAGCATTGACAATATTAGTCCAAGATGTTCCACCCCTTGCTTTACGATCTATTGAAATAGTTCCTGGAGTTATTTCTGCTGTTGAGGGCAAATCATCTACCATATTAGTCAAACCAAGTCCAAGCCTAACAGTAGCAGTATTGGCAAGGTCAACTGAATTTGGAATAATCTTTTCTATATTTAATATATCCGTTATTGACCCACCACCACCAGTTATCCAAGCAGCATCACCTCTCGTTCTTAAAGCCCAAAGTGAATGATTAGCAGCATCAAAAGTAGCACCAGCATTATCATCTACAATCTTCTTTATATTGTTTGACAAATCTGCCCCACCTCCATCTATATTAGCAGGAGTTCCAATCCTACTAAGAATGGTTGTTTGATTTGCTGCTGTTGCATCACCACCACTTCCTGAAGGTGCATTTGCCAAAGCCTCTGTTGTAAATTCATTCCCAGCACTATCCTCAGTAATCATATTATCTAACTTATCAAGAATATCCTTATTATCATCAATCTTATCATCAGTTGTTGAATGTAATCCTGCCGCTGTACCTGCTGCATCAGGAACAACTAATCCATCAATCTTCCCATCTGTAATACCATGCAAAGTAGATGCTGTCCCTGCTACATCAGGGGTAACTGTATTAAATCCTGTAGCCTTATAATCATTTTTATTTGTATAACTATCCAGAGCAGTATGTAATTCATCAGCATCCATTTCAGCAGTTGGTGCTTCGGCAAGTGCTTCTTCTGTAAAGTAATTACCAGCACTATCCTCAACAATCATACTATCAAGTTTGTCAAGACCAGCATCTTCAATCGCAATATCCACCTCATTATTTATTTGACCTACATCGATTCTTGCATCATCAGAAAAAGATATAGCTGCAATTGCAGTACTGTCACCTGTTATCGTAAAGTGACCTCTTATAGCTATAACAGAAGTAGCAGAACAACTGGCAGCAATAACAAGTTGGCCATCACCTTCGAGACTCATATTATAATTGCCTGACCCGGCACCCATATTCCGTATTTCAATTCCTCCAGAATAATCTCTAAGATTAAGATTGGAAGCATTTAATCCACTTCCAAAATCAAAAACTGGAGTACTCGTACCAGCCACACCGGACTGACATTGCTCGAAAAAGAAATCACCAGTAGAACCAGCAGTAAATGTTCCCTCCAAGACACAACCCTCACTATCAGATGGTGGCAATGTAACATTACCGAAATGACAGTGGTCAAATCTTGGATGAGAAGCACCTATACCAGTACCTGTTACATTTGCCCCTTTGAAATGTGCTGCTGATATAGACTTACCATTCAAAGCTAAAGCCCATCCTTCACCATCCAGAGTATAATTATCTGAGTTACCAGAAAGAGTAATTATTGAACCGTTTGCAATAGTGAAAGCATTGAAGCCCAAGCTGCTATTTAAGGCAAGAGCGGCCGCCCAAGTACTAACAGGATTGCGACCAGTACCATCTACATCCACAACAGTATTGGTATTAGATGCATTGGTATCAACAAAAATCCTACTGTTACTATATCCTGTAGGGTCAGCTATCGTTGAAACAGAACAATATATCTGGTCAACAGATAAAGTTGCACCATTTAATCCAGAACTTTGAAATCTAAATGCAACCTTACCCGCATCAGCACCAGTCATTAAATCAGTTGTAAACAAAGTAAATGTCAAAACGTCATTAGAGGAACCCGCCTTACGAGCTACAGAACCTCTTTGTGACCACGATGGTGATGCTTGTGTCCCTGTATTAACAAAAATATCTAATGTTTGACCACCAGTACCATTAAGACGTCCAAACATAGTCACACTAACGGGAACATTCACTCCACCTATATCAAATATATAATAAACATCCAGCACTCCGCTTCCATTATCATCTATACTATGAACAACGCCGTCAAGAGCTTGGGTAGAGTCTTCATCATTACCTTCATTTGTTCCTGTGGTTATAACAAATCCATTTGGAGATGCTATTGCAGGTATATTAGTAGCTGCCCCAGTATTTGCAATACCTGATACTTGTGCTTGTGTTGCTGGGAAGGTATTGTCACTTAATCCAGTACCATCATATTGTAATTCAAGATTATCGGCAGCAGTAGAATCTCCACTAATAGAACTCACATCCATCGAATCACCGGGAGCAGCAGGAACAATACCATCAATATTTACAACATCACCGGCTATTGTATTAAGAGTTCCATCATCATCTGCACCATCAGAACTACCCATAAACTTATTTGTAGGTAATTTGCCTTGTATCTCATTTGTATCTCCAACAATAGCAGCCAACTGAGTGGAATTATCATCCATCTCAATTCTAACCTCAGCAACAGTCGGGCCTGACCCAGTTGTCCGATTCCTAATACTAAACATTCCTATCCAAGGATTCAAAGTTTGGCTGTCAACAGTTATTCCTTCAAGTCTAACTTTAAAGTCAGCACCCTCTTCAAAATCAGCAACTGAACTGCTATCCCCCGTATCAATTTCAATTAAATGACATCCAGTTATTCCATCAAAATCAATATGAACTGTTATAGCATTGGTATTTACATATTCCCCAACTGCTCCGTTTTTATGTATTTTTACATCTCCAGCAGCCAAATCGGAAACAGTAACTGATTCTCCATTAGTTCCCCCAAAAGTATTAAAAGGAATATAGACTATATCACCTAATTCTATATCACCTATATTTATCATGCAATTAACCTCCCTTGTAAAAGAGGACTATTCATTAACTGACCTTTGAGAAGCATTGGCATACCTCCAACCGCCGCTACATAAGAGGCAAGTTCAATTATCGAAGTCCACCGGAAGCCACAGAACGGCTCAATGGAGAGTAAGGCTATTTCAGATGCGGATAGGATTCGGTTGTAAATGAGAAAGTGGTCGAGTAAGCCTTGAAAGTAATTTGCATTATTTGGACCAGCACCTATACGCACCCCAAATGACGTACTTGTTCCAAATGCTACTGTTGCATTGCTTGCTGAAGCAACCTCCACTCCATTTCTGTAAATCTTTTGAGAATTATTCAAACTATCGTACACACCTGCAATTTGCTGCCATACATCATTGGTAATAGTTCCAGTCGAAAGCGTTGTTGCCGCTCCTTCTGGGTCAGCGTTGGCATCTCTCCACTTCATCTGTATAGTAGTGCTATCGTGTTCTAACCCTAATCTTGTAAAGCCGACTGTGCCAGTATTTTCATCAAACAGTCTTTTGTTATCGCCAGAATTTGTAGGATTAACACAAAACACAATCGTTACCTGTGTTTGTCCTGCTACAATGCCTGCACCTGAAAAAGCAATATCAAGATAATCGTCCGAGGCATTAAATTGCTGTGCAGAGCCAAACTTTCCTGGAGTCCAAATAGTCCCTGTTCCGTTCCTCGTCCCAGTATTCCCATTCCCGCTTAAATCCTCAACAGTAGGCCCACCACCTTCCCACATCATAAAGTCAAGCACAATACCCCGATTTATCTCAAGATGAGGATTCCGCACCGCTCCCATCGGAGGTTCTCTATCTGGAATGTAAATGCCACCGTTAGAGTACAAAGTTCTTGCTCCTCGATTTATCAACCGCCGAATTGTCAATATTCAATACGCATACTTGCCTCAAATCCGTTATCACAAAATCAGATGCATCACTCGGCCAGCTGCTGTTATCTTCACAGTGCTCGAAATACAAACGATATTCTCCTACAGCAGCGTCCAAGTCGTGCGTTACCTCAAAAGTGCCGAGAATCCCTAAGTACAAATTTGTTATATTATTCTGCACATCACCTTCAGTCACGGCATCGTCAACAATGGTTGGTGTTTGACCGATGTCATCATCGATTGCAGTACCCAGGACTAAAGCACCGCTGGTAAATTTCCAAGGAGTCATTTTCGCAGCGAGTAACCCGCCATCTGCCAGCGTCAATGTCTGGCCAGTTTCATTTACAGCGTGTAGCCTCCAATACTTATCAAGCATTACGGCACCCTCCCTTCGAGATTCTGCTTACCTTCGCCTGCCACAGTATCAACTACAGGCTTGGTTGATTCCTGATACTGCCGATATATTTCGTCCCAGACTTTCTTTTTCTCTTCATCGGTTTTCATCCGAGCCTTAACAAAGAACGTCCGTACAGTTATGTTCTCAATATCAGTAGCATCAGTAAAAGTAGCAAACACCTTTCTTAACCAAGTGTCCGGATTTACAAGCTCAGTCTTTACTATCCACGTCATATTCTTGCCTCTCTATGAATTATTCTAATAATTACTTTTCGTTCGTCACGAGCAGGTTTTTCAAGAAACTTTGCCTGTTGTTTTTCACCTCTGTTATGAAATATTGCTTTTCCTCCCTTTCCACCTGCTTTCTTATACTGACGTAAAGATATTTTGGCTTTTGCTATCTCTCTTGCATATTTTAGATTATAGAATTTGCCATGAGCAGCATTCAAATCTTCATGAACAAAAACAGCATATCCAACACCCTCACTACCAAATCCAACAACTATATCGGTCTTGAATCCACTACCTCCTATATTACGAACAAAACTACTACTATATAAATCACCCCAATCAACAGGGGTTATCTCTTGACTCTTTCTTTGTAAATGCAATCCACCCTTTCTCAAGCCACGAGCAACATCACGACCAAGAACTCCTTTAGCCTTCGTCATATTCCGAATGACAATATTCAATCCCGTAATTTTCTTAACTCTCGCCACAATTTACCTACTATGAAATCGAAGGAGTTTAGATTTCAATTTAGATATATTTTTTAATTCACTTTCCCAGACAATCAAAGTTTTGAATCCATATTTAGCAAAACATTTAATTCTCTGGTTTTCTTCTTGTCTTTTTGTTCTCCCAGTAACCTTTTTACTGTGCCAGTAATCTCCAAACATCTCAATAACTTCCTTCTGTCCATTAATATTTATAAAATCAGGGCACTTCCTTCCTATGAAAGTATTACCATCCCCTACATACTTATATTCGCCTGGAAACAAATGACTCAATCTATTTCTCAATCTTCTCTCTGGTTTAGTTGGTCTTAAATGCATACTGGCAAAAAGAATCCTAAGATGTTTCTCTACATAAGCAGGGTCTTGCCACAACTTTTTTAACCCTCGAATCATCCTCCTTCTTCTTTCCTTCGTATGTATCTGTCCCAAGGAATGTTGATTCCCCATCATTCTTCTACGATTCTCTTCTTTCCACTCCTCATTATGATGCTTACCCTGAAAGCCATTAACATAAGAATTACCGGCTACTCTTTTCCTTTGGGCTTTACTTACATTTACCTTACCCTCTTCAGAAAACTTTTTATGTGGTTTTCTCATCCTCTCTTTAGCTTCTTCAGAATGACATTTCCCATACATAGGATTTCTTCTGCCTTTATTGTTCCTTGTTCCTCCCATAAGGGTTCCACTTATCTTTCATTTTGTCTCTTCTGTATGTGGTCTATTAATAAACACAATTGTTACATATCATCTAAAGAAAAACCGTTCTCAAAAACTCTGTATTCTTTAGATTCGGGAGTTTATCAAATCTCCGTATTTCCCACGCATTCTCATTCTCTTTTATATTAGTTGAATCTGTAATATCATCCTTAGTACCAAGCATCAATATCCCCCCAACATCAACATCCTGGTCTGTATAGACTTTTGAATGAGATATTTGCCTTGTTCCATTCTTATCAATAAATTCTTCACTAACATCTTCCCATCTACAACTAATTTCAACAGGCTCAGCAGCAACAACAACAGGCTGCCCATAATCATCAAAGTCATCACCACTTACTTCTAATGGCCAATAGACCGCCGTTTGCCTTTGCATTCGATTTATCAAGCTGCACATACAGAAGACCCCCTTTTCGCAGATTTAGAATTCTTCCTACGAGTAGCCAACCTTTTTCTTTCTCTTTGTATCCTCTGCTCCTTAGTCATATTCTTCCATCGCCCTTTTTGAAGTATTGATAACTTAGATATTGTAGAATCAGAATAGTGCATTCCAATATGACTTTGACTTATTTTCCTCTTATGCTCTTTAGATTTCAATTTTCCACTCGCAGCCTTACTTAAGTTCTCCCTATGTTCTTCCGAAAATTCTCGTCCCTTATTACCTTTGCCCATATTCTTTCGCTGTTCACTGGATGCTTTCCATCCAGAATTAGAGGCAGCTTTAGGACGCAAATTAAAACCACATTCATAAGTATTCATCTTATCTATAAAACTCTGCTCACATTTCAAAAGACTTCTCTTGGAACAATATTTCAAAATCACAAATATAAAAGTATTCTCACCATATCTATTCCAAGCATTCTGCAAATAAGAATTAGAATGTCTAATTCTTCTAAGCAAACGAAAATGCTCGACCTGCCTTCTAACTAAATTCTCTGTACTTCCCACATAGGACTTCCCATTTGCAAGGCATTGTATTGCATAAACACCACTTTTTCGCATTCTGGTTATAATTCCCATTATCTCTTTTTCTTTTTCTGACCTATATAAACATTCTTCAAGGATAGCTTTTTACTCTTAGGTTTTCTTTTAATAAATATACCTCTCATTTTTCTACCTCTGTCAAAATCTTTGCTACATCACTCTGTATATAACCTATATCACTTTGCATAAGCATCACAGCATCCTCTACTTTTCTTACCCTTCCTTTAGTTTCTTCAGCATTCTTTTTAACTTCAACAATATCTTTTCCGATATCCTTTTTAATTGTAGCCATATCCTTTTCAACAATTTCTTCAATTGATTTAATATTTTTTACTGCCCGCTCAAGTCCACCAGAATGCCTTCCAAATGTCCAAATAATACCACTCGCAGATGCTAAGGCCGTCAAAATACATACTACAATACCAATACTTCTCAAAGTTCCATTTCTTTTAATCGTAGCCATAATTTGTTTCCTTATTATGAAATATCCGTTGGGTCTGCTGTTCCTAACCAAGTCGCAGTAACTGTTACTTTCTTTCCTCTCTTTATTTGTTCATTCAAAGCTGCCAACCCTCCTTCCGTATCTAATCTCATAGCCATTTGTCCATAGTGAGAAGTATCAAATCCTAAATCAACTTTAGATTGAAACTTTTCTGATACTGAACCCGCCTTTTCCATTTCTGCTCTTGGGTCACGAACAGTATAACAATGAGCAGCCAACCAAGTTTCTATCTTTACCAATTTTGATTCATCATAACCAGCATCAGCACAACAATCAGTTACCAATTCATTTGCCACATCTATAAATGGAGTGATAGTGATATTACTATCCAATTCAATAATACCACCAACCAAAGCTGAAGTAGTTCTGGCCATTTCCTATCCCCTACGAGCATCACCAATAGCTTTATACATCTTTTCTTTAACAACTGGAGCAGTAATGTCTTTTTCATTCATCGTAGCTAATTGACGTAATGATAATTCACGCCCTTGTTTATCTGCGTGTCTTTTCTTTTCCGAAGCCAGACGTTTTCGCATTTCATTTCCTGCATAGCCAAGTGCAATAGGAATAAGTCCATGCAAAAGATTTAGATAACCTTCTTCCTTTTCCGAAGTCGATTTGCCTTTGAATTCTTGAATAACAGTCAAAGCTCCTAAATTCGCTGCCCTGGCAATCTGTATCTGCTGAGCCTTCTCAGTTTCAAATCTTAATTCATTAGGGTCAGCAGCATTTTGCATTCGAGCAATCGCTTCATCATACAATTGGGCAAGCTCAACTTTCTTGGCTTCAAGACCTTCTTCATAAACATTCAAAGCCTCACTACCACCTGCCCCAATTCCAATACCTGTTAATATTGGCTCACAACCCACTGAGAGCAAACCAACACAAAACAATACTACCAAAGCTTTTGCAATAATAATTCTCATTTTGCTTTCCTTCCTTTCCAAAATTCTTCACAACCTACTTTCGGGAAAATATCCAAATCACTATTATCAGTAATATTGATAACCTCCCTACCAGGAAATAGTTTCTTCAAATCTATTGACACTTTTGTAAATCCTTCAATGAATTTTTCATATACAGCCTTATTTGGTTTGCCCAGTAAATTGTTATGCCAATTAGACCTTCCATCTTTAGACAAATGCATATCAAAACCTAAAAGGAAAATCCGCTGAGCACCAAGTATCAAAGCAAGATTAACTGCTGCAGCACCTGTATTTTTATTCCAACCAAGTGCAGTAGCACCCAAACCCTTACCTTTACGAGGCATTGTCCACAACCAATCCAACTTCGTGCGATATAATTGACTTGTATTAGTAAATACAATACCCTTGAACCTTTGAAGCTCACTCTGGTATTTGTGAAACCATTTAGCATCACCAAAAATACAAATCTTGCAAACTTTCTCACCGAGAGTGAAAGCTGAATTGCAACCTATAGTCAACTCTTCTTCAAGCAGACTCCAATCAAAGCCTTGTTCCCTCAAAGAATCACCACCACCTATAATAAAAACATCCTCATCTTTCCAATCTTCTGTTACTTGCCAATGAGGCATTTTTATT
>SDBS01008116.1_pt1 | contig 10168 bp, 4 predicted proteins | sample 2277091 | NCBI WGS metagenome assembly SDBS01 (sample SAMN10404972, study PRJNA504765) | marine sediment metagenome | isolation source: marine sediment core GS10_PC15, 163 cmbsf | place: Arctic Ocean: Southern Knipovich Ridge | collected 2010 | reverse complement strand
CGGTACGCCCGCGTGGGCGACAGCGACGAGGATGACCGCGGGCGATTTTCCGCCGCGCTGCTTGGCCGACGCCGTTGTGCCGGCCAAGTGGCGGGCGGCCACGAGGACGTCTTCGGCGCGCATGCCGACGTAGGATCGGCCGAGGTTGTAGGCCTTGTAGTAGTCGGGCCAATCGGCCCCCCCGGCGCCCATTTTGCGGCCGCGCGTCTTGCGGGTCTCGCCCCAGCCTCGCAGGTCCACGGCCAGCACGGTGTGCCCGTCGCGAACCAGCTTCTCGATGGGTCCCGCGGGCCCGGCGTCGGTGGCCTTGCCGCGGCTGTCGACGTAGAGGACAGGTGCAGCCTTCGCGTCGGGCTTTTGGGGGACGAAGTGAAGGGCGGGCAGATAGATGCCGGCCTCCGGGGCAAGGATGATTCTCTCCACACGATAGCCTTCTCGGGGGATTTGGCCGGTCTTTTCGACCTTGGGTTTGGGCAGATCGGCGAGTTTGCGGATGCCGGCGAGTTTCCGGATGCGTCCGAGCATCTCAGGGCGGGGTGTCTTGGCCCACAGGTCGCGGCGCTTTGGGGCGAGCTTCCGATCATACTCTTCGTTGATCTCGTAGGCGTTTCGAGCGCCCTTGAGGAGCATTACCTGCCCGCGCGGGGTCGCGCGGAGTTCTTTCTCGCCGATCAGCTCGATCTGTGGCTCGCTGATTGCCTCATCGACGCCGCGCAGCCAGCGGGACATCCAGCGCGCGGCGCCTTCGCGCTGCACCTTGTTGTAGTTATGCCCGGCGGGGTTCTCCAGCAGGTCCACGCGCTCGGCGAAGCCCAGGCGCGTGTACACACGCTTGGCGAAGCGCAGCGTCTCCCAGGTGGCCCTGATGTCGAAGAAGTCTTTCGTGGCTGCAAGGATCAGCACCGGGCGCGGCGCACGCATCGTGATGTAGTCGGTGTGCTCCATGCCCCAGGCGAGCTGGCCGAAAATGTTCTGCTCGGAATCGCCGGGCGAGTTGTCCACCTGCCGGGCCAGGCGGTTGAGGTAGCAGCTCGGGGCGGCCGCCTTGATCCGATCCTCCAGGGCCATCACTTGCGACGTCTGCGTGCCCCCGCCGCTGTTGCCCGTGCAGCCCAGACGCTTGGGGTCGACCTCCGGGCGGGACTGGAGGTAGTCCAGGGCCCGCATGGAATCCCAGATCTCATAGCTTGCGGTGTTTCGCCCAAGGAGGATGCAGCCGGCCCCGAGATTCGTATGCCCGCTCGTGCCCCACATCACCTCCTTGCCCTTTGCGTCCAGCAGTTGAATCCGCTCCCCCTGGTCGATCGGATCGAAGACAAGGGCGGCCATCCCGTTCAGGGCCATGAGCGCTCCGACGGTCTGGTAGCTGTCGTGGGCCTTGGCGCTGTGAGCATGGCCGCAGGGTACGAGCACGCCGGGGTATGGTGGTTTGTGCTTCTTGGCGTCGGGAAGGAACAAGGCCGCGGTAACGTGGAACCGCGGGCGGCTTTGGAAGAGCACCTTCTCGACGCGGTAGCCTTTGCGTTTTACGACGCCGGTGACCTTGGCCTCCAGCGGTGTGCGGGGCGGGAACGGCCCCAGGGCCTTGAGAAACTCTTCGCGGAGTCGCTTGTTGTTGGCGGCGATCTGCTCGTCCGTGGTGCGCTTCTCGAATTCCTCCCGCCAGCGTTTATCCGCCTGGTTCACCTTGGCCATGAGGTAGTGGTACATCATCTCCGCCGGCGGGTGGCCGTCGAGCTTCTTGCCCAGGACGGTGAGGTTTTCGCTTTCCGCCGTTGCAAATGCGACGGGAATCAGGAGCAGCGCTAACGCTGTGCGGATGCGGGTTCCCATTTTGTCGGTCTCCTTGATTTGCCGGTTCAGGTTGCGTTCCTACACATAATAGAGCGTCACCTCCTGCGGCTGCAAGGGCTTGTAACCCTCGCGGTCTGATGATAAACTCAGGTTTGCGTGCCCCCCATGCCCCATAGGCCCCGAGGGGGGCCGGGGCTTGAACGACTACTCATGGAGTATGACTAGTGCGGCCGACCTTCTTTGTGGTGAAGCTACTTCACAGAGCAGCAAGACGCCGCGAAGCGAAGCCGCGTCCTGAGGGGGTTTTTCGATGAGTTTGATACGGTTGAGAAACGAGAGTAATGCCGAACGCACGTGCAGTGCCGCGCTGTCTCTGGCGGTTTTGTTGGTGGCGCTGTGTGTGCCGGCCGCGGGTGCGGCGGACGGTGAGGCAGACCGTTGGCTCGGGGCGGCCCCTTCGGGTGCGGCGTATCCGGCCGGGGAGGAAGGGCGGCGCTTTGCCGTCCTGGCCGTGGACCTGCGGAATCGAGCCAAGTTCAAGAAGATGGGGGCGGGGATATTCCGCAAAGAGGCGTCGATCCTGGACACCGACCGCGACCCGCTCGATCTGATCCTGCGGCGTAGCAAAGCGCTCCTGGCCGACATTGCCCGCATGCCCAAGGCGCCGAAGCTGGAGAAAATGACTTCAGAACTGGCCGCCCTGCGGGCCCAGGCCGACAAGACCGACGTGAAAAGCGTCAAGGAGCGCCGAGCGATATTCGACAAGGTCTGCCATCTCCGCCGGCGGATCGCATTCGCCAATCCGCTGCTGGACTTCAAGGAGATCCTGATCCTGAAGCGTCTTCTGCCGGGATACAATCACATGTGCGACCAGTACTACGGTCTGGCGCAGCGGCCCGGCGGGGGGCTTTACGTTCTCAGTGACCCGTTCGGGGCGAAGCCGCGGATCCGCAGCGTGCTGGGCAAATCCGTGGTGGGCAACGGGCGTCTGAAGGGGCAAAAGCTTTCCGGCGGCCCTAAGCGCCAATGGAAGGTGCGTTACAACGGCATGGGCGGCGTCAGCGGCGACGATACCGTGGGAGGGTCGTTCCTGTCGCCGGACCTGTCCTTTGACGGCAAGCGCATTGCCTTCGCCTACGTCGAGTGCCGCGGCGGCCGCGGGCACAGCTATCACACGGACCCCTCGAAAGGACATTGGGACCCCGGACGCAGCTACCATGTCTTCAGCGTCGGGATCGACGGGTCCAACCTGCGGATGCTGACCGACGGGACGTGGAACGACTTTGACCCGTGTTTCATGCCGTCGGGGCGCATAGCCTTCATCAGCGAGCGGCGCGGCGGATACCTGCGCTGCGGGCGCGTCTGCCCGACCTACACGCTTTACGACATGAAGGCCGACGGCACGGGTATCAAGTGCCTGTCGTATCACGAGACCAACGAGTGGCACCCGAGCGTCACCCACAGCGGAATGATTATCTGGACGCGCTGGGACTACGTCGACCGTCACGGCCAGATAGCGCACTTCCCGTGGACCACTACTCCAGATGGTCGCGATCCGCGCGCCGTTCACGGAAACTATGCCGTTCGCTCGAAGCGCCCGGACATGGAGGTCGACGTTCGCGCCATTCCCGGATCGCACAAGTTCGTGGCCGTCGCAGCCCCGCATCACGGGCAATCGTTCGGTTCGATGGTGATTATCGACCCGCGCGTCGAGGACGACGACGCGCTGGGCCCGGTAAAGCGCCTGACACCTGACGTCGGGTTCCCCGAATCGCAGGCCGGCACTGGATCCGCCTTGCACTACGGTCAGCCCTGGCCGTTGAGCGAGAACTACTACCTGTGCGCCTATGAGCCCCAGGGCGGACGACCCAGCGGGCGCATGTACGGAATCTATCTGGTCGATACCTTCGGCAACAAGGAACTGATCTATCGCGATCCGGCGATCGCTTCCCAGAGCCCCATTCCGATCAAGCCTCGTCCCAAGCCGCCGGTCATCCCGGAAAGGTCCAAACGTCTCGACGCCAATCCAGGCAACGAGGCGACGGTGGGCGTGGTGGACGTCTACAAGACCAGCAGGCCCTGGCCGGAGGGAACGAAGATCGCGGCGCTGCGAATCTACCAGGTATTTCCCCTGTCGGTCGCCTCGGCGAGGGTCACCCATGCCACCGGATGCCAGATCCCCCAGGCCAAGGACTCGATCAACCTCACCCGCGCCGTGCTGGGCACGGTGCCCGTCGAGAAAGACGGCAGCGCCCACTTCATCGTGCCGGCTCGCAAGGAACTGTTCTTCCAGGCACTGGACGCCGGCGGCCTGGCCATAACGTCGATGCGCTCGGGTACGCATTTCCAGCCCGGCGAGCTGACGATGTGCCAGGGCTGCCACGAACCGAAACACGGTGCAGCGGCCTCGGCGTCGACGTTGGTGACGCTGGCCATGCGCCGACCGGCCTCACGCCTCAAGCCGGAGGCCGACGGCACCAACCCGTTCAGCTACCCGCGCCTGATCCAACCGGTGCTCGACAAGCACTGCGTCAAATGCCACGCCGAGAATAAGGACAACGAGGACAAGGCCAAGCGTACACAGCCGCTGGATGGGCAGATCGTAAGGACCGCCAGGGGCAGTTACATGAATCCGAAAACCGCGTACTTCGTTTCCTACCTGAACCTCGCGCCGAAGTTCGGGTTCTACGATTACGGCGGCAAGAACTGGGCCGACCCCGGATGGTACCGGACCGTCCCCGGCGAGTTCGGGGCACGCGCGTCGAAGCTCTACCAGATGCTCGTCAAGGGGCATTACAAAGTGAAGCTTCCACCCGAAGACATGCGGCGCATAACCGTGTGGCTCGATTCCTGTTCGCCGTTCTACGGCGTCTACGAGAAGGAAGGCGGCGAGGCCCAACTCCGCGGCGAGATCGTCAAGCCGACGCTCGAGTAATATTCATAGCCCATCGCTGTGCTCGCCGGCATCGGCCGGAAAGTAGCGTGTCCGTTTTGCGTCGAGATGAGTGTGGTTTTCCTGGAACCCCGTTGAACCGTTAGAAGGAAAGGGATCTCAGATGTTGATTGCTGCTATTTTCGAGGGGCTTCCTCTGGCCATCCTTTATGTGCTGGCCATGTTTGCCCTCTTGTTTAGTCTTGTGTGGATTGCGACTATTTTCAGGCTGTATGGTTTTCTCGGTAAGGCCGAAGACCGTCACGTTTCCATTTTGAAGTGCCTTCACAGGATTAGCAATCAGTTGGACCAGGCGAAATAAGAGTTGCTCGCCCGGAACCTCCTGATGCTCAAGCGGGTTGGGGACCTACCTATCCCCAGGGGGCAGGCAGGGGTACTTCGAGATTCGCTGTCCGGCACCGGCTCCCGGCTACTTGTGCTGAGCCTGGTCGAAGCACAGGCTACCGGCTACTTTGGTTGCGGCCGCCCTTCGATACCCTCAGAACAAGCAGGCCGCACGAGATATCTGTCCCTGAAACCTTCGCTATTCCGGAATTTGAAATGAATAGAGCCTTGCGTTTCTCAGGTGGAATTTCAGCCGAACCACACGGCCTTTCAGCGTCGACAAACGATTCTTCCACGTGGGCGTCAATCGAAGCTCGTCCACACGCTTGTACTTTGTGGCGTCCTTTGCAGAGAAGCCGGGCATCGGTTCGCCCTTCCTGTTGAGCACTTCCACGAGGATCTCGCCGCCCTTGACGTTGACCTGGAGATTGTCTCCTTCGAGCGTAAACGGCTTGGTCACAACGGTTCCCGGCTCGTCCTTTGCCTCCAGACACACAAACCCGTCAAGTCGCAACGTGGCCACGCCGATTCCCTTCGATGGTCTCGGCATGCCGTGTCGCTCGTTGGCCGCGCTGTAGTAGAGCCAGTGCTTATCGGCGTGTGTGACGATCGCCGAGGCAGGAATCAGCATGTCCTTGTCCCAGGCGCCGTCGTCGCCGCGCGGAACCATCGGCTTGCCGGCATAGACCCACGTCAAGTCCCAGCTATCCCCGTCGCGGCTGGTCGCAATGTAGTAGTCCAGTAGGTCCCGGTTGTGGCGCTTGTGATAGTCGACGGGACCTTCGCTTGAATCCCCCGGCCATTCGAACACCATGATCAGCGCGAAGTGCACGCCGTGGTAGATCCAGTCGGCGAGGCCGTAAACCTGACGACGTCTAATCTCCTTGGGGCCCTCTCGGTTGAACTTCCACTGCCGGACGAGTTTCCACGCGGTTGGATCTGCTTTGACGTCCGGGTTCGTCATGCTGCGTGTGCCGCGAACTTCCAAGCCATCGGCCGGACGGGGGAAATCGGTCCGGGTGAACAGGCGATAGACTTTCGCATCCTCATCCCACAGGATTTGGTTGATAGTATCCGCGGCTCTGTGTGTAACAGGGTTTCCCTTGTTGTATGCCTTCCAGTGGATCCCGTCAGCCGAATAGGCCAGGGCGGCCCTGATCGTCCGATGGGCGTAGCAGGCCTTGTATCGATGTGCCGGGTCGGTTTCATGGGGATCGATGTAGAACGTCGCGCTATCACCGCGAGCAGTGTCAAGACCGACCAGCTTGGCGACCTTGCGAAAGTGCACGCCGTCCTTCGATTCGGCGTACCCGTAGGGATTCCCCCGGTACCATAACTTGAACTTCCCTTCGTCGTGCAAAACCGTGCCGTAAAACCCAGCGTCGAACACCGGCTTGCCGTTGTTGAGCTTTGTGACTTTGCCCAGGCCGCGCACAACCTTGGTCGTCTCGGCGATGACGTAGTCGTCTACCAGAAGTTGCTTCCGGTGGCCCACGGGTACCAGGTCCGAAGCGCGAGCCACGCCGGTCGCCTTGTCGACATTTGCCACGCGGAAGCCGATGTCTTTTTCCCACTTCGCCGGGCCGTGGTCGATTCGGTGGCCCGCGCCCAAGTAGTCGGAGGCGTCGTTGCCAAAATTGAGGCCACGCACGCTCGGCGACGAACCGCGGAGCGATTCGCTCCATTCCCACACGTTGCCGCCCTGGTCGAACGTGCCGTACGGGCTGGGGCCGCCGTTGGTGCCCACCGTCGTGACGTTCCCGTCCTGGCCGTTCCAGTCGGCTCCCTGGGCGAAGTTCGCGTGATTGCCCTTTCCGCCCGCGCTGCCGTCACCGGTGGCGCTTGCCGTCACGGCCGTCGGCACGTCGTCCGTGCCGGTGGGGTAGTCAAAGTACCTGCCTGTCTGACCAGCCGTCTTGTCGTGGTACGCCGCCTTGTACCACTCGTCCTCGCTGGGCAGCCACCACTTTGCCCCTTTCTTGCGATGGACGCCGATACCGAGCGACATGTCGTACGCTCCGTCTTCCGTGCCGCTGCCGTCAGTAGGTTGGTCGTTGTGCAGCCAATTGGCGAAACGTAGCGTGCTATACCATGAGACGAAGGTCACGGGCTTGTTGGCCATGTTGGCCTTGGTGGAGTACTTGGAACCGCTGGGCGCCGCGGCGTCGAAAGAGATGCCGCCGTGGGCGTCGGAGCCCATATTCGCTTTGTACAGGGCGTGCGGGTTTGTGCCGCCGGCGTCGACGGCGTTCAGAAACGAGGTGTACTGCGCGTTGGTCACCTCGTACTTGCCGATGTTGTACTTGTAGGCCACGGCCCCACAAAGGCTCGGGGTGCCGGTCGTGTCGCCCTTGTTGCCCGGGTTGCCCACGGGGACGGTCTCGATGGTCACCACATACGAAACATCCGAAGCGGGACTCGCGCACGACACGCACGGCACGCACGAAATGGCCATAAGCGCCAGGACGAGCCCGCCAATCCGATTACGGTTTGTAGATAATTCTCTCAATTGGTTTCATCTCCCAAACGTCGATCGACTTAACCACGGCTTTGCCGCCTTCGGCGAATACCGCGATGCCAAGATCGTCCAGCCGCGGCAGGGCCAAACCTTTGCCGGTGTGGTCGCAGGGGTGGATGATGCGATCGTAGCACACGCGGTCGTTGACAAACGCTTCGAAACATATTTTGTCAATGAAGATCGTCAACTCGAGCGGCTCGCCGTCCTTCAACGCGAACGGTTTACGCACCGGGTCCTTTTCCTTGCCGTGCTTCAGGCTGTACATCGCCTCCTGTCCGTCGACGTAAATCGTGTCACGATAACGCACCTCCATGCCGCGTGTGCCGTCGTTGCTGCGACGAACGACCACGCCGAAAGATTTGGCGTCTTTCGGCTCGATTATTACACGGATTTCCAGCGCATCGCCTTTGACGCCCTGGAGCACTTTCGTTGCGTTGGCCAGCGTGATGTTCTCCGCGTGGAAACGTTTGCCCCGAAGTCTCGACAACTCCGCAGGCGGTTTGACGCGAAGCATGTTATCGCGGCCGATCGACAGCTCACGCGGCAGGCTGAGGCAGCCCGGCCAATCGACCGGCCGCTTCGCCCGACGCCATTGATGCAGCGTGTTCCAGTAAATCACACGACCATCCGGATGATACAGCCCCTGCGTGGCGTAGGTCGCTTCGTTGTAGCCCAGAATGCCGCTGGATTCGGGTTTAAACTGCAACGTCTTCCTGTCCCACGTGCCGATGAACCAGTCCTCGACGTGCGGCCGGTGACGCGACATCAGCAGCACCCATTTGTCGCCGACCTTAAAGAAGTTGGGACAGGCGTTGTCAGGCGAGTCGGGGTGAATGAACAATGGGCCGACGAATTCCCAGTCCTCCAACTGTTCATTCTTCGCCCGATACAGGCTGACGTAGCCTCGTCCATTTGCTCCACCACCAAGGCAGCAGTAGTAAACGCCATTGTGTTTCCAAATGAAAGGGTCGCGCCACCCGACGATCTTGACACCCTTTTCCTCGTGTAATGAGCGGGCCATCACCGGTTCTTTCTTCATCGGAGTCCAATGAATCAAGTCGTCGCTTCCGGTGGAGCCGGATTGCTGCCAGCCGGAGGTGGGGCAGGTAAAGAGAATGCGCGGCCCGGCCTCAGTGACGACCGCTGCCCCCGACCAACTGCCCCTCGGACCGCGGGGTGGAATCGCCGTAGGCAAATGCTCCCAGTCGACAAGGTCGCGACTGCGGGCGTGTTCCCAGGAGACTTTGCTCGGCCGCCCCCACTGATAGAACACATGAAACCAACCTTCGTGAAACAGCGGGCCGTTCACGTCGCCAAAAAATGGACCGTACGGTGCCATGTAGTGATAGACCGGGAAGGTCGCCTTGCTGACGGCCATTGCGGTGGGGTCGACGGCTCGCATGCGAAAAGCTCCCTTCCTCTCGTCCACCGCGGGCGGAGCACATGCCCACGTCATCAACGCCGCCATGAGACAACCCGTGAAGACACACCGCGTAAACATGCGTTACACCTCCTTGTTGCCGTCGTACGGACAACGTAAGGACGATTACAGCCGAGCCGCAGAAGAAAAGCAAAGTTCGCGCGGAACTGACGTTATGCCGGAATAGGATATAGTCGCGGCGGCCGAAATCTGCGGTTTTCGCACGGCTCAACCAGGCCGCCGTGCCGGCAACGATAGTCAGCACACGTTCGTTTATGGTCACTCGAGTCCCGGGGACCGGGGACAGGATACTTGTCTCGAGGGAGAAATGCCAAAGGGCTCTCTCACGCCCCGCCCCGTCGTTTTGACATCCGCCCACGGGGCGGTAGCCCCTGGCCAGTGGCCAATGTCAAATGACAAATGACCAATGACCAATGACGAACAACTAACCCCTGCTGTCCGGCCCTATTTCCCCCGCGGTTTGATTTCCCAGACTGCGTCAGCCGCGACAACGGAGGTCGTGAGTGGTAGGCTGAGGGTGTAGTCCTCGGCGCGGGTGTAGTCCTTGCGAAGGTAATGTGCTTCATAGCTGAACCGGTCCTGGGCGCTCCGTTTCATCACCTGGCCGGGTTTGAGGTAGCGTGAGAACTTGAGATTGCCCAGCGGATCGATGTACAAAACGACGACCTCCTTGCGGCAGAGATTGCGCCACGTGACATGGACGCTCGGGCCGCCCTCTGGCGAAGGAACTCGTTTGATGAACCTCGTGATGGTCAGCTTGGGCATTTCAGCCTGGAGTTTGGCGATTGCGCCCACCGAGATGCCGGAGTCCTCGGTCACGAGCAGCGTTTTCAGGCTGGACATCTTTCTGAACGTCATGAAAGTCTTGATGAAAGTCTTGTCGCCGCCTTTCCAATCGCTGCCGACCAGAACATTGGCAAGTGAGTCCAAGGGAACGTCAGCCGTGAATCTGCTCGCAAAGTTCACGATGCCGCCGAGCTGACTGATTTCGAGAGCCGCAAGCTTCTCCTGCTTGCCGATCCGGTTCGATTGCAGTGCCTGGCCGAGCTCGTAGGGAACCTGCATGTCGCTCTTCCCGACAAGCTCCATAATGTCCACCAAACGATACGCCGGCGGGGCCGCTGCCAATGTGCTGACG
>SDBS01008115.1_pt1 | contig 10169 bp, 6 predicted proteins | sample 2277091 | NCBI WGS metagenome assembly SDBS01 (sample SAMN10404972, study PRJNA504765) | marine sediment metagenome | isolation source: marine sediment core GS10_PC15, 163 cmbsf | place: Arctic Ocean: Southern Knipovich Ridge | collected 2010 | reverse complement strand
TGGTGGGGTGGCACCTGAATTTGCCTGCCGAGGACACTCTCAAAGGCGGTTTTTACCGCTCGGTTGAAGGCAGTACCGCCCTGAAAGAGGATGTGGTCACCGATATGGCGGTCCTCCACTACTTTGGTCAGGTAGTTCTTGACAACGGAGTAGGCGAGACCAGCGACTAGATCTTCTTTGGCAGCGCCTCTTTGCTTGCAGAAGTTTAACTGGGATTCCATGAACACTGTGCAGCGTTCGCCCATGTCCAGCGGTTGTTTCGATGATAGGCCCAGGTCGCCGAATTCCTCCTTGATGTTGACGCCTAGCTTCTCCGCCTGTTCCTCAAGGAAGGAGCCAGTGCCGGCGGCACACACTTTATTCATGGCAAAATCGATAATGGTGCCGTCCTGAATACTGATGTATTTGGCATCCTGCCCGCCGATTTCAAAGATGGTGTCTACCTCCGGGCACATGAAAGAAGCCGCTTTGGCATGGCTGGTAATTTCGTTGCGGATTACATCGGCGCCGAAGAACTCCCCGGTCATGTACCGTCCGGAGCCGGTAGAACCGGCACCCTTGATGATAACCCTGTCCCCTATTTCCAGTCCGACTTCGCGGAGGCCTTTTTTAACGGCTTCAATAGGCTGGCCGGCAGTCATAAGGTAGCGGCGTGCCAGGACATTATTATCCCGGTCTATCACCACAACTTTGGTGCTAATGGAGCCTATATCCACTCCCACATAGGCTACAACTGGTTGCGCCGGATTTATTTTAAACGATTCAGTATTTATAGGATAATTATCACCTGCCAAGGGGGGCAGGGTAACAAGCTTGTATTCCCGTCGGGCAATGTAGTCACATATTCGCTGGAGAGTATCTCCAGGCAAAGCAGCTTTTTCGGCTCCAGCACTACCCGGTACCTTTTCCTTGGTGACTAGGGCAGCTCCCAAGGCACCCAGGATGGCGAAGTGCTCCGGAATGATTAGTTCCGCTTCTTTCAGTTGCAGGATTTCCAATACGGCACGCCTGATGCCTTTGTTCGCGGCCACACCGCCCTGAAATGAAACGGGTGTGCCCAGGTCACGGCCACGGATAATCTGCCCCTTAAAATTGCGAATCATGGCAAAGCACAAACCGGCAACAATATCATGTACTGGCGTACCTACTTGTTGAAGGTGAATCATATCGGACTTGGCGAAGACGCTGCAACGACCGGCTACCCGAGGTGGGTGCTCTGACTTCAGGGCAACATCACCAAACTCTTCAATAGGGATACCCATCCGGGAGGCTTGCTGGTCAAGGAAAGAGCCAGTGCCGGCGGCACAGGCACCGCTTATGGCAAAGTCGATAACCTTTAGGGGAGCCCCCGGAGACTCCTCCCCCAGTATGATGAGCTTGGAGTCTTCACCACCAATCTCGAGGATAGTCTTTACTTCGGGGTGGAATTTGGCTGTTCCTGCTGCCTGTGCAGTAATCTCATTAACAAAGGGGATTCCAAGCACGTTAGCAATTAGTTCCCCACCGGTGCCGGTGGCGGCAGCTACCTTGAACTGGTCGGGAGAGTATTCGGACAGTATGCCTTCAAGGATGGTGAGAATTGTCTGGACTGGCTGTCCACTGGTGCGTGCATAATTGGATTTAACGATATTATCCGTCTCATCTAGAACAACAGCCTTGGCAGTTACCGAGCCAATATCAATACCTAACTTCATATGACAAATTCGCCTCTGTGGAAATCTGGTACTTGAATAGTCTTAATTTACTCTGCAATACATATTAATCAATATACTAGATTATTTCTTCCGAGAACTCAAGTTCAGTAATTGATAATCTAGTCTGGTTAACATGTGTCTTAACAGCTGTCTCAAAAACCCGGTCGACAAGATAGTTGGTATTGCCTTTCAACCTAGGGTTACCCACTATAGCTAATATTTTCATTCTTCGCCTTGGGAATTGAGTAGTATAAATATTGTATCACCATAGGATAAAAACGTAAAGCGGTAGCTGATGAAGTATGATGAGACCTTCTCTTGAGGAGTGAACCCGTATCTAGATACTAAATTAGGAGCCGGGAAAATAAAGGCTAGGTATCTGCCCACTGATGTCTATAGATTGAAAAGTCTAGCTGGAGATATTGCCCTTCAAGAATATAGTATGTTTTGGAATTTTCGGGCATTTATGACAAAACGTATGATAACTTTAACTTAAGAAGTGGTATCCTTTTAGGAGACAGGTCAATAGTCTTTAAAGCCGTATTTACCTTTGTTTAATCGTTCGTTTCCCCACACTCAACATTCAGATTAAGTGTCATCCCTGGTATTCCTATTTAAATTCCCATGGTATATAATACGGTTAATTTAAGCAAGAAGTAGGCAGGGAGGAAGTCATGGAGAAATTCAACGCCTACATTGAGGCCAATGCTGAGCGTTTCATCGAGGAACTTAAACAACTGTGCCGACAGCCGAGCATTGCCGCCCAAGGTATTGGACTGGAGGAAATGGCGGACCTGGTTCGGACCAAACTGAAGAAACTAGGGGCAGAAGTGCGTTTGATGTCAGTGGATGATGGCCCTCCCGTTATCTATGGTCAATTGGGGAAAGGTAAGCGGACTCTACTATTCTACAATCATTATGACGTGCAGCCTCCCGATCCCCTTGATCTCTGGGAATCCGAACCTTTCAATCCTCAAATTCGGGAGGAGAGGCTCTATGCCCGTGGTGTGGCCGATAATAAGGGAGACCTGTTGGCCCGTTTGCACGCCGTCGAAGCATATCAAGCAACATTCGGGGAATTGCCTCTCACGATAAAGTGGTTTTTCGAGGGAGAAGAGGAAGTGGGCAGCCCGCACCTGGCAACATTTGCTGCTGAGCATGCTGATCTTCTCGCAGCCGATGGTTGTATGTGGGAAGCAGGACGTAAAGACGAAAGCGGGCGCCCGACCATAGCATTGGGTCTGAAAGGTATTATGTACCTGGAGCTTAGGGCACATGGCGCTATAAGCGACCTTCATTCCTCACTGGCCACCATTGTGCCCAATCCGGCATGGCGGCTAGTTTGGGCTCTTTCAACATTTAAGGATGAAAATGACAACATCCTGATCGATGGACTCATGGATCATGTCACCGGGCCTACTACCGCAGAGTTAGAAATGCTGACCGCTATCCCCTTTGAGGAGGAGAAGATGCGGGCTCGCTTTGGTATTTCACACTTCATACGAGGCCTGACAGGTGTCCAGGCTCTGAAGAAGCACCTATACGAACCCACTTGCACTATATGCGGTTTTAAGGCCGGATACATCGAGCAGGGCACGAAAACAGTACTACCCAACACTGCTATGGTCAAGCTTGATTTTCGGCTGGTACCCAATCTGGAGCCAGGCTTAGTATTGGAACTACTGCGTCAGCATCTACGTAAACGGGATTTCACCGATATCGAGGTGGTACCTATCAGTGAGGAACATTCGGCAAAAACAGCGTTTGATGCACTTATTGTGAAAGCTGCTATCTCTGCAGCTAAGGTAGTCTATGGCCAGAATCCAGTGGTCTATCCACTGATGGCTGGTAGTGGCCCTATGTACCCTCTTACGCAAGCGTTGGGAACACCGGCTTTCTCCGCTGGCGTTGGTTATGCCGATAGTAATGTGCATGCTCCCAACGAGAACATCCGTTTGGAAGACTACTTCGAAGGCATCCGCTTTGTAGGAGAACTGATCCGCCAATTCGGTACTGGAAATTAGAGCCTTCCGAATATACTAGACCAGTTGCTTACTTACCCCCGGTGAGATAAGATCTGTCCTAATGTGTTGAGCAATGGCGAAAGGAGTACAATCGGGTGCGACCACATAGCGCTTTATGCTATCGGCCACCCGTTCCTGAAGCTATCATGCCAGTAATTATGCCGATGGGACTAACTTAAGAAGTGCAATCCTTTATGGAGGCAGTTCAAGGGCATTTTGACAGCTAGATAAGAAGTGATATACCATTAACTAAAGTTAATTTTTCATGGAGGGAAATGATGGCTATATCCAAGGAGACTCTACGCACGATGATTCGTGACTTTAATCTCATTGAGCTTTCCGAGGATGAACTTGATAGGATCCTGCCTGATCTGGAGTCGTATCTCGCCAGTATGGAAAAGCTCCACACCTTGGACCTAACAAAGGTGCCGTCGGCTCGTCAGCTCCATGCCCAAGAGGGAGATGCACTCTAATGACAAATCAAGAACTCCTTAAGCTCACTATTTCGGAGCTGGCGCCAAAGATTAAGGCTCATGAGGTCTCACCTGTTGAGGTCACCGAGGCTTGCCTAACGCAAATAGAACGTCTGCAGCCAGCCGTTAACTCCTTCATTACCATTCTGTCCGACCAGGCCCGGCAGCAGGCAAAAGAACTGGAAGAAGCTCTTCTGCGCGGTGAATACCGGGGGCCTCTCCACGGCATCCCTATTGGTATCAAGGATAATCTTGCCACACGTGGTACCCGCACCACCATCGGCTCCAAGATCTTCGCTGACCATGTAGCCGAAGAAGATGCCTCCGTCGTTGAGCGGTGCCGCAAAGCCGGAGCTATTATAGTAGGCAAGGAGAACCTGCATGAGTTCGCGATGGGTGCTTCATCAGAAAATCCCCACTACGGTGCGGTACACAACCCTTGGTCTCTCGATTGTATTCCGGGAGGTTCTAGCGGGGGTGGCGGCGCCAATGTGGCAAGCTCCATGACCTACGCCTCTTTGGGCACAGATGCTGGTGGATCGGTGCGTATGCCGGCTGCTCTATGTGGTGTGGTTGGAATCAAGCCGACCTACGGTAGAGTCAGTCAACGTGGACTACTCTCCAGCGCCTTCAATAATGACCATGTTGGCCCGATGACTCGCTCGGTGCGAGATAATGCCCTTCTGCTTCAGGCAATCGCCGGGCATGACCCGCTTGACCCCACGACAGTGCCGGTTCCGGTAGCAGACTACATAGCGACACTAGACGGTAAGGTGCGTGGACTAAAGGTGGGCATCCCGAAGAACTACTACTTTGACCAGTTAGACCCTCAGGTGGAGACGGCAGTACGGCGAGCCATCACTGCCTTGGAAGAACTGGGGATCGAGCCTCGCGAGGTAACCCTCGAAAGTTTGGAACATGTCGCAGCCCTGCGCATTATCGGCATAACTGAGAACCTGTTGCTCCACGAGGAGCTAATTCGGAAGCACCGCCAGGACTACGGGGCTGATGTCCTCTACCGCATGCTCCCTGCCCAGTTTATCTCGGCACTGGACTATGCCAAATGTTTAAGAGTCCAGCGGATTATTAAAGAGGACCATGTCCGAATTCTGCGGGACGTGGATTTTCTGGTAACACCCACGACCCCGATAGCTACCTTCCGCATTGATGCTAAAGCAATTACGGTACGGGGAATTGAATATCCGGTTAAGGGGCCAGGACGCGCCTCGTCCATTGTGGGCCGTAACACCACGGTCATCAATTACACAGGACTACCCGCCCTCACTGTACCCTGCGGGCTCACCTCAGAAGGACTGCCAATTGGGCTACATCTGATTGGTCGGGCATTTGAGGAGGAGTTACTATTCCGAGTAGCCCACCATTACGAGGCGATTTCACCGAGCCGGGGTCACCGGCCACAAATCGTTAGTTAGCACGATAAAAGACTACCTTCCCCTGGTCGGGACAGCGGGGCATAAGTCACCTCCACTAGAAATTGATGCCGTTGATTATAACGGCCCCTTTCAACCTATTCAACAACTATTCTCCAGATTTAGAAGGAACAAAATAGCGGTTTGTTAGACACCGTGCTATCATTCTATATATCAACAGATCAGGAAGGACGAATAGAATGGCAGAATTAAAAGTATTACCATACGGCTCTTGGAAATCACCAATTACCTCGGACCTTATTGTCTCCGAAACAATTATGCCAGGGGAGATTATTCTTGATGCTGAAAATATCTACTGGATCGAGACACGTCCGGCAGAAGGTGGTCGGTACGTCATTGTACGATGGTCACCAGATGGACAAACAACTGATATCACACCACGTTCTTTCAACGCTCGGACACTGGTGCACGAATATGGTGGTGGTTCTTTTGTGGTGGCAGACGGTACAATCTACTTCTCCAACTTCACCGACCAACGCTTATACCGTCAACACTCCGGTTCAGAGCCGCAACCAATCACCTCTAAGACAAATCTGCGCTATGCTGACGGTGTTATCGACAGTAAGCGAGGGCGGATAATTTGTGTGTGTGAAGACCACACTAAACAGGGACATGAAGCGAGCAACACTTTAGTGAGTCTTGCTCTTAACGGAGGCGGCGATAGTCAAGTTCTAGCCTCCGGCAATGACTTTTATTCATCACCGAAGCTTAGCCCTGATGGCTCTTGCCTGGCTTGGCTTACCTGGAACCATCCGAATATGCCATGGACCCAAACCGAGTTATGGGTCGGAGAGATAATTGAAGATGGCTCTGTTGGTCATACCGAGCAGGTGGCTGGCGGGCTTAATGAATCTATCTTCCAGCCAGAGTATTCACCTGATGGCACCCTATACTTTGTTTCGGACCGGACCGGCTGGTGGAATCTCTATCGGTGGCGTGATATGCGTATCGAGCCATTATGTGAGATGGAAGCTGACTTCGGGGTACCGCAATGGCGATTCGGGATGTCCACTTATGCATTCGAATCGGCAAGCCGAATTATCTGTTGCTATAGTCAGCAGGGAATCTGGCACTTAGCGAATCTCAATACGCAGACCAGAGAGTTCGAGGTGCTAAAGATACCTCATACCTCAATCGCTTTTCTCCAAGCGTCGCCTGGTCAGGCTGTATTTCTTGGTGGATCACCGACTGAATTCAATTCCGTCATTCGGCTTGATCTTTCCACACGAAAGCTGAAAGTACTTCGTTGTTCAAGTAAGGCCACTGTTAATACTGCCTATCTGTCAATGCCACAGACAATTGACTTCCCAACTGAACAAGGATTGACGGCACACGCTTTCTTTTATGCACCGAAGAACCGTGACTACACGGCTCCACCTGGTGAACGGCCACCTCTCCTCGTCATGAGCCATGGCGGGCCAACAGGAGCGACTTCCAGCACACTCAATCTGATGATTCAATATTGGACTAGCCGTGGAATCGCTGTTGTTGATGTCAATTATGGCGGCAGCACCGGCTATGGTCGGTCGTATCGTCAGCGATTACAGGGTCAATGGGGCATCGTCGACCTGGACGACTGCGTAAATAGCGCAAATTACCTTGTAGCTCGCGGTGACGTTAATTCTAACCGACTTGCTATCAGAGGAGGCAGTGCCGGCGGATATACGACACTCTGCGCCCTTACCTTCCGCAATATCTTCAAGGCTGGAGCAAGTTACTATGGCATCAGTGATCTAGAGATTTTCGTTAAGGATACGCACAAATTTGAATCTCGTTACCTTGATTGGCTGATAGGCTCATATCCTGAACATAGTGACCTCTACCGAGAACGGTCGCCTATTAAATCCATTGAGCGTCTTTCATGTCCGGTGATTTTCTTTCAAGGTCTTGATGACAAAATTGTCCCGCCTAACCAAGCTGAGATGATGTTTAAGGCACTTCGCGATAAGGGATTACCTGTCGCCTACATCCCATTTGAAGGTGAGCAACACGGATTCCGTTGTGCTCAGAATATCAAGCGCGCACTTGATTCTGAGCTGTATTTCTATTCAAAGATATTCGGTTTTGGCTTAGCCGACCCGGTTGAGTCAGTGCCGATAGAGAACCTGTAGGACAATGCTGCATACTCCGGATAGCGAGTCATTAAACATAACCAACGAGTAGCAGTGAACGGTAGGTACTGAACAATTGGGAGTTTTGCCCAGTTAAGTAACATTTGTCCAATTTGTTCATTGCTAGCGATTGCACTTCTCACAGGTATAGAATAGACTGCGTAAAAGAGTTACACGCGGCGGAGCTTAACAGTTCATGAAAGATAAAATGAGGGACCTAGAATAACTGGCTAAGGCAATATGAATATGGCAAAGAAACGTAGCAGATGTCCGATGCCGTAGAATGGTTAAAAAAACAGTTGCTGATTTCTGAAGGTCAAGAATAAGCAGAAAGAATTAATGTCAACCTTTAGAATTAGTGAAGACTGAGAAATAGTTGGTAGTAGTGACCTGCTCCTGAAGCTATTATACCGGTAACTCTAACTAGACAAGTGGTATTTTTTATAGGGACAGGTCAATTCCCTTTTGGGGGCAGGACAGAAGGAGAACACATTATGGCTGAAAAGAAATTAGCTGGGAAAGTAGCTGTGGTCACGGGTGGTGCACGTGGCCTTGGAAGAGGCTATGCCCTTCGGCTAGCCAACCTCGGTGCTGACATAGCTATCATCGACAGAAACCTGAAAGGATTCGAGGTATACGAGTTCGAGAAGAAGCAAATGACTGCGCCTACAGTCATGGACGAGTGCAAGGCACTTGGGGTTAAGACGATGGGTTTAGAGGTCGATTTAACCGACCGAGCAGCAACAGAGAAGGCTATTACCGAGATCGTAAAAGGGATGGCTAGAATTGACATCGCCATTTGTAACGCTGGCGGAGGCACTGTTCAATTCGCCGACGAGATTAAGTCGGGTGTAACTATAGCTGGGAAGAGTGGGAGAACAGGGGAAACGGGAACGGGTGACGTCGTCACCACAGGGACATCTGCGGACTGTCCAGAGGACATGTTGACGAGGGTGCTCGATATCAACCTGATGACATGCATGCACACCTGTATGGCAGTAGCGCCATACATGAAGCAGCAGAAATCAGGAAAGATTGTGACCGTCTCATCAGGTGCCGGGCTTCACCCAAGAGGAGGTTATCATCCTTACGGCACTGCGAAGGCGGCGATCATCTTCTATACGCGTTGTTTAGCTGAGGAGCTTGGCTCCCATAACATTAATGTAAACTGTATCGCTCCAGGGATAATCCGCACCGGTAGACTCGGCGACAGAAGCCATATGGCAGAACAGACTGTGTTGAAAAGAGAGGGAACAATTGAAGACTGCGCAAGGATTATAGAGTTCCTTACTACAGAATTGTCCGACTATGTGACTGGAAATGTCATATCAGCGTAAACTACGTTGCTCCGGGATCAATCCGTCATTTCGTGAAGCACTGAGGGCTATTGAAAGACTTAATACATTATGTATCAGAAGTCATGCTTAACGTAAATTAACGGCAATCTCAATCCTGTGTAGAGCTTCCTCGAGAATACCCCGGGGGCAGGCGATATTCATCCTCTGGAAACCAGAACCACCGGCCCCGAAGAGGAAACCGTCGTCAAGACCCACTCTGGCTTTCTGCCGCATAAAATCCCTCAATGTCCTGTCATCCAACCCCAGCGCCCGGCAGTCAAGCCAGAGAAGATACGTTGCCTGCGGTTTAATGACAGTGATGCCGGGAATTTTCTGAACAAAGTATTCAAGGGCGAATTCCAGATTCTCTTGAAGGTAATCCAAGAGTTGTTCCAGCCATTCATCACCATAGCGGTAAGCAGCTTCCATCGCCGTTAACCCGAAGAGGTTCGGGCTGGAGATACCTGCCCTAGCTTCATTGAAGGAATCACGTAGCTTCTTATTCGGTATAATGATTGAAGAAGCCTGTAATCCAGCCACGTTGAAGGTCTTGCTGGGCGCCATGCAGATAATACAGTTCTGCTCGAACTCCTCGGAAATGGCGGCGAATGGAGTATGTTTATAGCCATTGAAGAGTATTTCACAATGGATTTCATCCGAAATCACGGTCGCACCATGGCCAATTACAATCTCTCCCAGCTGTGCTAGCTCTTCCCGGTTCCAAAGACGCCCAATAGGGTTTTGCGGGTTACAGAGAATGATACTCTTTACCCTGCTCGGAGTATCACGCATACCAGTCCTGGGATGGAATTTACTTTCCAGGTCTACAAAGTCCATCTCATAGTGTCCGCCAGATAGCTTTAATTTATTGGTTACTATCTGGCATTCGTTCTGATTAACTGTCGTGAAAAAGGGGTAATAGGTGGGTTCTTGCAGGATAACTTCATCACCGGGACGAGTTAAGGATCTGACGGCAATATTTACAGATGGAATAACACCGGGGGTGAAGACTATCCATTCCGGTTCTATTTGCCAACCGAACTTCCTCTTCAGGCGTTCAGTGACGGCTTCGATTAGAC
>SDBS01008114.1_pt1 | contig 10170 bp, 7 predicted proteins | sample 2277091 | NCBI WGS metagenome assembly SDBS01 (sample SAMN10404972, study PRJNA504765) | marine sediment metagenome | isolation source: marine sediment core GS10_PC15, 163 cmbsf | place: Arctic Ocean: Southern Knipovich Ridge | collected 2010 | reverse complement strand
CGTGCCGCGCACGGTGCCCGTCTGGCCTGGGGTGCCTACGCCATCGGTGTCACCAATGTCGAACAGCCAGACGAACCCGTTGGTGTCGCCTATGTAGACCCGCTCGTTGCCGTCCGAGTCCTTGGCCACCACCATCGACTGGAATTCCTGGCAGAACTCCAGCAGCGTGATGTTGCGTTCCTTGGTGTCCCAGACCAGCATCAGGTTGGCACCCCGGTCGGTCTGGACGGTGGGCAGCAGCAACAGATACTGCTCGCGCTTCGGGTAGAAGACACCCACAGCGTCAACCACGATGCCGTTGTCATTCCTGCGCACGTAGCGAGGATTGCTCTCGTCCACGAACAGGTCATTGATCTGTGAGGACTCAGGGATGTGCCCCACCCCGCGACCGTCGAAGAGAGCAAGGCCACGGTCAGCCAACCAGACGGTGCCAGACTCGACCTGGGCGAAGGTCCTGGGACCAATACAGCCGATGTCCGAGCTGACGCGGGCGGGGACGTTGACCTCGGACGGGGTGTCGCTGAAGGCCAGAACGTAGGTCTTGTTCCGCTTGCAGATGGCAAGGCGGCCGAAGTTGGACTTCAGCCCAACCAGCCGGTCACCATCCCCAGGCTCGATGTCCAGGAAGTTGACCTCGGGCCAGCACTCGGGCTCCAGTGGCTCAGAAAAGAAGAGCCGGTTTGGGTGTCCACAGATGGTGTAGAGAGCACCCAGCACATTGCCGCCTTCGTATGGCTCCAGGATCTTCAGCCTTTGGATGGCGGGGCTGGTGCCCGAGACGGGGGGAAGGACCTCGGTGATCTCGTAGCTTCGACAGTCTCCCTGGAGCTGAATGAACTTGCCCACCAAGCAGCGGTCCCAGTCCACGTCGTCACTCCCAGTAATGATCGTGCTGTCCGTCACAGCATCGACCGTGCCTGCTGGCGAGAGCTGCGGGATGTCACCGAGGCCAAATAGCCTGTTGCGGAACTCGTCTACGCTGGTCACGCATGGGTTGGGTCCGTTCAGGTTGCTGAGTGGATCTCTCTCCCCTGCCGTAGCATCGTTCAGCGTGTCCACGAACACGGCCGGCACGAGGTCCACCGCGAAGCAGCCAACCCTGAACTTCACCACCTCAGAAGGCTGGGTGATGTCCCCCAGCGAGCGGTAGACGCATATCTCGTCGATCTGGTCATCCGGTGGGATGCGAAGCCCAGTGAACGACAGCGTTACCTTCGCCGCTGGGTTGGCGCCAGTCGTGTCCACCTGGACAAGGTCTGGCGATGGGTTGCTTTCCTTGCCCGTGCAAGCGTTCCTGAAGGTGTAGCAGTAGTTGTATTTGAGCCCCGCCGTGAGCCCACCTTCAGGAGAGATCGCAGAGTCCTCCACCAGCGTGCTCGGGATTTCTCCCGAGAACGGCGGCGGGATTCCCGCGTCCTGGATGACGTTGGCAACCGGGTCGAACTTCTGGGGGATGGAGCTTCCGTTGGTGATAACCAGGACTCCTGGATCTCCCAATCCCGCTGACGTGCTTGCACACCCTTCGGGGTTGAATGCGTCGAGGTTGAATACGGAACCAAGTTCAAGCACCTCCGTGAGGGGGATTGTGTGGACATACTTCAGGGCCATGAGCCCTGGTCGCTCGTTGCCAGCCACGTCCTGCCAGACACCGCCCTGGGAGAAGTGGTGGATCTTCCGCTTGCCAGCAAGGTCGATGGGGTTGTTGGTGCTGATGGGCAGCTCTTCGTAGACCCACCTGTCATCCAGCAACGGGGTTGCATCCACCTCGGGGCTGATCTTCGCCGTGGTGGGACTGAGCGCGTTGGCAAAGGCGTTCATGTCCTCCAGCAACAACGGGTTGATGTAGAGGGCCTGCGTCGGATCCAGTGCGACAGTCTGGTGGTTCAGCGAGCCGATGAGGCTTTCCACCAGCAGCAGGTCGTCAGGGTAGTTGGCATACCATGCGGGATCGAAGTGACCCGCCGCGTCGTAGGGATCAGGCAGGCTGCCGCCACCGAAGGGGACCACACCAGTGAGGACAGGGGTGACCTGCACCCGTGATTCAAAGTAGGTCGTCGTCTTGGTGCAGGCTTGCTGGATGATCTCCCAGTGCGCCATCTGGTCACCACTGGTGCTCGCTCCACTGGCTGACGATGAGCTGTGCCGCCAGTCGAAGCCGTAGTCCTTACCGTCCTCAAGCAAACTCAGGAAGTTGCGGGATCGGTAGATGCCGTGGTCGTTGACCGAGACATCGAAGGTCTCGGTAAAGATGGTGGATGTGGTCCTGGCTTCGTCGTCCAGGATCTCCACCAACCGGAACAACAGGTCAGCACCATTGGCCTTCGCACCCGTGAGGATGTTGAAGTGGACCCCGGTGATACCGTCCCACTCCGAGGCGTTGTATCGGAACCTGAACAGCCCGGTGCGGCGCGTATCAGCCGTGCCGGCTCCAGGGACTGGCAGGGTGCTGTCGAAGTCCTGGCGACCTGAACCGCTGGTGGATCGACCGTTCTCAGCCGCAAGGTAGGTGCATGTGTTGTTGACCGGCCCTGGTGCCTGGACGATGGTGATGCCGAAGCCACTGCACGAGACAGAGCTTGCTGGAGGGTTCGAGCCCGTGACCTCCATCATGAACAGGAACTCCATGAACTCGTTGGCTTCCGTGGCTTGGAACCAAGCGTCAAAGAAGTCCTGGTCCGTGGACGAGAAGCGGTCGAACTCAATGGTGAACTGCTGGGAGGCGCCGATGGGCGCACCCCCGCGTGTGGTATCAGAGCCAAGGGTGCCTGCATCACCAAGGCGGTTGAAGATGTTGCCGGTAGAGACGCTGCCCGACAACAACGGCGAACCAGTGCCGGTCAGTCCTGACTCGTCAGCGACCGTCTTGATGTTCGGTGTTGCTTTAGAGGCACCACCAAGCGTGCCTACCGCAATCCGCATCCGAAGGTCAGCATCCGTGGTGGCATGGCCGTTGGTCCCTGACCACCAGAAGACCACCTTACGCACGTTGGAATAGCGAGCCGGCGCGACTGGCAGGTAGAACCGTGGCTCGGTTGGCAGGTAGACAATCGAGTCCAGGGTGGAGTTGCCTAGAAGCTGGCTGTTCCAAGTGGTGAAGATTTGCTTCGGATAGCGGAGGGCGAAGCTCATAGGTTCCCTCCGTCAACCACAAGGATGCTCTGAGCGTTGGTGGGGATCGCTGCTGTCTGTAGGCCAAGCCTGCTCTTCAGCCCCAGGTCATCATCCTGGATGGTGGTGAGCTGGGTTCCCGAGATCAAATCACTGATCGTGCCCCCGGTGATCGACAGTTCGACACCAGCAACAAGGTTCTCCTGGTCATACTTGACCGTGAAGAACCCGAGCCCAGGCCCTGTCCACACACCCTGGAGAAGCAGCTTGTCAATACCAGCCGACCGCAGGGTCAGGTTGAAGGTCTGGAAGCTGGACAGTCGGCCGATGATGTAGTTGAGCCCGTCATCGCTGGCACGGATGACGATGATGACCTCTTGCTCTTCAGGAACTGTCGCGTCAAACGTGAACTGCGCCCGCACGCGGTAGGAAGCCGAGCAGGCATCCTTGAACCACTCGGCGCTGCGAGAAAATGGGAGTGACGAATCCAGTGAGGGGGGATCCGCCACTCCAGTCGCCAGGACCATGCGGTCGGTCTGCACCTGATACCGCGCAGCATTGTTCCAAAGGGTTGGGTCAAGGGAGGAGCCATCATCCAGGGAGAAAGAGTCACCTGGAAAGCAGTCAGCCGCTTGGAACACCGGGACGACAAAGGGTTGCCTGATCGAGATGGCAGTCTCGTCAGCAACAACGATCCGCTCGACACCACAGGTGTCGGTGTATTTGAAGAGCCCGCAGACGACACCGCTGAACCGCTCATCGAACGCACGCACCATGCCCTTGCGCTTGGCCAGGATGTCCGAGCGGTTGATGATGACGTTGGTGCAGTCCTTCATCTGCCCCAGGCCAGGGTCGATTCGACCACCCTTGGTGTTCAGCCCTGGCCAGGGCTGCGCTGGTGGCCGTAACGGTGCTTCGGTCCACTTGGTCATTAGATCAACAGGGTCTCAAGCTGCGAGGAGCGCAGGAGCGGGATGCGGAACTTCATGTCAGGCTTGAAGGCATCCGCTGCGGAGTGCATGACCGTCCACCGCTCGCTGCCCTTGCGGTTATTGTCGCGGCGCAGGTCGCGCAGCTTGCGGGCGTAGGTCTGCTCAAAGCGGGCCGCGTTGGCATCATCGCTGTCGAGCATCATGGCGTGAGCGGCAGCGCCGTAGGTCAGCACGTCGATGTGCTCCTGGGGCACAGCCGGGATCTGCACGTCAGGCTCCTGGGGGCGCCCGTGGCGAGCGAAGTATTCCACGATGAGGAAGGGATCCGACCCAGTTGGGAAGGTCTGGATGTTGTTTTCTGCCGTGGGGACCGGGGCCAGCTTCAAGGTCTTCCGCGCATTCACGCTGGTCTCGGCCAGCGTGAAGATCAGTGGTCGTCCACCAGTTGCAGGCTTGATACCAGCCAGCCGGTTGTGGAACTCCCTGGTGGTCATCCCGTTCAAGGGCACGTTGTTCCAATTCCCAGGACGGACAATCTCGATCATGCCCAGGTCCTCGGGCATCTCGTAGGTGTCCTTGTCGTTCTTCAGGTAGACCCGACTCTCACGGCGCAGCCAGTCGTAGTAACCCTCACGCCTGATGATGTCCTTCTCAGCCTCAAGGACGAAGGCGAGGTAGGTGGCCATCTTGGTCTGCCCCGAAACCGTGGCGTTGTAGCGAGCATCACCGTTCTTCTCGACCAGCAGGATGACCCGCTTGGTCACCTCGCTGTAGGTCCAGAACATCGACGGGTGGACCATCGCTGGGCGACGGACAGCCCTGATGGTCTGCGTCTCAAAGAAGTGGCACACCAACATCGGGATGCCTTCCTCACCAAACGGGCTGACACCAGCATCCTGCACAGCGGCAAGGGCCGACTTGAACTCGAATCCAGGCAGTCCCTTCTCACCCCACAAGGGAGTCTCAAAGTCGGTGTATTCGATGATCGGCGTGTTCAGGTTCCGGTCATTGATGTAGCAGTCCAACTGGACCTGATCGTCCGCATACCGGATGCGTAGACGGACCTCCTGGATGAACCCCCGGTAAGGGAAGACGGCATCAGGGTCTCTGGGGCTCTCGCCAGTCTCGGTCACAGGGCACTCAAAGCTCTTCTCTATGTGCATCTCCTGGCAGCGGAGCACAATGCTCTCCAGAACCTGGATGTTGTCCCCACCCGTGTTGCCTCCAGTCGAGCCGATCCCTGGAGCCACTTGTGTCGGTGTGAACTTGATGAGTTCCATCACCGGGGCCGTGCCGTCGCACGGGTGGATGATGCGTAGCCCGTATCCCTGGTCGTAGCACTCAGGCTCCTCGCTCCCACCAAGGTCAACCAGCAAGGGATCCTTGGTCATCCTGGCGAGCACCGTGAACGTGGGGTCAGTCTTGGACTGGGCGCAGAGCTGGGAAATGTCCACGTCCCCGATGATCTCTGGCGTGTGCGAGTAGACACACCTGACGACCTGATCGGGACCGTCCATCTCCACCCCGGTCAGCAGAACCTGGGTCTTGCGGGCGGTGGTGCCGTCCAGGATCGGTGACAAGCCAGTCTGGCCCGCCGCAGGAGTGTCGTCCACTGGGTAGACACTCTCGTCGAAGATGGTGACGTTGCCGCAGGGGATCAGGTAGTTGGGGCCGATCTCACCGTCCACGCGGTCGAAGCGGTCTGTGTAGCTGGCGGTCATGGGCTAACCTCGCTGGACTTGTGCTTGTTCAGGTTCGTCGGATCCTTCCAGTAGTCCTTGTCGCCTGTCTGCTTGATCTTGCCGTGATACAGCTCGACAGGGACACTGTGCGTGTGGCGGAAGGTGCTCTTGCGGTCTCTGCTCTCAGCCAGTTCCCGGCGCCGCTGCTGGACGTGCCGGTTGTAGCGGACTTCCTTGCGCACACCCTGGGCCTTGGTGTCACCAAAAGCGGTGTTCTCTGTCACCCTGGATCCCACAGGGATCTCGTCAGCGTCACGACAGCCTGACGTGTCGATGAGACAGCCGTAGACCCGGCTCATCGGATCGCCACAGCCGTTGCAGACCGGGGCTTCAGGAGGATGCAGTGGGCGGCAGTTGACTACCACGTCCAACTTGCACTCGTAGCATGCGAAAGGGTAGATCATCGAATCGTGTAGACCTTCCTCTTGCGGCGGATCAGCCGGGACTTGCGGGACCTGCCCTTGACGACACGCGCCAGAGTTCCATAGGTTCTGCAACGGCCTCAACCGCCCTTCTTACGGATCACCTTGATGTAAGTGTGCCCGCAGCCAGAGCACGAGAAGCGGACAGCGTCCACCTCCCGTGCCTTGACCACAGGCTCACCACAATGGCGGCAACTACGGACAGCCGGCGACACCAGTGCAGAGCGTGTCGATGAAGCCGATTGCGTTGGGAGCAAGGACCTCAAGCGTCCCTTCCCACTCCACCATGCCCTTGGTTGAAGAGCCGACCTTCGCCAGCTCGACAGCCAGGACCGGACGCAGAACAGCGATCCGCACCTTGTTGATCTCAGCAAACGCCAGACGGTCGGTCTGCTGATAGCGGTGCAGGTAGATCCGCTGCGTCCCGAAGTCAGACTGGTAGAAGTCCACCGTGTTGATGACGGTCTTCTCGTTGACTGGGATGTTGTAGCGGACGTTGCTGTTGGGGTTCAGCGTCAGGTTGGACAGCGACCTCTTCTGCTTGTCGTTGGCCCAGATCGTGTCGGTCATGGCGCCCTTGTCCCACATCGCTTCCAGATGTGCGTTCAGAACGCACTCGTCGATGCAGTTGTCGGGGCTGGTGCCAGAGACCACCGTGACCGTGCCGAGTTCGTCAGGGCCAAGGCCCAGAGTGGTCGCGCAGGTCGGATCTGAAGCAGCGGCAAACGAGTCGAAGCCGTCCATCTTCCGAGGCGCTGCACCAGCGTTGCCCTGCGCCACTTGGTTCTGACGAACCGAGTGGACCAGTGCGAACTCGATGAAACGCGCCAGCTCCATGGTTGCCTTACGGAGCTGGTAGACATACTCGTCACGGATGCCTGCGGTATTGATGTCCCGCTGGGTATCCGACACGTCGAACGTCCTTCGGATGATGTGGGTGAGGTTGCAGAGCCTCTTGCGTGGGACGAGTGGATCGAACGTCGCGTCCGAGCCTTCCGCCACTGCTTGAACGTCAGCATCCCCGTTGTCGGGATCACCGAAGTCAGCCAGGATGTCCACAAGCCACTCGTGGACGATGTTGTTCGCCGGGACCTTCTCGAATCCCGACAGGAACAACGTGTCCATCGGGGAGATGTTGGTGATGATGTCGAGCAGGTCTTCTCGGTTACCTGTTCCTACATCGAAGGAGTTTAGAACTCCTGTCGAGCCTACAAAAGTCATGTTTACCTCGCACGGTTTGGTTAGGAATCCCAACCAAGTTGCCGTGAGAGGCGCTGGCGAATGTTTGCGTCAGCCAATCGGAGTCCCTGCTTTTGTTCTTCAGGATCGCTTGATGCACGCAGCTTTGCCATGCGTCTCGCGTCCTCGACCATTTCGGTTTCAGGGTTTGTCTCTGGCTGTGGCACATACCGTGGCATGCCATTCCCAGCACCTCCCGGTGCAACTATCGGTGGGATTGGCGTGCTGCTCGATTGAGTTCTCGTTACGAGTTCGTCTTCCTCCGCGATTGCCCGATACGCCTGAACGACTGAACAGTGGGGATTCTTCCCCCTGAACATGTCGATCAGTGGACCATGAATCTGGATGTCGAACGCCGGATACTTACCGCCTAGCTCCATCATCTGGCGCTGCGTGTTGGCCTGCTCCAGGCCCTGAACATGCGGCATGAAGGAATCCATGAGTCGCTTTTCGACTCCAGCCATGAGTTCCGACATTCTGGCATCCTGCATCACCGCCATGCGGGTTTCTGGGTCCAGGGATTCAAGGTTCTCCTGAATCATCGTCTGATGCTGCGTCTCGATTGCTTGAAGCCTTGTCACCAGTTCCTGGTTGGTGGAACTGAGGTTCTTGGCCTGTTGCTCGGCAGCTTGCTTTTCCTGGTCCGCCACACGGAGGCGTTGCGTGAGTTCTTGGAAACGTCTCTGGACATTGGGAGACTCGCTTGGATCACTCCCTGGGGTTTGCTGTTCGGTTGATGGCGTCGGGGGTGCCACACTTCCGTCCACCATGTTGTCCACGGTCCCTGCAACAGGCTGATCTCCAAGGACGTTGCCCTTGGCTTCAGCCTCTGCTTTTTGCTGCTCTCGAATCATGGCAGCGTAGGACCCTGGTGGTGGGGGTGCGGGTGGCGGACGACCATCTGGACCGACCTCAACCTTGGTGGGCGCAATGCCCATCGTGTTCTTGAGAGCTTCAGTAGCCCCATCAGCACGCTCGTTGAAATTGGATGGTTTAGTCATCTTGATCCTGCTTTCACAGTTGCCGGTGCGCGACACCGGACGCCTCCGCGCATGGGGTGGCACGATTTCCCCGAGCTACGTGCCCGTAATGGTCTGGGGAGGTGTTGGCTTCCCCAGTCGAGCCGGTCATTCGGGGTGGTAGCCGTGGACGTTCTCGTTGTCGCCCCAGAAGCTGGCCGCCTCGTAGCGGTAGTGCTTGGAGCTATGAGGGTGGCCGGTCCGAGTCCTGCTACCCACAGTGTTGTCCTGGGCCATGTTGAAGCCCGCGCTTCGGCAGAGCGGAGCGTAGTGCTTGCCTGCCTTGGGGATGATGGCGCCGGGGCCAGCGTTGTTACCGCCTTTGTGTTTCATGTCGTTCTCCAGATTTCAGCAGAAGGTGTGGCACGACCATCCGGGCCGACCACCAGTTCCATTTCATCTTGCGCGGCTTTCAACTGCCCCGCAATGGTCTTGTGTGCATTCTCCGTGTTGCGCATCACTTTCAGGATGTTCTTTAGGGACTTGATCTGCCCCTTCAGCTCCCAGAGTGCTTCGGTTGTCCTACACCCGTCCATCTGATTCATGGCGTGCGTGTGCAGGTCTTCGATGGTCTTCACGAACTCCTGGAAGCCCGGTTGGTTGCGAAGGCGTAGGACCGCTTCGGCCAGGGCGCCGGCCCGCTCTAGCTGGTCGATCCGACCCCGCTTGGCAGACATCAGCGCCTTCTCCTGGTCGCCTATCTTGTCGAAGTTCATGAAGCCCCCGCGTTGGCGCCAGCATTGCTGGCAGCAAGACCACCCTCTGACTCAGGCTCGCCGCCCTCCTGGGGTGCTCCACTCTCACGCCTGACATTCGGGCTGTCTGGATCCTGCCCTGGTCCTGCGGCGCCGGCCCCACCACCACCCGTGCCAGCACTCGGACCCATGACTTGCTGTTGCTGTTGAGCCAGCATCAGGGCCTGCTCTTGGAGTTCCTGCATCAGAGCGATCTTGCGTGCGTGCTCGGCTGCGTGAGCACGGGCCTTCGCGGCAATCGAAGGCTGGGTTTCCTCCAGGTTCGCAAACCTCTCCGTGCGGATCTCCTCTTCATGGATCATGTAGTGGCGCACATCGTTGTCGTCAACATGACGCGCAGGCACAACCCCGTGATACCACAGTTCGTGCTCTTCGATGGCGGTCAACAGGCCGCTGTCTTCAGGCGGCAGCTTGATGTAGTCCGCCACGTCTCGGAAGTCGAAGCCCTCCTGGAGGATCTTGGCCAGCAGTTTCGGCATGTTCACCGCGTTGGGGCCATACATCTGGTTGATGATCGGCGCCCGGTCAAGGATGTTGGTGAGCTGCTGAATCTGGAGCGTGCGAGTGCTCAGTCGGAACGATGAAAGCGGCTGGACGATGAAGCGCCCAAGGATGTCCTCGGGCTTGATGTGGTAGCGGTCAATCCAGCGCAGACCCTGCGGGCCAATGTCACGAACCGCCTTGGGGAAGCTCATGAACTGCTGATTGTTCCACGTCATCTGCTCCAGCATGGGAGTGATGATGTCCCGCTCGAAATTGGCGATGCCGCCCATCAGCCGGGTGTTGGCTTCGTCGATCTCTGCCGTGTGCTGCGTGGCTGTCTTGCCCTTACCGAAGGGTGACTGTGCAGCCATCATGGGTGAAGTCGTGCCCGCGGTCTCTCGAATGTCCATCGTCAGAAGGTTCTCGGCCTTCAGTGCCGAATCACTGACCTGCGGGACATGGAGAGGCGC
>SDBS01008113.1_pt1 | contig 10171 bp, 8 predicted proteins | sample 2277091 | NCBI WGS metagenome assembly SDBS01 (sample SAMN10404972, study PRJNA504765) | marine sediment metagenome | isolation source: marine sediment core GS10_PC15, 163 cmbsf | place: Arctic Ocean: Southern Knipovich Ridge | collected 2010 | reverse complement strand
TCGCGTATCCGGACACTGTAGTCGGTTTGGATTCGCATACGACGATGATAAACGGAATCGGCGTTATGGGATGGGGTGTCGGAGGTATTGAGGCAGAAGCTGTCATGCTCGGCCAACCGTACTACATGTCAATACCTGAAGTGATCGGTGTCAGAATTGTCGGAGAGCTAAAAAATGGCGTTACAGCCACAGATCTTGTCCTGACGGTTACCGAACTGCTTCGAAAGCACAATGTTGTTGAAAAATTCGTGGAATACTTCGGACCGGGAATGAAAAACCTGACGGTTCCCGACCGGGCCACCATGGCAAATATGTCGCCGGAATACGGTGCTACAATGGGTTTTTTTCCGGTGGATGAAAAGACCGTTGATTACCTTAAACTGACCGGCCGGGAAAACCAGGCCGAAATCGTGGAAACCTACACTAAAACGCTTGGACTTTTTTATACCGGCAGCGAAAATTGCGAATACACCCAGGTAATAGAGTTTGACCTTTCAAAAGTTGAGCCGTGCGTGGCCGGACCTGCCAGACCCCAGGACAGAATTGCCCTCAAAAATTTAAAAGGCAGCATTAAAAACCAAAGAGCATACAGCGTTAATCTGAACGGCAACGAGGTGAAAGTAGGAAACGGAAGTGTTGTAATTGCAGCCATCACTTCGTGTACCAACACTTCAAACCCCTATGTATTGATTGGCGCCGGACTTTTGGCCCAAAAGGCCGTTGAAAAGGGTCTGAAGGTTCCCGGGCATGTAAAAACTTCTTTGGCCCCGGGTTCCAAAGTAGTCATTAACTACCTTGAAGATGCCGGACTCATGCCTTACCTTGAAGCCCTTGGTTTTTACCTTGCCGGATTCGGGTGTACCACCTGTATCGGCAACAGCGGGCCTTTGCATCCTGAAATAGAAAAAGTCATTATTGAAAACGACTTGAATGTGGCAGCAGTAGTGTCTGGGAACCGTAATTTCGAGGCCAGGATACACCAGAGAATCAAATCAAACTTTCTGGCATCACCGATGCTGGTTGTGGCCTTTGCCCTTGCCGGAAAAATCGATATCGATTTGACGACGGAGCCGGTGGCACTCGATCCCAACGGAGAGCCGGTTTATCTTAAGGATATCTGGCCCGCATCCCAAGAGATCGAAGACCTTATCCAAAAGCATGTTAAGCGAAAGTTTTATGAAAAAGAGTACAGCAGGATCTTTGACGGGGATGAATTCTGGCAGAACCTTAAGGTTACTGACAGCACAACCTATAACTGGGATGAACGATCCACATATATAAAAAACCCGCCATACTTTGACAATTTCGACCTCAAGCCTGGCAGATCTATAGATGTAGAAAACTCGAGGGCACTCCTATTGCTGGGCGATTCAGTTACCACAGACCACATCTCTCCGGCCGGCGCAATCCCCCAAGATTATCCTGCCGGTCAATATCTGATCAATAAAGGAGTGGCGCCCGAGGATTTCAATTCTTACGGCTCCAGAAGAGGGAATCACGAAGTAATGATGCGGGGGACATTCGGAAATATCAGGATAAAAAATAAAATAGTATCTCCCAGGGAGGGGAGCTATACCATAAAGGCTCCATACAATGATGAGATGTTTATCTACGATGCTGCCATGGAATTCAAAGATGAAGACATACCGCTCGTGGTTTTGGCGGGCAAGGAATACGGGACCGGTTCATCAAGAGACTGGGCCGCAAAAGGATCAAACCTTTTGGGGATAAAGGTTGTAATCGCAGAGTCTTATGAGCGCATCCACAGAAGCAACCTAGTGGGGATGGGGGTGCTGCCGCTGACATTTATGGAAAACGACAGCCTGCAAAGTCTCGGTTTGGATGGTTCAGAGACGTTCTTTATAAACGGAATTGAAGATATGATCCCCAGGAAGGTGTTGCAGGTAAAAGCAGTAAAGGATGACGGAAGCGAGATAGATTTCGAAGTGACAGCCAGACTTGATACAGGCATTGATTTCGATTACTTTGAAAACGGCGGTATTCTGCCTTATGTGTTGAGGAAAGTGTTGAAAGAAAGCTGATATTACAAGCTTTCCGCAAAGCGGATAAAAGGTTTCTAAAAGACTCTATAAAGAGCATCTGTTTTCCTTGACATTCATTAATAAAGTAAATAACCAATCGAGAATTACATAGATCTTCCGGATACAAAAAGTGAGAGGTATTTTGCATGGCAAAACCTAAGTTGAAAGAGCATATTATAAACGGTGAATGGTGCAAAGGATGCGGCATATGCGTCCATTTTTGCCCTAAAAATGTCCTGGAACTTGATCAAGAAGACAAAGTGTTTGCAGCACGACAAACAGATTGTATCTGTTGCAAACTATGCGAACTCAGATGTCCGGATCTGGCAATTGAAGTAATTACCGATTGAGGGTTTAAGGAAATTAGTCCGTTAATTGTGAAATTGGTATTTTTATAGCAGAAATTTAAAGATAATCACGAAAACACGAAATATTGAAAGCACGAAATGATATTACAATTTTCGTGTCTTCGCCTGCCCCGCCTGCCCCGTAGCTCCAGAAGATGGTACTGGGGTAGCTCCAGAAGATGGTACTGGGGTAGGTCCGGCAAATCGTACTGGGGTATTTTCGTGCTTTCGTGATAAGTTAGCTTTTTTAGTTCCGGTTTATCCGGGTTAGGGTCTTGTTATGAGCGAAAACATAAAGTTTGTTCAGGGTAACGAAGCATGTGTTGAAGGCGCCCTTTATGCGGGACTCGATTTTTTTGCGGGCTATCCCATAACGCCTTCCACGGAAATCGCCGAACTGCTGTCGTACCGGCTGCCCCAAAAAGGGGGCAAGTTTATCCAGATGGAAGACGAAATTGCGTCCATGTGCGCCATTATCGGAGCATCCCTTACAGGCCATAAAGTCATGACCGCAACCAGCGGCCCCGGTTTTTCCCTGATGCAGGAAGCTCTGGGCTATGCGATCATGGCGGAGATTCCCTGCGTTATTGTCAATGTGCAGCGCGGTGGGCCTTCAACAGGTATTCCCACCCACGTGAGCCAGGGAGATGTTAATCAGGCCCGCTGGGGAACACACGGGGATCATGCCATTGTTACGATTACGGCTTCCAACCACCAGGATGTATTTCAAACCACTGTAGATGCTTTTAATATCGCGGAAACCTACCGAACCCCCGTGATACTTCTGTATGACGAAGTGGTGGGCCACATGCGGGAGCGGCTTTTGATGCCGAAAGAAGGAGAATACCTGTTGGTGGAAAGACTCAGGACGTCCGTAAAAGAGGGGGTGGATTATCATCCTTACCTGCCGAGAGAAGACGGGCGTCTTCCCATGTCTGATTTCGGGGGCGTGCATCGCTACAACGTTACCGGCCTGTTCCATGACATGTGGGGCTTCCCGTCGGACAATCCCAAGGTGGTCCACGATCTTATCCGGCATCTGGTGGATAAGATCCAGAACAACGTGAATCAAATCACCAGGGTAAAGGAGTATTATCTGGAAGATGCCGAGTGCATCCTGATATCTTATGGATCTTCGGCCCGCTCGGCCCTTCATGTGGTGGAATACCTCAGACCCAGAGGGGACCGGATCGGGCTTCTGGAACTCCAGACCTTGTGGCCGTTTCCGCATCATCTTGTTCGGGAAAAATGCGCCAATGCCAAATATGTGATTGTCGTGGAGATGAACATGGGCCAGATCCTTCAGGAAGTGAGGATAGCAGTGGACCAGCCTGAGAAGGTATTTCTGGCTAATCGCATTGACGGCGTCTTCATAACTCCCATGGATATCAGGAATATAATGCGCCTTGTCCAGGGAAAAGGAGTGTGATTTATGGCAGTAAAAGATTACCTCAGAGAAAGATTTTTCCCGCATATCTGGTGTCCGGGATGTGGTCATGGGATTGTGTTAAACGGTCTTTTGAGAGCCATTGAAGAACTCGGGATGAGCAAAAATGAAATTGTAATGATATCGGGTATCGGATGTTCGTCCCGGATTTCAGGGTATGTTGACTTTCACACCCTCCATACCATTCACGGTCGTGCACTGGCGTTTGCCACGGGAGTAAAATTGAGCCGTCCTGAATTGAACCTGATCGTTCCCATGGGAGACGGCGACGCCCTGGCCATCGGCGGAAATCATTTTATCCATGCGGCCCGGCGCAATATTGATGTAACCGCCATTGTCATGAACAATCGCATCTATGGCATGACCGGGGGGCAATATTCTCCCCTCTCGGGTTATGGAACCATTGCCACTACAGCGCCGTATACAAACATAGACCACGATTTTGATATTGTTGAACTGTCTGTTGCTGCCGGCGCTTCTTTCGTGGCCCGCACCTCCGCTTATCATGTTCAACAAATGACAAAAATTATTAGACAGGCTATTTTGCACGAGGGCTTTTCAGTGGTGGAAGTAATGTCCCAGTGCCCCACCTATTTCGGAAGAAAGAACAAAATCGGAAGCGCAGTCGACATGATGGAATACTACAAAAACAATACAACGCCCATAGGGTCCAAAGCCAAAAAGGAAAATCCCGACCTTATTGAAAGGGGTATTTTTGTGGAGAAAGAAATGCCGGAATACTGTAGCGAGTACGATAAAATCATCGAAAGGGCGATGAAAGGGAATTAAATATGGAAAGATGCAGGATGGTATTTTCTGGTTCAGGCGGGCAGGGTGTTATCACCGCCGCCATATTAATTGCAGAAGCTGCCGTGCTTTACGAAAACCTGAACGCAGTGCAGTCGCAGATTTATGGGCCGGCAGCCAGGGGAGGGGCTACCCGTTCCGACGTCATCATCTCAGATTCGGTTATCAATTACCCCAAGGTGCTTCAACCCAATGTGCTGATCTGCCTCACCCAGGAAGCCTACAATCTATTTTATCCCATCATACGGCCCGGGGGTCTTCTGATCACAGACACCCGTTTTGTTAAAACCGAGAAAAAGGTCGATGCACAGCAGAGAGAACTCCCCATGTACCGAACCGTCGTGGATAAAATCGGCAAACCTATCGTATTTAACATCTGCATGCTTGGTGCGGTTATAAGCCTGACAGATCTTGTCAAATCCGAATCTATCATAAAGGTTCTGGAAAACCGGATTCCTTCCAGTTTCCTTGAGATGAACCGCAAGGCCCTTAATCTGGGAATGGAGCTGGCAGAGGAATCCAAAGGCTGATGTTCGCCGGGTTATACGTCCACATTCCTTTTTGCATTAACAAGTGCCCATATTGTGACTTTTATTCCATAACCGACCTGTCGCTTAAATCGGAATTTGTGGGTGCTTTAATGCATGAGATGCAACTGACCCGCAATGACGCTTTGCGGTTTGACACCCTCTATATGGGTGGTGGCACGCCCTCTCTTCTGGATGCGAAAAACATCAGCCTGATCATTGAAAACGCCCACCAATCATATGAAATCCTCGCTAACGCTGAAATAACCCTGGAAGTAAACCCCGGCACGATCACCACGGAACAACTCGAGGCCTATCGGCGCACCGGCGTCAATCGTATCAACATCGGGGTCCAGTCGTTTGACCAGGCCAATCTTCATTTTCTCGGACGGATCCATACAAGTACCGACGCCAATCTGGCTATAGAATGGACACGCGAAGCAGGGTTTGAGAACATTGGGCTTGATCTTATTTACGGTCTCCCGGAGCAGACGATAAAATCCTGGATCCTGGATTTAAGACATGCGGTTGAAGCTGAACCCCAGCACCTTTCCTGCTATATGCTCACCTGTGAACCGGGTACGCCCCTGGACAAGAACCGGCAGGAAGGCCGGTTTCATCCACTCTCTGAACGTCGGGTCAAAGAGCTTTTTGAAACCACCCTGTCGTTTTTAAGTGCCCATGGCTATGTTCAGTACGAAATATCAAACTTTGCCCTCGCCCGCTCCGATAGAATCGGCACCCAAAATTCCGAGCACAACCAATCGCGGCACAATCAAAAATACTGGTCATTTGTGCCGTACATCGGTCTGGGGCCTTCAGCCCATTCATTTCTGGAACCGCATCGCCGCTGGAACCATCCCAGCGTCAAAAAATATATTCACAAACTGGCGGCAGGCAAACTTCCGCTTGGGGGAAAAGAGACGCTAAGTCCGGAACAGCTCATGATAGAGGCTGTTTATCTTGGTCTAAGACAGACAAAAGGAATTTCTGTTGATGCTTTTGATAAAAAATTCGGCGTTAGCTTTAAAGCAATGTTCGGGGAAATCACAACCGGTCTTAGAGAAAAGGGGTTGATCAAATATTCTCAAAATCGCTGTGCTCTGACCCCCAAGGGCATGCTGCTTCTGGACAGCATTGCTTCCATGTTTATATAACAAATCGCTTAGCGACTTGATACGCAGAGCAATTTTATGTGGATAGAGTCTTTATCAGCACATTCAGATAATAGCGGGCATGGCTGATCGGCATCGCTATGTTGGCACGATGGTTTGCAAAGATACCGCTTAATTCACTGTTGGTTATTATCAATGGGTCCACTTCAATGGTATGATGCAGCGATTCAATGGCATGATGAAGAACCTCGGTCGCCCGTTGCGATTCCAGGATGGTATTGAAATTTCCCATGGTCGCTTCCAGTATCGTATACATAGCGCTGGCAACCCCCTTGGCATAAAAAAAGTAATCGTCAGCCTTGAAAAAACTTACGGGGCTTCCGTCTTCTTCCTCTGCTTTGACCAGGCTCTCTTCACAGCTTCCCAGCAAACCTTCGTATGCCGTCAGCAGAGAAATTAGATTGTCGGTTATGATATGAAAGTCGGCCTCTCTTTTTTCGAGCTTTTCCCTGTAAGTTCTTATTTCGTCAAGACCGGCGCTGTATTTTGATTCCGCAGAGGGAGACCGGAATTGGTCCGCCTTTATCATGAGCCAATTCATGGCGCGTTCAAGGTTGGTATCAAATGTTGCGGTACTGCCGGCGCGGGATATTTTTTCCGTAAGGACCTCGACGGTTCTGCGGGTGACTTCCAGAACGCCCAGCTGGAAATTGCCAACGTTGTCCGTTACATCAAGAGCATCATTGGGACGCCAGCCCCAGAATCTTTGATGCAATTCATAATCAAGAGGCTTTATAACAGCGTCGACAAATGCCATGCCCTTGTCCGGATATCCGGAAGTTTGCGGGGCATGCGCTTCATGAATTTCGGAAGAAGTTTTCGGCTCATCTGTCACCGGCTTGTGAGCCGTTGTAGTCGCTTTAACCGGTTCAGCTTCAGCAACTTCTTCATGTTTTTGAACCGGTTCGGTTTCAGAAACCGTTACATGTTCTTTAGCCGGTTCGGTTTCACTCACCGTTGTATCTTCTGCAACCGATTCGGTTTCAGAAACAGCTGTATCTTCTTGGGCCGGTTCGGTTTCGTGAAGTGTAAGGTGTTCTTGAAGCGACGGGCCCTCTTTGTGTCCGGAGGTTTCTTTTACGGACGGAGCTTCGAGCGCTGTTTCCATGGCCTTAGATATTGTGCGAGCCTTCTCACTGTACCTGGTCTGGACGACCGGTTCGGATAGATTTTTTTCGACATAGTCGAGCAGCGTGTCAAACACCCACAGAACAGCAACAGCCAGGGTTATTCCAATGATAACCCGCGTAGCGGCAAAAATAATAAATCCGCTTTTATTATCTTTCTCCCTGTTATTTAATTTTTCCATTCTATCACCACTAATTCCTTTTTCTAAGTTTCCTGCTGTCTCCAATCCGAATTGTCACATTTTTAGCGTCAAAGTGTTCTATTAATGGTATCAGGTACTTACGTGACACACCGGTCATGTCCTTGAACTGCGGGGTTGTAATTTCTCCGTGAGACACAAGGAAATCGACCAGCCTCTGCTGCAAATCCTCCACAGCCCGTGAATTGAAATATAGATCTTCTTTGGCCTTGACGATCAGCCCTTCATCCACCAGAAGCATGAGAACATCTTTGGCCCGCGAAATTTCAACATCGAGAGTTTTGCTGAGCTCTTTGAAATATGGCGGCGTAAGCCCGCTATTAAGATAGGCATCCAGAATCTTTTTCCTGACATCTGCCTGGTCCATCCCCAGGGAAATCGTGTGTGAAGCAAGGCGGACCGTATTTTCCTCGGCGACGATCTTTTTGTCCTTAATCATCTGATTGAGCATCAGATTAATAAGCTTTGAACTACGCAAAGCGGGAAACTTGGACCTGAGCTCTTCTTTGGGCATACCTGCTTTAAGGGGATTGGCCTGGTGGTAGTTGTCCAGGCAAACAGACATTTCTTTCTTGAGTTTGTCAAAGCTGTTGTGGTGAATGTAAATCTGGTTTTCCCTGTCAGCCAGAATTACGGTCCGTTTTGACAGCAAGCCCTGCATGATATCGTGAAGCTGTTTTTCATGAACGTTGGTCATTATCATAAGATCGGAAAAGCTGACGCCCCGATAGCCGGATTCATAAAGGTGATAGGAAATAATTTCTTCAGGTCCGTTATCCATCAGACCTTTTAATCCTTTAACGACTTCAGGTTTATACCGTTTATGCTTTTGTGGAATCGGGTTGAGGATATACCCTCCGCCGATGGTGCGCACTGGCGAGTAGCTTCGTATAACAAAACGGTCATCCTTGATGACAGCCTCCGGGGAATCGAGCCGCAGCTGGACGACCGCGGTTTCACCCGGAATCAGTTCCTCTTTGTCGAGCAACCCCAGGATGCCGAGAACTTCACTGGTTCCGGCATGAAATCTGATGCGGGTACGGTTTTTAATCGGTTTCTTATTGCTGTGAAGATAGTGAAACGATACATCAAGCATGTAGTTCGACTTTAAGGCCGCTGGATTTGACAAAACATCCCCGCGATTAACGGAATCCTTTTCAAGTCCCTGAAAATTAATGGCCGTTCGCATGCCGGTTTCAGCTTGGTTAACGATACGGTTATGCACCTGAATCCCCCGAACCTTGGATGTAATTCCAGAGGGATACAGCATAACTATGTCTCCCACCCTGACCCGCCCGGAAATCAGGGTTCCCGTAATCACAGTTCCGAATCCCTTCATGCTGAAAACCCGATCAACAGGAAGGCGAAAGATGCTGGAGGGAGAGCGTACGGGTATCACGGCACTGAGTTCATCCAGGGCTTTAATAAATTCCTGAAGTCCCACGCCAGTGTCAGATGATACCGCTACAATCGGGGCGTCTTCTAAAAATGTTCCCCGGACAAAATCTTTGATATCATCGGTTACGAGCTCCAGCCATTCTTCATCCACGAGATCAATCTTGGTCAGTACAACAAGACCGTGCTTGATGCCCAGGAGGGTGCAGATCTCCATATGCTCCCGTGTCTGGGGCATGACCCCTTCATCAGCGGCAATCACCAAGGCGACGATATCTATCCCGGTGGCGCCCGCCACCATGTTTTTTACGAATTTTTCATGGCCGGGGACATCAACAATGCCGAGATGCTGTCCGCTGGGAAGATCCAGGTAGGCAAATCCGAGTTCAATGGTTATACCGCGGAGCTTTTCTTCCTTTAAGCGGTCTGTATCGATGCCGGTAACCGCCTTGATAAGAGAGGTCTTTCCGTGGTCAATATGCCCGGCGGTCCCGAGGATAATCTGTTTCAACGACAAATCACTCCTTGCTTTAGGTATTCACCGCAAATGAAAAGAATGTTTCCATCTGAGTTCTTTGCGTCTTTGCAGTGAGATCTACCTGCTTTTTCTCTTTCTAAAGTACTCCAAAACATACGCCATACCTACAAGAAAAATGGAGAGTCCGACGACATAGATAATATCCGCTTTGCCATAGAAAAAACGTATCACAAAGACGGCAAAAACTACGCCAAGTACGGCTCTGATCACAAAAATATGAAATTTAGTCACAAAATATCCTCTTTGAATTTTACTAAATTTTTAATCTATATTAGAAGCCGAGAAGAATCAACACTAAGTTGGCACAATCAAGGAAACGTCAAAGTCGATTTTAACTTGGCCAAATAGAAGGAATTTCAAAGACGATTAAATACGAAATCCGAATATCGCCTGATCTTATAAAATGGCCGGAACAAACTCAAAATCCGAATATCAAATGACCAAAACATTACCGGCAGTAACGCCATACCCGTTTGAAGCTTGGGCAATGTCCTTTGTTTTGAATTTTGGATTTGGGACATTCGTATTTATTTCGAATTTCGTGCTTCGAATTTCGAATTTTACTG
>SDBS01008112.1_pt1 | contig 10171 bp, 15 predicted proteins | sample 2277091 | NCBI WGS metagenome assembly SDBS01 (sample SAMN10404972, study PRJNA504765) | marine sediment metagenome | isolation source: marine sediment core GS10_PC15, 163 cmbsf | place: Arctic Ocean: Southern Knipovich Ridge | collected 2010 | reverse complement strand
CTGTTTATGATTTTTTCAGCTCATAATTACTTATTGGCTTTACCCCTTGGTATGGGTTTTGTGTGCTTAGCTTTCCAATCATTAACACTTACCAGCGCACACCATAACTACACAGCGAGCCTTGCAGGACAAAGTACATGGTACTTGCACACGGTAGTTATTGATTTAATAACTACATTTTCAATTTTATTTAACTCAATTTTGCTATGCGTGGGGGTGATTACACTATGATTCCGCAGCTACAAAAAACACACCCTACAGGAACAAGTAGTTTACGATCTCAATCGTTTGTAGGATTTTTCGACTTTCTAGAGGGTGCTAATCGAGACCTGCAAGCGCACATTGCAATAAAATATTACACACTAGCTGCACCAGTGGCCACGGGAATAGATATTCTTAGCGGTGAATATGCCGATTTGGAGCCGCGAGTATTCAATAAGAAAACAAAGGAATTTGTTGATCATCCGGTTTTACAGCTATTAAACAAACCGAATGCCGACAGCACCTATACAGAATTTGCTACTCGTTTAGCGGCCTTTTTATTGATTGCAGGGGATAGCTATATATTAGCATCTGGCCCCGTATCACGACCACCACTAGAAATTGCAGTTGCTAACCCGTCAGATATCACACTACAGCAAGACGGTAACGATGGGCTACTAGGCACAATCCAATTTAACGCCGATGTCATAAGCGCATTTTTTAAACGTGAAGAAGTAGACCGGCGATTCCGGTTTTTTAACCGGGATAAAACAGCCGAGGCATGGCAGATCAAAACTTTTAACCCTCGTTTTAGTGCGTCGAATCTTGGCGGCTTATCACCATTACAGCCTATTATGGCCGAAATTGAACAGTACCTAGAATCAAGTAATCACAATTTGTCATTGCGGAAAAGAGGAGCAAGGCCGAGCGGTGTTTTCACTAGTGCCTACCAGCTCACAGATGACCAATTTGAACGATTGAAAGAACAGATAGACCGTTGGTATTCAGGTTCTAATAATGCAGGTAGACCGATACTTGCAGAGAACGGGACCACCTATACTGATGCAATGATCAATAATAGGGATATGGATTTTCTTAACCTTAAAAAAGAAGTCACTTTGGCGATTTATTCGAGGCTTAGAATACCTTTGCCTATTGTCTCAACGGATAATATGACGCTGGCAAATATGGAAAGCTCAAAGTTATCATTATACGATAACGCTACTATGCCACTGGCTAACCGTCTATTCCAAGAATTAACTAATTTTCTTATGCCCAGGTATCGCGCACCTGATGAGCTTGTTATTACATTTGACCCATCACAAGTACAGGCACTCATAATCAGGAAGGCACAAGAGGTCAAACTTAGAAAGGAGACAGGTGTTAATACCATCAACGAGCTACGTACTAGGCTAGGTGACGAATCGCTAGACGGTGGCGACGTATTACTAAGACCGGCCACACTTGTTCCTATTGCAGTTGACCAGTTCACAGAGGATCAATTCAACACACCACCAAGAGAGAAGTTTATACAGATTTTGCAGGCACAAAAAAATAGTGATGGAAAACCTAGATATAGTTGGGAACAGATAGAAAAATATGCCAATGAAAATGGATTTTAATTGATTGTTTGACGATTAAGATAATACTATATATAATGCTATCTTTAACATTAAAGAGGGCTTATATATGGAAAGGCTAACAGGACAAGATTTAAAGACTAGGGGCGTTACTGGTATCTCTAATGCCTTACAGAACCATGATGAATGCATTATAACTATTCACGGTAAGGCTACTTTTGTAGTGATGCCGGTAAAACAATTAGAATACTATCGTGAAAGAGATTTAGAATTGGCTTCTATAGAAGTTAATAGAGACATAGAAAACGGTGATTATCATACAGATACAGAGAAGCATTTAAGGGAACTTCTCAACGATGTATAGCATTACGTATTCTAATAAATACATCAAATTATCCAGAAAGTTTTTAAAAAAACATCCAGAGTTAATTAACAAATACTCAAAAACGATCAAGATTTTGGAATCGAACCCCTATCACCCTTCTTTAAGGTTGCATAAACTTAACGGGAAATTACAAGATTATTATTCTGTCAGTATAGATATGAGTTTTCGCGTAGTTATTGAGTTTATAATTGATGACGGGATTATTAAGCCTATAAATATTGGAACCCATGACGAGGCGTATCGTTAAACAAGAGTGACAACATGGAAGTTGCACAGCTCGAAAATACACACCTATACCATAAACAACTCACCCCAGACCAGATTTTGGCGCGTGACTCTGCCATAAAGTTAAGGTTAGAAAACCGATTACAACGAGAGGCCAGGGCGCTATTAAATCAAGTTACTAGGTCAGCCGTTGGGTTGTTTGCATCCAGCGGGCAGCTATTAAACGCCAATGAATTTTTAGACGAGTGGGAGGTGCTTTTAAGACAGCACTATAGGCGCTCTACTGCAAGATTTGACGACACGTTAAGATCCGAAATAAACGCCGATTCAGAGGAGTTCAGCCAGCAATCGCTAGAGGTGGTCAACTCAGATGATACAGACAGCGCCGTACAGCTCGCTATTCTAGCCTTTATTGCTTTACGGGTGCCCAGGTCAGCCAGAGCCATAACCAGCACCACACAAGGCGATTTAACGCGCTCACTCACTAATGCTATTACAGATGTATTACAAGAGGCACCAGTAGGGGCGCAGATCACTAATAGGCAGGTGAGCAGGGCGCTAGGTAATAACTTGCGCCGTACAATGGCAGGCAGGCCGACCACTATAGCGATGACAGAGACAGGCTTTGCCACGGAGGGGGCAAGGAATATTGAATCTCAAACCGTAGGCACTCAGGCGGCGGGTTTAATCCAGATACAAAAAATGTGGATTACCGTTGGTGATGGTAAAGTGAGGCCACAACAGGGGGGTGTTTTTAACCATGTGGGGGCTGATAGGCAACTAGTCCCTGAAAATGACCCTTTCATCGTATCCGGTCAGCGCCTTATGTTCCCAACAGATAGAAGCTTGGGTGCGAGTGTAGGCAATACGATTAACTGCCGGTGTATAGCTACGAGGTTCGCGCTAGATATTTCACCTCCAACAGCAAATAATTAATAATGGCTCTTAAAATTTATCAAATCACTGTTGACGGTAAGACCATTACAGCGATTGATACCAGCGGTGTGACTCGTAAACAATTTGTTAAACGCCAATATGCGCGTTTTGGCCGCGAACGAGTAGGGATAATCAAAAATAAACGCAAACCTCGCAAATAATTAATAACGCCTCTTATCCTGATTTTTCTCTAATCTATCAGCAGTTTCACGAAGCAATTTAATCATATCACCGCGCTCAGCATCGGCAACATAATTTGAAATGCCAGGATTACCAAACGGAAACACTATTAATACAAACCCCATATTAAAAGGTCTGAAAGTCTCCTTGATATTTTTTGCAGATACCTGCATCAAATCAGCCGTGAATTTTTCTTTTTTATCCATGTTTTTATCCTGGTGTCCAACTGTAAAAAACCATTCATTACAATCTACATTGTAGCTACAAAAGAAAGAGAATAGAATATTTACCTTAGTGTTAACAGGGATGTTGAAAATGGCAACGGACACAGTAGAAACAAGCGTAAGGTGTCGAATAGATTATGATATTAAACAAGCATCTAAACGGGTGTTACAAGAGTTAGGCTTAACCCATTCGGACGTTATACGCATACTATTAACCCGCATTGCTAACGAAGGAAAACTATCACCGGATATCATAGACACGGATAAACCGGCGATTGATTTAATAAATGAGTGTTAACAATGCATAGCGCCATCATTCCGTAAATTGCTTAATCGCTAGACAAAACCACTGGTAAGATTTACGATTGAAAAAAATAGGCAAGGATGCCGACCAGCGCAAGTAATGGAAACACTAACCGTAAGCTTTCAAGTAAAGCAATTTTCCGAAGATGACGACCTATTCCGTTTTGAAGGGTTCGCCTCAACGTTTGGCAATCTGGATCTAGACGACGATGTCATTCTGCCTGGTGCTTTTCGTGAGTCCCTAAAAAAACGCTTGCCCATTTTATTATGGCAGCACCAAACTGGTGAACCAATAGGAATGCCAGAGGAAATATTTGAAGACGAAAACGGGCTAATTTTAAAAGGCGTTTTACCAAAATCTGATGATTTAGTTCGTGGCCGTATTATTCCACAGATGAAAATAGGCTCAATTAAATCCATGAGTATAGGGTTTAATATTCCAACCGATGGGTCATTTGTAGAAAATGGAATTAGATTTATTAAGACGATTGACCTTTTTGAAGTATCGCTAGTCACTTTCCCAGCTAACCCAATGGCGCTAATCTCAAGATTTAAAACGGTCGTTCCCTTTCAAGATCTGCCTTTGGCCGAACGTGATAGACCTTGGGACTCTAGCGCCGCCCTATCAAGGGTGCGTACTTTTACAGACAGCACAGAATCGCCTAGCAGCAGATACAGAAGAGCTTTTTTGTGGTTCGATTCCAGCGCACCTGAAAACTTTGGGAGCTACAAATTACCTATTGCTGATGTAATAAACGGTAGATTAACCGCAGTGCCAAGAGGCGTGTTTGCATCCAATGCAGCATTAGCCGGTGCGCGTGGGGGTGTTGATATTCCAGACGCAGACAGGCCCAGAGTACAGGCGAACGTTGATAGATATCTACGCAAAATTGAAGACGAACAGCCGCTAGAAAGCGACGAATTAAAGCCAGATCACCGGCCAGAAGATATGCCTAAAAATAAAGGTGTGAAAATGACTAAATTATTTACTGTAGAAGATATTGAAGATATTCAAACAGTGCGCGAGCTGGAAGGCTTTCTAAAAAATACCGGCCTTTTCACATCCAAGGCATCAAAAATTTTAATTTCCAAGTTTTCGACGATTAAACGCGATGTTAAACCGCCAAAACTTGAAGACAGTAAAACGAGTTGCGACGACTCCAAAAAAACAGACCTTTGGGATTTAGGTGATACATTCAACGAGTTAACGGAATTAACTCAACATTTAAGGAGCCAAGGACATGGCGAACCCAACACCAGAACAGGTACTAGAAGCGGTTAAAGAGCTACGTGGAATTATTGATAGCGGTAAATCTGCAACTAGCGAAGCCAAGGAAAAGCTAGATTTAATTAATGAGGTATTAGATAAGCAGGAGGAAAAAAACCAGCAGCTAACCCAGGAAATAGCCAAGCGTGAAAAAGCCGAAAACGAGTTAAAAGATCGTTTAGAAACTATCGAAACTAAAGCTTTTCGTATAGGCAACGGTGGCGGCAATGAAGAAAAAGACGCAGAATACAAAGCCTTTGAAAAATTCATTGTGTCTGGTAAATCCGGTCTATCAATGGACGAAACAAAAATACTTCGTACAGATATCGATACTGATGGCGGGTTTTTGGTTCATCCTGAAATCACAGATTTGTTATTGAAAAATATCACTGAAATATCGCCTATTCGACAAATAGCGCGAGTACGTCAGACTAGTTCAAAATCAATAGTGATTCATCGCAGAACAGGCATCATACAAGGTGGTTGGACAGGTGAATGTGAGCAAATCACAGATACAAGTTCCACCTATGGAGATGAGGAGATTTTTGTAAACCGTCTGACAGTTTGTAATACCATCACAGTAGAAATGTTGAATGACAGTTCATTTAATATGGAAACTGAAATCATGATGGATGTTACAGAGGATTTTGCTCAGAAAGAGGGTGAAGCTTTTGTCACTGGTGATGGTGTTAAAAAACCAGAAGGCTTTATAAACGATAGCAATATTCAAATTGTTACCACTGGCATTGCAAACGATATAAGCGCCGATTCAATAATTGAAATCGCGGGCGAATTAAAAACAGGTTACAGCCCCGTTTATTTGCTTAATCGTAGAACCACAGCAGCAGTGCGACAGCTTAAAGATGGTAATGGTCAATATCTATGGCAACCAGGGCTAGCAGGTGGATTACCCAATACGCTAAACGGTGCGCCATATCTTGAAACCCCAGACCTAGCCGACATTGCAGCCGATAGTAAGCCTATCGCTTATGGTGATTTTGGGCGTGGGTATACGATTGTTGATTCTGTAATGATGAGCGTTATTCGTGATCAATTTACCCTAGCCCAAACCGGAAAAGTTAAATTCATCTTTATGCGCCGTGTTGGTGGTCAAGTCGTATTGTCCGAAGCCATCAAAATATTACAAGTGGCTGTATAAGCCGTTTTTTAACCTACAAAAAGGAGTTTTTAAAATGGCTAGCATGGATATGCACAACACCACTTCTGAGGAATTGGGGCTGGCAACCACAACCATTGGAACCAATACAACAACGAATGGTGCATCTGTTGATTTGAACGACACGAACGGCTTCGAGGGTTTGGAGTTTTACGTTCTAGTTGCCGCTTTTACCGATGGCGATTATGCGCTAACTATTGATGAGAGTGACGACGATTCAATTTTTACCCCAACCTCAACAGCTAATATGATCGGTGAATCGACTATTAGCGCAGCAGGTACAGCGCGTATTGGTTATGTGGGCAAAAAACAATTCGCCCGCTTGGTCGTAACATCTACAAACGTTTCAACGGGCGCAGATGTTACCGCTATAGCTGTTAAAGGCTTTGCACGTCACAACCCAACTGCATAAAAGGGAAGGGGGGAAACCCCCTTTTTATAGCTTATGAAAGTACAGTTTATAAAAAATTGTCCCTGCAAAGTTGACCGGCAAATCGTGCATTATAAGATGGGCAATGATTACGATGTGCCGAAATCATATGCAGATTGGATGTTGAAATGTGGCTATGCAATACCCGTAATTGAACTAGATGAAAAACAAAAATCAGTAAATCCACAAACTGAAAATAAGTCTCTTGATCCAGTCAGTGAAGACAAAGGAATAGTTAAGCCTAAGAAACAACGAGGCAGACCACGTAAAGATAAGGAAATGAAAAATGACTGATAACGCTAAAAACTTTTTTGAACAGCCATCAACAATTGCCGATAACGATAACGTTCTAAATTTAGGCGGTACGGTTAAAGGGTCAGATGGTACGCAGACAGCAAAAATCGATGATCCATCGGGTGGCGCTACTGTTGACGCAGAAGCTAGGGCAGCTATTGACGACATTATCGACGCACTAGAAAACGTTGGAATTACGGCAAGCGTATAGCGGGCTATAGCAATGTTTGGGATACCAAGGGCAAAGGCTCACACGTATGTTGTGATAACGCCACCAGCAACAACGCCTATCACACTGGCTACGGCTAAAGCGTACCTAAAAATTACAACAACAGATGATGACGATCTCATAACTGCCTTAATTGTTGCAGCAAATGATTTTGCTGAAAAATTCATGAAAAAGGATTTAATTACCAAAACATGGAAAACGTTTAGGGATGACTTTTTTTTTGATGAGATTATTTTAAGGCGCAGCCCAATACAAACAGTGGACCGCTTTGAATATCTTGTGGCTACAGTGTTAACACCAGTACCACCAGCAGATTTTTATAATACGGTAGAGACTGACTATTCACGGATTGCTCTTGTGGATGGTGAACAATTCCCAACCGATGGCGATGTAAGATTGCAATCAATAGAAATTGATTTTACAACCGGCTTTGGTGATACAGAGGCAGACATCCCTGAAGATATTAAAACCGCGCTACTGGCTCACATAGCCCTGTTATTTGAGAATAGGGGGGATTGTTTTGATTGTGGCTGTGTTGTACCTGGAAAAATAGCGGCCTCTTTACCATTCCAAAGCGCAGCCATTTATAACCAGTACAGAATTTTAGATTTTAAAGTTGGGGTAGCGTAATGGCTGAAAATAGATTAGCTCCGTGGATGTTTCAAGCAGCTAGAGGAGATTTAAACAACGTTATTGTTAATTCTGTGAACGCGAGTACACCAAGTTTAGCTAGTGGTATAACCAGTGATATTTGGCAGAATGGGGGAATTTTATTACAACAGAGTACTGCCCAACGTATCAGAATAGTATCCAGTTCAGCAAATGATGGCGCAGGTGGTAGTGGTGCGCGACAAGTTGAGGTTAGAGGTCTTGATGCGAATTTTGATATTCAAGACGAACTAGTCAATTTAAACGGAACCACACCAGTATTTACTGTAGGAACTTATCGTAGACATTTTAGAACATCGGTTATTGAAGCTGGAACATTTGCAACAACAATTGTTAGTTCATTAGCTGGTACATTGGCCCTAGAATGGGAAAATACAACAGATTTAGTGGCAACTATTCCACCAACGGTAGCTGGATTGTCACAAGCTAGTACGCGATTAACACATATAACAATTCCGAGAGATTTTACCGGTCAAATATTTTCACTTAATTTTTTTGTGGACGGAACAAAGCCCGCAACAGCAGCGTTAATGTTTCGTATTAATTCGGATGAAGCTATCGCCCCTTTTGGTAGTGTTCAAATAGCAGTAAAACTAGAAGCTTTTTCTGGTGCAGTTACATTAGATTTACCCATCCCTTTTACTTTTCCAGAAACTACTGATATTTGGGTAGCAGCTACCCCTGGATCAAATAGTACAGTAATTGAAGCGGGATATGGTGTAGTTGGAATACGCAATAATACTTAGGGTTAAAAAATGGCTAATGCAGAAACAAGAGAAATACCCTATGAGATTTTATTATCGCGTGGGTTAATAAAAAATACCTTAGTCCTTAGATCCTTTTCACGTTCGCCAGTAACAGCAGTGGCAACGATTAATGATTTGTGGCCGGTAACGGGTGAACTTGTACATCAAATAGCAGCAAGCCCTATAGATATCGTATCAGCCAGCGCAAACGATACAGCGGCGGGGAGCGGTGCCAGAACATTATTAGTGGAAGGACTCGACGCAAATTTTGACCAGATTAGTGAAACTATTGCTCTTGATGGATTAACCCCAGTACAGACAGTGAATAGTTATATTAGGCACCATTTAACGTCAATATCAACTTCAGGGGTATACGCACAAACAGAAACCCCATCACATGCGGGCGATATAACCCTGTCTTATTCGGGCACAGCAGATCCAGCGGGAATAATTACGGATTTTGAAGGATTTTCTAATTTCGGAACATTTGGAAGTCACAGAACAGTACCACGCGGTTTTATTGGTTTTTTAAGATCACTCAATATTAATACTGACCAAAATTTTCCTTCGACTGTAGCCATTTTAACACGACCTAATGCCAATATAGTTACAGCTCCTTTTAATGGTGGTGGTACTATCGGAATTATTGAATCATTACAAGGAACGGCAAATTTTAATTTACCCACGCCCTTTCCTGTTAATGAATTTACTGATATTTGGATCGCACACAGACCCAATTCAAATATGACAACAGCAAGCGCAAGTTATGCGCTGGACCTATACCCAATTTAACAAAGGCCAAGAATGGCAATCTTAACAAAAGCAGAATTATTAGCCTCATTTCCCGATAATACAGGCGGGGATATCTCAGCGGAAAATTTGCGTAATTTTGTTAATTCTAACTTATCGCTAGAATTTTTGACTATTAGCTCAACACCCGTGACCGTAGCCGAAACAACCGATATTATTATAGGGATAAACGGAGCGGGCACAGTTAATTTACCAGCCATTGTAAGTTTTAAAGATCGTGCTCTTGTTATTACTAATGACTCCACTATATCAACCATGACCATTGATCCTGATGGGGCAGAAACAATAAATTTACAATCTAGTTTAGTTATGAGTCCAGGTAGAGTAGTTGTTATCTATTCAGAATTAGGATCAACTGATTGGAATATTATTATTAATAATCTGGGTCAATTTATCAATTTAGAAGATACACCAAGCTCGTACAGTGGTGCATCGTTACAAGGTGTACGGGTAAACACTGGTGAAACTGCACTAGAATTTTTTGATGTATTCGATATACAGCAAGCAACGGCTACGGGAAGCACAACCGAATCTTCTGCAACGTTTCAAGTTATTTCAGGAATGACTATTACCCCAGGCGCGGGTAGTTATCTTGTTTGGTTTTCTGGATCTTGGGAAAACGATTCTAATAATAGAGTTATATTTTTAGCAATTTTTGAAAATGGTGTAGAAGTGGCTCAATCTGAAGTAAGGCTAGATATTAGGAATGCTGATGTACCTATGCCGGTATCAAC
>SDBS01008110.1_pt1 | contig 10173 bp, 10 predicted proteins | sample 2277091 | NCBI WGS metagenome assembly SDBS01 (sample SAMN10404972, study PRJNA504765) | marine sediment metagenome | isolation source: marine sediment core GS10_PC15, 163 cmbsf | place: Arctic Ocean: Southern Knipovich Ridge | collected 2010 | reverse complement strand
TTTGAGTTCCTCGATCATTGACTCGGGTAGACGGAGGGAGATAGTCTTTGTAGAAGGTTTGAGCTTCGCCAGAGTGATCTCAGTGGCTTCGTCCCATTCAAGATATTCACTCGAATCATGAGTTCTCCAGAACTTCCTCTCCTCGTCCTCTGTTTTGAATCTCGGAACCCTTTTCATCTTCTTCATCTTCGATACCTCTGCTCTTCCAGCTCGGTCATGTTCCTTGCGGATATAACTCTGATCTTATCGCCTCGTATCGTGAAGACCACGAAGAGGAGTCGTCCTAGATCAGTTTGGCCAAGTACGTAATACCTTGATTCAAACTCGGAGTGCTTCTTATCTCTCCGTAGGATTAGCGGTCTGTTGAAGAATATCTGCTCGCACTCCGATTGAGAAACATCATGTTTCTTCCAGTTCTTCGTTGCATTCCCATCATCCCACTGGAAACCGGTACATTCTTTCAATCGATCACTTGGCTGTACCATGTCAGATGTATACGATCATCATATACATTTGTCAATTCCATTCCTTGCAGAATAATGATTGTGTAGATGCGACATCTCTTCAAATAGTGTCGCCACTACATCACTGCAATCCAGTCTTTATCCTCTCTTCTAATGTCAATCTTGACATAGATAGTAAACATGCGTACACTAAGCCACGGGAATGACATGGTTATGTAGAGTCTATTTATCCCTGAGATTCCATTATCATGATGCATGAATTGAGCATATACCAGCAGGAGTTGAACGACAAGAGTCTTGTGCGGTGAAGATGTACCGGTCCATGCATCCTGAGGTCGATTACATCAGGGAGGCCAGTCAATCGTCGAATCCACTTGATGAACTTCGAGATTGTCTGCGGGTGCGACATTATGCCAGGAGTACTGAGAAGTCTTATCTGCACTGGTGCGGAGAGTATCTGCGATATTGCTTGAAGAGTGGACACGATAAGCAGGCCGATAGTTCTTTCCGGGACTACATGACGCATTTGGCCTTGGTGCGGAAGGTCGCATCATCTACTCAGAACCAGGCTTACAATTCGGTGCTGTTCCTGTTTAGAAATGTGTGGGAGATGGAGCCTTCAGGTATCGATGCAGTTCGTGCCCGGAAACCTCACCGGTTACCCACAGTGTTGTCCCCAGAGGAGGTTGCTCAGTATGACATGGTCGACGCTTGCAGGTACCTGATCCTCCCGCACCAGATCGTAGCGGGTATTGCTTCGCATCCTGGTAACGAAGTAGACCTTTCTCAAGGTTTCCTGGCCAGACGGTGTAGCCGATCGCGGATACAGGGATTTCGGACTCAGACAGCTCTCAGGGTCTTATCTCTCTGTTCCAGCAGGAAGTCACATAGCTCGGTCACACCTTCACCCGTACGTGCAGACAGCCTGAAGATCCTCACATCGGGTTTCAGGCTCCTGCATTCCATCTCGGCCCTCTCGATATCGAACTCCAGGTGTAATTGAAGATCCATCTTGCTCACGACCAGTACGGAGATCCTGCTGAAGATAGCCGGGTACTTCAGGATCTTGTCGTCTCCCTCGGGGAGAGAGAGCAGGGCGATCTTCATGTGCTCGCCAAGGTCGTAGCTGCTCGGGCATATGAGATTACCAACGTTTTCTATGGCCAGGATCTTCCATCTGCCCGACGTGAGATCGAGTTTACCGATAGCATCCTGCACCACTTCGGCATCGAGGTGACATGCCCCTTCCGTCTCGATCTGCCAGGCCGTGCAGCCTGCCCTCTCTATCCTCTCCGCATCACGTCTGGTCTGTACATCACCCTCGATGACGACCATGTCGCCGCCGAGTCGTGCAGCCATCGCTTCCAGCAGGGACGTCTTCCCTGCGCCGGGGGAACTTATGATGTTCACGGCGAATACCCCTGCTGACCTGAAGATCATCCTGTTTCCCTCCGCGTACTCGTTGTTGCGAGCCATCACCGGAGAGAGTATCGGGACTACCTTGTCTCCCGTTGTCATCAGTTGCTGTCCTCCTCTATCTCGACGCTCTCCACCATGCACTCATGCCCCGAGAGGATCTTCCGATTCAGCGAACCGCAGGAGGGACAGCCCTCGTAGAACTCCGCCGCTTCGTAATCATCTCCGCAGCCCGTGCAGTGTATGCGTGCCAGTGTCTTCTTTATCACCAGTTCCGGAGAGCCGAAACCCCTGTATGAAGCCACTTCGCTGAAACAGAAGCGGAGTGCTTCGGCAGATACTCCGGAAAGCGGACCCAGAACGAGCGTCACGATGCATAGATCATGCTTCCTGCCCAGGGCTTGCTCGATGACCCGCAGCATATCCTCGGCAATCGACAGTTCGTGCATTCGTACCCTTCCAGAAGCTCCGGAATCATGGCGAACCCGGACCACAATCGCTAGAATATAGGCTGTATTCCGACAGAAAGCAGATTGGCTGATAAAGTCCATGCATCGATGTAGATACATTCTCAGAGGAGCAGTACAGGGGGTCGGTTTCAGACCCTTCGTATACCGCCTTGCCACCTCTCTCGGGCTCACCGGATGGGTACTGAACTCCGCGAGCGGCGTCACGATCGAGGTCGAAGGGGGTGACTCCACGCTTGCCGAGTTCGGGGAGCGGCTCCGGACCGATCTCCCACCCATGTCCTGGATCTCTTCATGTGATGAATCCAGGGTCGATCCGGCTGGTGATTCTTCGTTCGAGATAAGACACAGCGAGGGTGGAGAGACTGAAGCGGTTGTCCTCCCGGACATGGCAACCTGCGCCGACTGCCGCTGCGAGATACTCGACGAGAATGACCGCAGGTTCCTGTATCCTTTCACAAACTGCACAAATTGCGGCCCTCGCTTCAGCATCATCACCGCTCTTCCATACGACAGGCCGGGGACAACGATGAAGGAATTCACGATGTGTCCCGATTGCCGGGAGGAGTACGAGAATCCACTGGACAGGAGGTTCCACGCGCAGCCGAATGCCTGTCCAGCCTGTGGTCCGCACCTGGAGCTGTGGGACGGCAGAGGTACGGTTCTGGCTACCCGCCACGAAGCCCTCCTCAAGACGGTTCATGCCATCCATGACGGGCAGATCGCCGCCGTAAAGGGGCTGGGAGGATTCCACCTGATCACGAGGGCATATCCTGATGAGTCGGTGAAACGTTTGCGCAGGAGAAAGATGCGTCCGTCCAAACCTTTTGCTGTAATGGCGGAGGACCTGGAAAGCGTTCTGGCTTTCTGCAGGATCGGGGAAATCGAGAAGAGGCTCATCACCTCCCCCGAGGCTCCTATCGTGCTGCTTCGACGCAGAACGGACACCGGGGGAGAGCTCATCTCTCACTCGGTTGCGCCGCATAATCCCTGCCTGGGCGTTATGCTGCCCTATACTCCCCTACACATACTTCTCATGGAAGAGCTCGGGATTCCTGTAGTCGCGACCAGCGGTAACCTGTCCGACGAACCTATCTGCACCGATGAACACGAGGCTCTGAGCCGCCTGGGGGGGATAGCGGACATCTTCCTGGTGCACGACCGCCCGATCGCCAGGCACGTCGACGATTCCGTACTCGCGGTAACTGGGGAGAGGGAAATGATGCTCAGACGGGCGAGGGGCTATGCCCCGCTCCCTGTGCACAGTGAGGGAATGCCTCCGATGATAGTCGCGGTGGGAGGACACAAGAAGAACACCGTTGCAGTCACGAGGAAAGACCAGGTATTTCTGAGCCAGCACATAGGTGACATGGAGACTGCCGAATCGATAAGGGCGTTCCAGGAGGTGACCGGGAGCCTATGCGACCTCTACCGCATCGAACCAGACATCGTTGTCCGTGACATGCACCCGGACTACGTCACGTCGGCCCTTGCGACGGGCTACGGCAAGCGAATCCTCACCGTTCAGCATCACTACGCCCACGTACTCTCCTGCATGACCGAGAATGGGCTCGATGGGCCTCTGCTGGGTGTCTCCTGGGACGGGTCCGGTTACGGCGCCGACGGTACGATATGGGGAGGTGAGTTCCTCGAGGTGTCTGCAGACGGCTCCTTCGAGCGACGGGCACACTTCAGGCTCTTTCCCCTTCCCGGGGCTGAAAAAGCAGTAAGGGAGCCCAGACGGTCTGCGGCCGGTCTGCTGTGGGAGATGTCCCGAGGAGATCCCTTTGGCCCGTCACCTTCCGTGAGAGAGGCGTTCAGCGATCCGGAGAGAAGGATTCTGCGGGGAATGCTCGAAAAGGGTTTCAATTCACCGCTGACATCGAGCGCGGGAAGGCTGTTCGATGCCGTTGCCTCCATCCTCGGTCTCCATCAGCGTATCGATTTCGAGGGTCAGGCCGCAATGGCCATGGAGTACCTTCTCGAGGGTGTTGCCTCGGGAGAACCGTACTCGTTCGGATTCAAGGGGAATGACTCTGATCCCATCGTTATCGACTGGGAGCCCATGGTGACTTCAGTACTTGCCGATTCACGATCCGGGGTGTCTTCCCGGGAGATATCCATGCGGTTCCACAACGGGCTTGCAGAATGTATAATCGTGGTTGCCAAAAGAACTGGTGCAAGCCGCGTCGTGCTCACCGGAGGGTGTTTTCAGAACAGGTATCTCTCACGGAGGGCGGTGGACAGACTCTCAGAGGAGGGTTTCGAAGTCCATACACATCGGCTTGTCCCACCCAACGACGGCGGACTGGCGCTGGGTCAGGCGGCTGCAGCCTCATTCATGCCTGGCATCAGAGATCGACGGGAGTGATATGTGCCTGGGTGTTCCTGGTGAGATACTCGAGATATCTGGAGACGATCCATATACGAGAAGAGCACGGGTCAGCTTCTCCGGCGTCGTCCGGGATATATGCCTTGCTGGTGTACCCGATGCCCGGCTGGGCGAATTCGTCATAGTTCACGCCGGATTTGCGCTGAACAGGATCAACAGGGAGGAAGCCGAGGAGGTCTTCGGATACCTCCGCAGGATAGCCGAGCTTGGCCGGGAGGAGTGCCCGGATGAGATCTGAGCCGGGGTTCTGTCCTTGAAGTACGTCGACGAGTACCGGGACAGGGAAGCCGCCCTGGGGTACAGCCGGGAGATCGCGAGGATTACCACACGTCCCTGGAATATCATGGAGGTCTGCGGCGGCCAGACACACTCCATCGTCAGGTACGGTATCGATGACATGCTGCCCGATGAGATCAACCTGATCCATGGTCCCGGATGCCCCGTCTGCGTCACGCCGCTTGAGTTCATCGACATGGCGCTCTGCATCGCGAAAAAGCCGGATGTAATATTCAGCTCCTTCGGTGACATGCTCCGTGTACCGGGAAGTGCCGGCGATCTCCTCTCGGTCAAAGCTGCAGGCGGCGATGTCCGTATGGTCTACTCTCCGCTCGACGCGCTGGCTCTCGCCCGGACGAATCCCGACCGGGAGGTGGTCTTCTTTGCCATCGGGTTCGAAACAACCGCTCCCGTCACCGCGATGGCCGTACGAACGGCGTCGGAAGAGGGGCTCGAGAACTTCTCGATGCTCGTCGCGCACGTCCTCGTACCCCCGGCACTCGAGGCTGTACTCTCTTCACCCACCTGCCGCATACAGGGCTTCCTCGCTGCCGGGCATGTCTGCACTGTCATGGGATTCACCGAATACGAGCCGATCGCTTCAAGGTACTCCGTACCCATCGTCGTCACCGGGTTCGAGCCGCTGGACATCCTGCAGGGGATACACATGTGCATCTCACAGCTGGAGAGTGGGGAGAGTGAGGTCACGAACCAGTACACACGGTCAGTCACCAGGGAGGGGAATCCCAACGCCATAGACCTGATCGAGGAGGTCTTCAGACCTGTCGACAGAAAATGGCGCGGCCTGGGAGTGATACCTTCCAGCGGACTGGCACTCGCTTCACCGTATCAGCGGTTCGATGCAGCAGAGAAATTCGACGTCTCCGGGCATTCGGTAGAGGAATCGAGTGATTGCATTGCCGGACGAGTTCTCACGGGGGAAGTCAGGCCCGATCGCTGCCCGCAGTTCGGCAGCGGATGCACACCCATCCATCCGATGGGCGCACTGATGGTCTCCAACGAGGGAGCCTGTGCGGCGTACTACAGGTACCGGAGAAGGGGGACAGACAGTGGCTGATGATCCGATGACACTGTCATGTCCACTGCCTCTGACCGAATACCCCGAGGTGACGCTGGCTCATGGCGGAGGCGGAAGCATGATGAACATGCTCATCGAGAAGATGATGCTGAGCGCCTTCGGCAGCCCGGATCCTGGAGAAAGGCACGATGGCGCAGTACTCGATATCCCCTCGAGGAGGATCGCCTTCACGACCGATTCTTACGTGATCGATCCGCTGTTCTTTCCGGGGGGCGATATAGGCTCACTTGCGGTGTACGGAACGGTCAACGACCTCTCGGTCTGCGGAGCACGTCCCCTCTGGCTCAGCGTGGGCTTCATCCTCGAAGAGGGTTTCCCCATGGAAGACCTCTGGAAGATAGTGCGATCGATGGCCGACGCGGCGAAGGCCACAGGTGTAACGATAGTAACAGGTGATACAAAGGTCGTAGACAGGGGCAAGGGTGACGGGGTCTTCATCAACACTTCGGGAGTAGGCATCCTGCGGGAGGGTGTAGAGGTCACTCCCGGAAGGGTTACCCCCGGTGATTCGGTGATACTGAGCGGTGACCTGGGGCGCCATGGGATATCCATCATGGCTCTCCGCGAAGGTATCGAGCTGGAATCCACAATCGAGAGCGACCTTGCTCCACTCTCAGCGGTAGTCGAGAAACTGCTCGATGCAGGCATCGACATCCACTGCATGAGGGACCTTACGCGTGGAGGCCTTGCCAGCGCGCTGAATGAGATTGCCACAGCCTCTGGGACGGGCATCCATATCGACGAGGAGCTCATCCCGGTAGTCGAAGAGGTGAGGGGAGCATGCGAGATACTCGGTTTCGACCCCCTCTACGTCGCCAATGAGGGCCGTCTGGTTCTGTTCGTAGACCCCACCGATGCGGAGCGTACACTCGAACTGCTACGGAGTGAAGAAGTCTCCTCCGGAGCCGTGCAGATAGGCAGGGCAGAGGAGATGACCACCGCTCCCGTCACGATTACTAGTCTGATAGGAACCGTCCGGATAGTCGATATGCTCAGCGGAGAGCAGCTGCCAAGGATCTGCTGAGGGCATTATGCCAACCGGAGAACGGCCTGCCCCGGGGGAGTTGATGCGTGCATCGGGAAGCCTGCCCTGCCGGAACCTGACAGGTTTTCGCCCAACTGTAATGCTCGCTTGTGGTCAATCCCGAACAAAGAGGATAAATTCTCGATTGACGTAGAGGACATATTCCGACAGGAAGAAAGTAAAAAACCGGATAGACTGGTTCAAGTAGTCCTTAACGCGCAGGTAGCCTTCGGGGAGACTGACGAATACGTCGGCCTCGATGTTCTCGTTGAGCAGAGTGGTTATGCCTACCCTGTATTTCTCACCCAGCATGATGAGGTCATGGTCATCCAGCACTAATTTCGCCTTGGCAAGCATGATGTGGGTGGTGTTCAATAGAATGAAGCCATCTTTCGTTCCAACGGGGATGAACCTGTTTCCTTCATTCAGGAGTTCGTCAATCCGCTGTGCTCCCATTCTATTGGTTGAATACAGCTCGAGGCTGACTTCGCCCTGAATCTCTGATCCATTGGTAAGGGTGAACAAGACTTCCTGCTTCTTCTTTGCGATTTTAACACTGCTCATCTATAGAGTATCCCGTCTCGGTTCACTGGAAAAAGACTCCTGTCGACAGCAAATTTATGTGCCTCCTCTACAGAGATCTTCCTGGACTCCACAAGAGCCTGGAGATCCTGATCCAGAAGCTGCATACCCTTGGCTTTTCCCGTCTGGATAATCGATGGAATCTGGAATGTTTTCGATTCCCTTATCAGATTGGACACTGCTGCAGTCACGAACAATATCTCCACAGCGGCGCAGCGTTTGCCATCAATTGTTTTGAGAAGTTGCTGGGCTATTACTCCCAGCATGGATTCAGCCAGCATGGTCCTGATTTGTTCCTGTTGATTCGTTGGGAATACGTTTATGATGCGATCAACCGTTTTTGCAGCACTGCTCGTGTGGAGAGTACCAAACACAAGATGCCCTGTTTCGGCAGCAGTTATTGCCAGCTCGATCGTTTCAAGGTCACGCATCTCTCCCACAAGGATGATATCGGGGTCTTCTCGGAGGGCGGCTCTCAAGGCCGATTTGAAGGAATTGGTGTGATTGCCTACTTCCCTCTGGTTAACCAGGCAATTGTCGCTTTGATGCACAAATTCGATAGGATCCTCGACGGTGATGATGTGTCCCTTCCTGGTTTTATTGATATGGTCTATCATGGCGGCCAGGGTAGTTGATTTTCCGCTTCCAGTCGGTCCTGTTACCAGAACCAGCCCCTTCGAGTATTGAGTGAATTCCAGAACAACCGGGGGAAGTCCAAGCTCCTCTATGGTTAGTATATTGTTTGGAATCAGGCGGAATACGGCACTGACACCGTGGCGAGTGCGGAAAACATTGACTCGAAACCTGGCCTTCAGTGCGGGAACCTCGTAGGCGAAATCGATATCGTTAGTGGCTTCGAACTCTTCTGTCTGTGAATCGTTCAAGATATCATACACCATCGATTTGCTTTGGCTAGAACTTATCTTCTTGTCCCCTAAGGGGTATAAATCGCCGGAAACTCTGAGCAGGGGGGGATTCTCAGGTGAAATATGGAGGTCGGACCCGTCATTTTTCCCTAGAATGCTTAACAGTTTGTCGATTGATGCCATTCTTTACCCCTAACAACAGGACTCCTTCATCCTGATCGCCCAAGGGAACAAACTCGTTCATGGGTTCAAGAAGAACCCGGCAATATCGTCCCGAAAGAGACACTCCGACGTTTTCATTCCTATCGAATTTCTTGCCTGAACTGACAATACCGCCGGTAATCCTGCAGCGTCAATTCCACGCAATGCAGATGAGTGCCTGGAGCGGGATATTGGTACACACGTTGATTACGGCGATCTGCAGTCGATGCTCGAGTTCACGAGTCAGACGAAATGTCCGTCGACATGCAGTGAAGAGAAGATAACAAGCCCGGACGGAATGTGGTGTGTCGAGCACGACTTCATGGGTAGTGCGAGTGTGAAGACTTCAGTACTTGTGAGATGTGGACAATTCCTGCTCTAAATGTTAGTGTTACCCCTGTCCCTGTAAGCGATTACGACAGTCTCTCCATGATGTAACAGGAAGACACTGAATTGATAATCGGGGTTGGAATCGATATCGTCGACATTGATGTCTTCAGGAAAAGGCTTACTGATGAGCTCGCTGAGGAGCTCTTCCTGCCTTCGGAGAGGGAGTATGCGAATTCGAGGGCACGCTCCTGCGAGAGCCTGGCTGCCAGGCTCGCAGCCAAGGAGGCAGCCTTCAAGGCCCTCGGGCAGGGGCTCTCCCAGGGGCTTTCCTGGAAAGACGTAGAGGTCCGGAGGGACGAATCTACGGGCAGTGTATGGCTTGATCTGCACGGTCGTGCCGAACGCCTTGCGGAGGAGAAGGGTGTTGGGACATCCTGCCTCTCCCTGTCGCACAGCAGGAAGAATGCAATTGCCGTTGTGATCATGGAAGGTTCTGAGTAGACACAGAGCCTGGGTATTAGTATTCGTACCTTAGTCACCCGATGAGTATCACGATCCCATCTGACACGAAGGCACCTGAGAGGGGCGATCTTGAGCAACATTGGATCCTACGACGAACGGTTGCTTGGTTTTAACTGGAATATCGCGAAGGAAGTGCTGGACTGGAAGGACGGAGAGCTCCTCAACATAGGAGCGATCTGTTCGGACAGGGTCTGCGAGCGGGGTCTGGGCAGCAGGACAGCTCTGATATGGGAAGGATTTGGAGACAGAAAAGCCGCTTACACCTTCGACGACCTCAGGATCTACTCCAACGGCTTCGCCAGATTCCTGCAGGACACAGGAATAGAGCCCGGAGACAGGGTATGTATCTTCATGGACAAGATACCTTCGCTCTACTTCTCCTTCCTGGGCATACTCAAGATGGGCGCCATCGCACAGCCTCTCTCGTCTGCGTTCGGCGAGGAAACGCTCGAAGTCCGACTGGCGAGCGCCGGGACGAGTGCAATCCTGACAACCCGGAAGCACGATCAGAAAATCCGCATGATTCTGGACCGC
>SDBS01008108.1_pt1 | contig 10173 bp, 26 predicted proteins | sample 2277091 | NCBI WGS metagenome assembly SDBS01 (sample SAMN10404972, study PRJNA504765) | marine sediment metagenome | isolation source: marine sediment core GS10_PC15, 163 cmbsf | place: Arctic Ocean: Southern Knipovich Ridge | collected 2010 | reverse complement strand
GCCATTGTTAGCTTGATAAGCTAAAACCCTTTTTTCTTCTAACCCTTTTCTGGAGTTTGTTTTATGCGAACCTATACGCTCGAGAGTGTCGAAAAGAAAATCTTCAATTGTCGCCAGTTCATTTCTCGGGCGAAAAGGAAGGAAAACCTTTTGGCTTCTCTTCTCAAGATTCGGGAAGATCTTCTCTCTCCCGAAAACGAGCAGAAGAACTTGGATCGAGTCGAGAAAATGAAGAAGGACATTGCCCGAATGGAAGCCTCGATCGAGCGAGCAAAGGAAGAGAAGGAACTCCGGGAAAACCTCGAAAAGGCCTTTCCGGCCGAAGAACCCGCAAGTGGGATCGGCGCAAAGTTCCTAAACGACTAAGAATCGTCAAAACCCTGGACAGAAATGTCCGGGGTTTTTTTTGTGTCCACCTATGTACCAAAAGTAGACAATTTTTGGTTGTTGGGGGTTTAGAGGGCAACAACTATACCATTTTAAGAACTTTTTTGGCCGGCATGGCGTTTGCTGGCCCATTTTTCGTCAATTTTTTGGACAATGGAGCCTGTAAGCTCAAAAATTCCCGGAATCATACCAGAATGTCAAGTAAACGTACAGCATGTAAACTTATTGTCCGTTTTTGGGGAATAATGAGCTTTTCGAGTTTTGTGTATTAAGTGAAACGGTGGCAACAACTTATGACTCCCTCTTTCTAAGGGCCTTCTAAGGGCCTTTAAAGCGCTTGCTCGTCTGGTCTTATCCGTAGCACGTTCTAATGGTATCGGTCGATTGTAGGGGATTCTAAGGGTATTCTCGGCAAGATTAGGCGTCCTATGATATGCGCTTTGGGATAGGAAAAAAGTAGGTTAAATGGGGAAAAGTAGGAAACCAAATCTTAGAAAATATCTCGACACCTACCCTTATGCCATTGTTGTACTTGTGTCTTATTGGTTATTCTTGCAATAGTGGATCATATGCAACTGCCTTGTATTCTCTCTCTTTCTACATAGAATCCGATTTTCCAGAATTTCCACTAAGACCTTTTTCATTTCTTCTCTTTTTCTTTTTCTTCTTTCTTTTGTATTCTTTGGCGAATACTGCTGAAAGAGCATTTGACAACTTGAACACCTATTAAATTCCGGTTTCTTGGCTATCTCATTATGTCATAAACCTTAATAAACAAATAAGTTACGACATATTTTTTTAAGAAATAAAGGGGTATATTTTCTTAAATTTTTCTAATTGGCACGTTATTTGCTACGGCATATTTTTTCTCATTCGGCACGTCCTTTGCTATTCCTATTGTTCTTTGTAGACTCTTTTGGCTTATCGTGGTATACTGTATTAGGTCTGGATTTTGTACACAAATTTGACAGAGGTAAAATGAACTTAAACGCAAAACAAATAAGTCTTTTAAACACAATAAGTATCGATCCTGATTCTTGTTGTGATTGTGACAGAACGGCATTAAACGTTTTGATCTCAAAAGGATATGTGCGGGATTGGGGACGTCTCAAGGTAACGGCTAAAGGCACTTATTTGCTTGAATGTCTTTTGACGCCAGAGGACTTTTGCTACAGTTGCGGTGATTACAACAAAGAGGAAACTGAGACTTGTTGGTCTTGCCACAATGAGCTTGAATTGATTTAAGGAGTTATTCGCAATGTACAACTTGTTTCTTACTGCCGAAGATATCACAACGCTCGAATGGGTTAATGGCCGATATTCTTGGTCAGACCGTTTGTTGTCAATGTGTGTTGAGGGAGATAACGAGTTTTTCGAGTCTGAGGCATGGAGCCTAATCGAGTCTTTCAAGGAAGACACAGAAGGAGGACATTCGTATTTTCCCTGTTTGGATCATTCGTCAGAGTTGGCTACTAAGCTTTTCGCCTTTATAGAGCAGATTGTCTGAAATGAAGAAAGCGTACTATGTCACGAAGTTCGTTTGTGCGGAAACTGACGAAGAGGAATTCTTCTCTTCCACGGTTATTCCGAAAGTCGACAAGTTCTGGGAATACAAAGGAGAGCTTTACCGGATCATTGGCGTTATTGACAGAAGTACAAGTTGGTTTGATTTCGGTTATGATTTTTCGATCGTTTGTAGCAAAAGCTAAGAAAGGCTTAAAATGAAGAGTCCCGAGAACGGTTGTGGCTACAAACGCTTTAGTCTTGAAGCTGGTACTATCTTTTGGCAGGTTTTCGCCGATAGCGAATGTATCGGTTATGTGACTCGCTCAAAGTTTGGATCTCCGTATCATTACAAAGCGTTCAATTTGGCGGATAGGTCGCTCGGCATTTCCTTCACTTTGTACGATACTCGCAAGTTGATCGATCACAACAACAAGACTACTGAGCTTTTCGCTTTTGCGGGAGAAATAGTTTAAGCTGCGCAAGCAGTAGAAAGGAAATTTGTATATTTTTCAAATTTTTGTTCTTTGTTTAATTTTCAATAAGTAAAGGAACTAACAATGTTATCAAAAGCTCAATATTTCGCCTTTGCAGACGCCGTAAAATCAACTGAAAACGACAAAGACGCACAAAGGTTTGCTGGTGTTTGTGTCGGTATATTCAGAAATGATAATCCGACATTCGACGCAGGATTGCATTCTTATTTTACTTCCGCTGAGTTTTTCGAAGCTTGTGGACTAAACAGAGAAGGTAACATAAAGTAAAAAATGTAGGTTGGGGGATTGTTCACAATAAAGGAGTTTATTTAAACGTGGAAGCTCAAGAACTCATGAAAGTGGTTGACGCCAAAGTGCGAGAAACCATGAAGTTTGCGGAGTCGACTTATAAGCGCAAGTTCAAAACTCCAACAATCGAATATACCGTGAAAGGTGTAGTTGCGGGATATGCCGATTATCTTACCTGGACTGTTAACCTCAATTTGTTCTATTTGCTGAATGAGCATGAGAACATGATAGAGGATACAATACCTCATGAGATTGCCCATTTGATTGCCTTTAGGGTTTATGGGCGTATTAAACCTCACGGGTGGCAATGGCAAAGCGTTATGCGCTCTTTTGGCTTAGATCCGGTTCGTTGCCATGAGTATGAAGACAAAGACGTTAGAACAGGAATCAGAAGAACTCGTCAATTCACTTATACTTGTTTGTGTTCCCAGCCTGTTACTTGCGGTCTTAACGTTCACAATAAGATTCAGAAAGGCCGGAATCACTTTTGTCGCAAGTGTCGAAGTAAAATGAAAAATTGTAAATGGAGTGAGAAATGAAAAACGAGAAAGTCGAGATTCTGAAAGAAGCGCTTAGGAGTCCATTCGCTTGGCCAGGAGGATACGAAAAGGGTATCTATCTGTCTGACGGTGAAAGGATTTGTTCCGTTTGTGCTCGAAAGAATTTCCGGCAGATTGTGAGTTCTACGAAAAGTGAATGGCCTGACGATTGGACATTCAGTCACATTGACGTTTACTGGGAAGGTGAGAAAGAGCATTGTTGCAATTGTGACGAAGCTCTCGCAAGTGAGTATGGCCCGATTGAGGAAACTGTGTAATATGAACTATGGAATCAAGCCCGATATTGAGAGAATCAACAAAATCGATCCTACTGATACTCTCAAGAAGGCATTAAACGCCTTGTGGGAAGGTCCGGCTATTGAAGCTCCAAAGCTTTTGCGTCAATTGGCGAATGAAATGGAAGTGCTTCATATCATAAATGACGGACAACAGTATGGTCCGGATATTACGCTTTCGATTGAAGAGTCGGAACCGTATTTGTGGCTTGTCGAAAATACAACGAAAGAGGATTAATGACCACAAAAACAAAAAGCTGTCATTGTCCTTCTGAAATCATTCCGACCAACTACATTTATTGCTTTTCTTACTCTGGTGGCGGATACATGGAAATCCCCATTGGTCTTGGAGCCATTTCCAAGCTAAAATCTTCAGGCAAAGTCTTTGCTGACGAGGAAAGAGGAATTTTTCAATGCAATTCGTGTGGCGCACATTTCCGCCATGGCGATTGTTGGCTTCATACTCCAACGGGCCATTACGTATTCTTTGGTCATACCTGTTCAGACAAGTATGGTCTTTTGGCTGATCGTGACGAATGGGAAATGGAAGTAAAAGGAATCAAGGCGAGGAAAGCTGCTCAAATCCAAGAAGTAATGACTAAGGAATTGCAGGAATCTGTTTTAAACGCTAATCCTGGTCTTCTTGAGGCATTTGACAGTCAAGCGGGCTTCGTTCAAAACATTAGAGCCAATTTTGAGCGAACCGGTTTTATTACAAGTCGACAGATTGACGCAATTCTCGCTGTTCACGAAAAGAGCAAGACAGAGAATAAGATTAGTGCAAAAGCTGGGAAATGTGCAGTAACGGGAACGATCGTTAGTTGTAAGCCTCATGATAACGGCTTTGGTGGTTGTGTCAAAATGACCGTAAAGGTCGAGGATAACGAAGGTTGCTATTTTGTTTGGGGGACGTTGCCGACAAAGCTTAAAGACGAGATTAACCTGTTATACTCAAAGATTCATAAGGTGAATCCTGATTTTTGTTTCTTCAAGGGTTTTCAAGTATCTTTTACTGCAACATTTACGGCTTCGCCTAAAGACGAGAGTTTCGCTTTCTTCAAAAGGCCAAGTAAGCCGAGTCTGGTTTCAACCGAAAAGGTAGAAGTATGACAGAACGTGAAGTTCATTTGATTCTTTCTGCTGCATTGCGAATGGAGCAAGGTTGTATGGGTCCGTTTATGGCTCTTGTGCGTCGATTCCCCGAACTTGCTGTTAAGGTTTTGGAGATTACGAGGATTTCGTGAAAGACGAAGAAGTCGAACAACTCATTTTGAATCTTGTTGCAGAAGCTCGAAGTAGTCTTAAACTCGCAAAGAAAGCAAGTGATATTGCGAACAATTGGCAGAAAGCGTATGAAACAAGTACTGAACAATTCAACAAACTCGCAAATCTACACAAAGACCTTTTGAAAGAAAGGGATAATTATCGTGTTGCCGCTCATGCTGCTATTAAAGCTGCGGAGAATTGGCGAGATAAGTGTGAAACAGCAAACATGACCATTGCGGAATTCCAGAAAGTGAGGCTTAGTTAAATGCTCATCTTTTCACTCATTACTCTTTACATGCTTCTCGGTCTTGGTCTTGTTGGCTTTGGTGAAGAATTTGGTAGTCTTACTATGGCTACATTACCGAAGTATATTTGTTTCTTCTTTTGGCCTATCGTTCTTGTCCTTTGTGCTCTTAAAAGGATTTGGGGATAATTAATGATTAGCGAATATTATACTACCGACGTTTTCGATAATCCGTTTAGTGACCCAATGTGTTATTCGGAGAAGGTGCGGAACCTTGCTTGTCTATGTCGTTTCGTTATTCGTCAATGGGAATGTAGTGCAACAAGCTATATGATTATTCCGAAGCATTTGCTTTCTGACGATTCTGTCGAATTTTTGTCCAATCTGTTTTATTCAGAACACTATGAATTCTATAAGGGTCCAGGTTTGTCCTTTGGCCATGCGCCATATCTTTATCATGAGAATGATCGTTATCTTACTTTTGCCCACCAAACTGGTCTTGACGTATAAAGGATAAGTTTAATGAGCGCATTTATCTATTCTTACGAACATAGTCATTATATTCCCGATCCTGCCCTTAAACCAGCCGACTTTAAGTCTTCGGCATTCCTGATACCAGACGAACAAGAACATACAGAATACCCTTTAGAAACCCATGAGAAGCTTATCTGTACTGTTCACCCAAAGTATAAAGGCCTTCGACTTGGTGCAATGGCGAAACAATGCCATACTTGCACAAAAATCTATGAAGCAGTTAAGGCTTCTGGCTTTAAAGAGAAAAGAGGATAAACATTATGTTTTCAATTCAAATTGACAATCTGGTTCGTGACATTGTTGACATTCATTACGGAAACTTTGAAGCTTCCAAAGCTACTCTTTATGACTATGATACACAAGTATTTAATGGTCCTGCTCTGCTTTTTGCTTTTGATCTTCGTACAAGTTATTTCCATAGTGTAGATTGTAAGGATACAGGCAATGAACTTAGTTGTGTAGAACATTCAGAAGCTCGTAACATCTATATTGTAATTTCTCAACATAAGTGTTGGTGTGCAGAAGCACATTTTCGAGCTGACGCATATAGGGAGTTTGATAAGTTAAACTGGGTTAACGTCTCCAATCATGACGCATGTTGGAACAATGCCCTGCATAGTTGGATTGCAGACATTTACTTTTCTATGACTTCCTGTGTTCTCGATAGTGTTGAAGACGAGCATGAAGTAAGATTAGCTCCAAATGTTTGTCAAACAAATGCTTTTATCCCTTTGTGCTACAGGACGTTTCAGCCGGTAACCATTAAGTTCAGCAAAGAGAATGACAAGTATCGTCGTAAGCTGCTTAGCATGGAAAGAGTCGTTGTCGAAAATACCTCAAGAGGATAAATAAATGAAGCTGCTTTTGAATTTAATCAATAAGACTCAAGAAGTGATTGATGCGGACGATATCATTTATATGAGTGCCGTTATTATTCCAGACGCCGAGAATAATGGTCCGCCACATTGGATTACTGCTATTGAAGTCTTAACTTCACATGAAGTAATAACCTGCACTGCTGTAACGTTCGCTTATGGAGAAGCTATTGCTGGTCGTTCTTTGAGTCAAACAAAAAAGATTATGGACGAAAGAAATTAGAATGGAAATGAAAACATTTGTAGTAAGAATCGATCACCGATCATTTGTTACTGGATCTATTGAAGTTAAAGCGGAGAGTGCAGAGCAGGCAAAAAAGTTAATTGAGAATGGTTCTATTTGCATGGGAGATATATCTTGGTCTTATGACGGATTAGACGATAACAGTTCTCCTTCTATTTTCCAGGTTAATGAGGTTAAGTTTTGTTAATGAAAATTGATATTCAAAAATACTTGGAATTGCGTCAAAGAATAACTGATAACAGAAGAGGCTATGCATTATACTCTTTGACGAATCCTGACGAAGCCACATATACGGAGTACGAGTTGGATTACAGCAAAGGTGCAACTTACACTTGTAGCGACTTAGACAATCATGTAGAAGGGCTTAAAACCTGTTGGCGTCGGGTTTATCATAGCTCTAAGACATTGTTTCAAGCAAGGCGTATTCTTGGTGCTAACGTTAATTTCGGTTTTGCAAAAGAGAAGTTTTAAGTATGGATTCATTGCACGTTAATTATGTTGCTAACAATTGCTCTGGTGACCGTTGGAATTATTTGTTGCTTAATCCTATTGAGTGTGGAACGGGAACACACAACTTTATGGTTAAGAACGAAGATTTGGCTTTGCAGCTTGCCGATTCTTTCGATTGTGGTATTATTTCTGATCCCAACGAATTCGATCTATATAATTAGTGTCCAGAAAGTAGGAAATTTATAATGTACAAATGTACAGAACAACAAGCCGTATATTGGGCCATTCACACAATGATTAATACTTACTCTACATTATGTGAAGTAGATAGTGAATTTAGGCCTATAGCTCTTATTCGATTAATTGCTTTAAAAGATTATCTAAACAAATCTGAAAGTTTCAATATTCTTGAATCTTTAAACGAGACAATTTTGAAAATTAAACGTCTAAGTTCTGGACAGTCGACAGATTGACGATTCCATGGTATATTTAATTGGTCCAAAAAGTATGAATAAAAGAGAATATAATAAACATGGTCTAACAAATCATAAGCTATATGCTGTGTGGAAACAGATTAAGCAGAAATGCAACAATCCTAATTCTTATAGATATAAGTATTATGGTAAACGAGGAATAACTATCTGTGCCGAATGGACAAATAGTTTTATTGTATTCTATAATTGGTGTCTAAACAATAGTTGGAAATCAGGATTATCCATAGATAGAACAAATAACGACTTGGGATATTACCCTGAAAACTGTCGTTTTGTTAACCAATCAATTCAAAATTCCAACAAAAGAGGATACGGCATAACAGGAGTAAAGCATGTAAGCAAAAGAAGGGGCGGATACATAGTAAAGAAACAAATAAATGGTCGTCATGTATATTTTGGCGATTTCAAAACTCTTGAAGAAGCAGCAAAAGTAGCAAAGGAAATAGACAATGTCTAAAGTTTACCAAATTGTTACTGATAGAATCATTGGACTTCTTGAAGACGCCGAAGAAAAGGGGGAAAAGCCTTTTTGGCTTAAACCGTGGGATCCCGCAATCGGCATGCCTCGTAATGGCGTTAGTGGCAAAGCGTATCGAGGAATCAATATTCTTCTTACTGCTTTTGCTCCTTTCAAGTCAAACTTGTGGTTTAGTAGTAAACAAGTAAAGCAGTGTGGCGGTAAACTCAAAGAATCTGAATTTAGAAAAAATGGAGGATACGGACCAACGCTTATTACCTTCTTCAAGTTTCTCGACAAAGACAAGAATGACAAGAAAGCTGGCAAGTTCCCTATTCTTCGTTACTACAATGTATGGAATTTGGAGCAGACCGAAAATGTCAAGGTTCCTGCAAAGAGCACTGAGGAACTTAAGGATTATCAGGATATCCATAGTGCCGAGGATATTCTGGATAAAACCAGTGTTAGGCCACAAACTAATCATGGAAGTTCTCGTGCATGTTATATTCCTGCTTTGGACAGAATTGATTTACCCGATAAGGGTGCTTTTGATTCTGTCGAGGGATATTACAATACCCATTTCCACGAACTTGTCCATTCAACCGGTCATGCAGATAGGCTTAAAAGGGATTTAGACAATTTGCATGGAGACCACAAATACACATTAGAGGAGCTTGTAGCAGAAATGGGTTCTGCCTTCTTAATGGGTATCGCAAAAATCGAAGATAAGACAATCGAGAATAGTGCTGCTTACATTCGTGGTTGGAAGTCTAAGCTTAATAATCCCGACAATGTTAAGCTTATCGTTCAAGCCGCAGGAAAGGCACAAAAGGCGTGTGATCTGATTCTTGGTATTTCATTTTCAAACGATAGCTAAAGTAAACAACATGTCTATTATTCAAGTTTTAAACGGATCAGACATAACATTGTATTGGGCAATGTTGCAGGGACGAACCTTTGTTATTCCTCATTATGCTCTGATTAATAATGTCAGAAAAACGTCTCAAAAACTTCGCACAATTAGGGAGGAAAAGTAAAATTGAATAAGCAGAGAATGCGTTTGCGAGCAATTCACAATCGAATCTATGAACTTGCTATGTTGTCCTATCCTGGAGAAAGGACAGATATTGCTAAAAACATTGTTCGTAATTCTCTGTTGCGTGTTTCTGTACCTTTGATTCGTATCGTCATGAGAGGCGAAGGGTTCTTAAACGATTAAGTGAAGGATTAGTTATGTTGAATGTAGTAGGAAGCAAAGCAAAGACGTTGGCGGCGCTTTACAATGCCAGCAAAACGCAAGGTTTTTTGGCTTTTGTCGAGACTCCAGAAATGTCAGAAAAGCAAGCGCAAACAATTCTTGATTTCGGACAAACCTATTTCGATTATTTGCAGGGTAGGGTAATGAAGATTGATCTGGAGCATAACGATTTCGATCCTTTCCTCTATGATCGGGATAACGGAGAAGGCGCTGCGGCAAAAGCGCTGGAAAGCGTATCATGCTGAATTTCAACATTGGCGATCGAGTAAGAATTACGCCATTGGACGGAAAAGAAGACTCAAGGTTACAAGGTAGAGTCGTTGGCGCAACATATGTAGAAAGAACAATGCGCCTAAGATCCTGTGTAATTGTTAGGCTTGATTGGGGTTTCTGGAATGATAAGCAAACTGCTTATATCTCTGATATCTGTGTTCACCCTGGAAACCTGGAGTTGATTAATGCCAAAGTGTAAGACTTTTGAGGTTGAGATTCTCAAAAAAAAGATCAATAGTCGAAACCGACAGTCTATCTGTTCTGCCGATTGTCGCAATGCATGGAATTCGATCCTTGTCGACGTTCTCACTGAAACGAATAACTATGTTGGTTTTCGTTATCTGAATCCTGACGAAGTTCCTGCTGGTGAATTGCCGGGAATTGATAGAACAAAAGAAACGGCAGTTAACAGGTATCCCGATTCTTCACGAGTAGAGTATTACTAATGACATTGGAAGAGTACACAGAGCATTTAACGTTTAATCGCACATTGCGCAAAACAATGTTGTTCGAGAATGTGTTTAATGGCAGCATTGACAAACACGAATTTCTTCGGATTGTTGATTGG
>SDBS01008107.1_pt1 | contig 10173 bp, 13 predicted proteins | sample 2277091 | NCBI WGS metagenome assembly SDBS01 (sample SAMN10404972, study PRJNA504765) | marine sediment metagenome | isolation source: marine sediment core GS10_PC15, 163 cmbsf | place: Arctic Ocean: Southern Knipovich Ridge | collected 2010 | reverse complement strand
CACCGGCAGCCGAAACCCGATGATTTTCTATTTTATACGGTTCCGAGTTATAACGGGGAAGAAATGAGGTCCTTAAAACCGTCCGCACTATGGGACAGGGTAAAGAAGGCGGGCGGATCCGCGAAGGACGCAGGGATAATCAAGAGAGATATTAACATAACACCTCATACTTTCAGGCGCAGTTATGCGACGATTCTTTCAAAGTCGGGCATGGGATTGAAAGCAATACAGGTCAAGACACGGCACGCAAACATTGAGACACTTGCGAAACATTACATTGATGACAGCGAACCGGCGGCGGCGTATTTGACGGTAGCGTTTGCTTAACAATAAGTAAGGATTGAATACATAGAGTTGAAAATGAGGTATTGGCATCAACAGGACAAAAGAATACAATCCACAGGGAGCGATTAAAAAAATAATAGATCGAGCCTGGGAGCATATTCACAGTGTTGGTTATAAAGTATCTATCAGGTGGGTATTCTATCGGCTATTACAAGAGGGGTTTTATTCAAGGAAAGACGATTATATAAATTTCATAAAAGTCTTGTCGAGGGCAAGAGGGAGATTCTATGAGGGATGGAGGCCCGATATTCTTGTAGATGAAACCAGAAGAGAAGTACCGGGTGGTTATGGAGGTGATCCCGAAGACATTGATGTTATAGAAGATATAAAAGAACTGATAGAAAAATATACACCAAGAATCTCTCATTTTTACAATCAGGAATACTATGTTCAAATATGGTTTGAAGCCAGGGCCATGACACAACAGTTTCAGCATTACACGAATGGTATATCATTATATCCGTTTGGGGGACACCCGAGTATCCCGTTTAAATGGCAAATTGCGAAGACTATTGAGCGTTGCCATCGAAGATATCAAAAACCAGTAAAGATACTATACTTTGGCGATCTTGATGAGGCCGGTGAAATAATCTATCGAAAAGCGGTACAGGACGTACAATCCTGGTGTAATGTGCAATTTGATTTTATTCGATGCGGATTGAATGAGGATCAAGTTGAAGAATACGATGTACCTGAAAACTTTGAACACCCTGGTTATCAATGGGAGGCTTTGACAGATGAAGGGGCGGAAGAGATTATAACGGAGGGAGTCGGTCAGTTTATATCTAATGATGTGATTAAGGATACTCGACAGCAGGAAGAAGAAATCGGTCAAGATGTAATTGAAAAGATAATGGAAGCGGTAAACGATATTGAATTTTGATGAGATAAAACAAGTAATATCATAAACCATCGAGTTAAAAAAAGAGGGGAAAAAGAAACGAGAAAATACTTTACGGAGCGGCACAGGCGCCGGATCGCGGAGGCCCACAGAGGATTAAAGCACAGCCAGGCGACAAAAGACAAGATCAGCAAAGTAACGAAGGGCCATAAGTTGACAGATGAAACGAAAAGAAAAATGAGTGAAGCAAAAAAGGGCAGGACGTTTACACCGGAACAGAGACGGAAATTGAGTGAATCATTGACGCGGTACAATAGATTGAATCCAAGAGGGAGGCAGTAAAAAAATGAATTGTCCGAGATGCGGTAAAGAGACAAAAGGATCATATTCTGAAGGCGGTATCCTGTGGGCTCTATGTGAGGACTGCATGAATGATGATGAAAAGGAGTTTAACAAAGAATATGAGAGATGCCTGGAGCAGGGGAAGAGCTATCAGGAGACGGGGAATATTAACGAGTTCCGGGGATAGAATAAACCCTAAAGAAATGAGGTGCTTTATATTACAGGCCTGTCAAATAAACCGCGTGACAGGCCAAGAGACGAGGCTTTTTAGGGGGGCATGAGTAAAATGATGGAACCTTATGGATTCAAAGCATTTGAGCGGATTATGGCTCCGGTGACCTGGCTTATGGATTTGATATTAAAGCTGTTAAGCAAACTTTTTGAATCAGGGGAGACTAAATAAAAGGGGGCTAAAAATGGTTTTTGAAGGAGAGAATATGGAACAATGGATATATTACGAAAAACCCACCGTGGGGTTTGCCGGAAGCACTTTTTTTAATATACCAATCATATTGAAGATCGATGACTACCCACTAATTCAGGTTGTTGATGCTGAGCAAAACAGTATTCCTGCAGGGTATACTGTTGAATTTGAAATCTACAATTCGGATGGTATTTATTTGGCAAAGGCGAAGGGTTCTCGGTTGTTTCTTACTTCCGAAGGTGAAAAAGTTAATCTTAAACTTCGTTACCCAAGTCTTATGACAGTATGTGAGTTAGATGGGAGAACACTATTTGAAATGAGAAGGCAGGAGGCGGCGGCTCTTAATACAAGGGCAGAATTATACACACCGAATGGTTCATTTATTAAAGGGAATGATACGGAGGGATTACTCTTTAGTGAGACATTGACCTGTGTTGAGCCGGCTTTAGTTAATAACTCATTTTTGGAAAATAAGGAATTTAAAGACAAGATGATTGGTATTCAAATGATGAGTTCAACATCATCCTAATTAAGCCAATCGGGAGGGGAGCTTGAGAAAAATAGCTATAGCAAACCGCAAGGGCGGAGTAGGCAAAACCACAACCGCAGTTAACATCTCCGCAGGCTTGGCGTTGTCCGGGAATAAGGTTTTACTGGTTGACACCGACACGCAGGGGCACTGCAGCCGCCTGCTGGGTGTGGATCCGGGCAAAGGGCTTGCCGAGCTCATCGATGGCACAGCGACACCCACGGAGGCCGTCACCGAGGCCAGAGATGGGCTTTATCTACTTGCCGGGGGTAAAAGGTTAGAACTCACAATAAAAGACATCTCACAGCGAACGTATAGAGTTGAACACGTCCTTACAGATGCACTACAGGCTTATAATGATTTTGATTATGTGATAGTAGACACAGCACCTGGATTCAGTCAATTAAATATCAATGTGTTTTTTTACGTCCAGGAAATTGGTATTCCTGTATCTATGGAAGTTTTAAGTATAGACGGCTTTAAAGATTTCATGAATGAGATCGAGGTATTAAAACAATATACGGATGTGGACCTGAAATATATAATCCCTACATTTTACGACCGACGGAATAGTAAATCAGACCAGATTATTAAGCAATTACAGGACAATTTTGAGGGGCTGGTTACAAAGCCAATAAGATTTAGTGTGAGGCTTTCCGAGTGTCCAGCCTGGGGGCAAACTATATTTGAATATGCCGGGAAAGAAAAAGTATCAAGCGATTATGCTGATTTATCAGAGGTGATTTCATGAGCGCAAAAAAACTGCCAGGACAATTTGATAATTATGATCCTGAAAAGATCGGCAAAGGGATTGCCGGTATTGCAAAAGAGATAGTTGAAAAAGATGAGCAACGTAAAACAGACGTCAAACGGAAGTCAAACGGAAGTCAAACGAAGGTTAAGCGCGATTTTGAAAAGTATAAACCTACAGAAATGGAAACATACGGTTTCAGGATATACCCGAAAGATAAACAGAAGTTCGAGAATTATTTCAAAAGGCGGGGTATGACCTTTTCCCAGGGTGTCCGCATGGTAATAAAAGACTTCATGGAGAGGCAGGGGATATAAAAATAAATAAAAAAAGGGGCGCCTTGAACGCCCCTCACTGTCATAAAATATAAGTACTTATTTATCTTAATATTAAAATAAATAAGTTACGGAGTCAATAGGAAAATACATGGCGGTGGGGAATGATAAGACTTCCTGCCGTTTTTTTTTATCTCAGGAGGGGAAATATGGAAAAAAACGAAGAAAAGCAGGAGCTTCAGTACACGATAGTAAATCACGTTGCACGGGAGGCAATGAACATTTCAGTACTTGAATATTGTGTTTTCGACAGCATATACAATCTTTCAAGTAACCCGAAAAGTAAGGGGTGGTGTACAGCCAGCAAGATGTATCTTGCAGAATTCTTAATATGTTCAGAGAGAACAGTCAAGAACGCCCTCAAAAAAGGCATTGAAGAGGGGCTCATTGAAAGACCTGAGAAACGAAAAAACCTACAGGATAACAGACTCCGTACTACTCAAAAATGGTATGATATTGCAGTAATGAAAAAGACCGGGCAAATATTGCACAGTGACCGGGCAAAAAGTGCACAGTCTAACGCAAATAACCAGGCAAAAAGTGCACACAATAACAACACAACAAATAAGGACATAAATAAGGACAACACGGGCAGTACAGAAAAGAAAACGAATGACACTACAGAGAATAGTTGTTGTTCAGATGATACGAAAAACCAACTACGAAAAGAGGGAATAACATTAACAAAGTTGATACTTGAGTCACCTGGGGATAAGGTTTCGGAGGCGCTTCAGAGATTTATGAGCTCCGAGGGCGCGCACGGGCCGGGCAAGGAAACGGCCTATTTTATCGGAATTCTGAAGAACGTCAAAACAGAGGTTAAAGAGCCGATACCGGATAAATTCATTGATGACCAGGACCGGGACGAAGGCGCAGGACTGGAGAGGGCCAGGGACGTATATCAAGCGATAGATACCGGAGACTGGACGGAAGAGGACCGGGACGAGCTCACCACGATCCATTGTAACATGAAATGGTGCGCGGGAATCGCGGGCAGGCTACAGGAAAAGGTAAACAGGATGCTGAAAATCGCGGGCAAGTACAGAGTGAGAGAGCTCCGAGAGGCGGTTATATGACCCGGGGGAAGTAAGCAGCCCGGAGGCAGGCGGTCAATGATACTTGATGAAAAATTAGACCGGAAAAGTCGCAAATAAAAGGAAATAAAACTTGCCGGGGACTATTGCTGGCGGTATATTGAAGCTATGAAAAACAAAGCACTGAAAAAACTAATCAAGATGTCTGAGGATCGTCAAGGGGCGCCGCGGCTTGTCGTCGGGGTAAATACTCCATTAGAAGTTAAAGAAGCTCTGTTGAAGGGCGGACGCGGCGAAGTTAAAAGGGGCACGGGCGTTGGAATTCACGTTTTGATGGAAAAGCCACAGCGAGACGCGTTGAATAGATTGGCAGCTGAGCTTGATCTGAATGCGGCTGAGACGATTCGGCTGATGTTGAGAGCTGCGACAGTTCTGGGAAAAAAAGGATTGGTGGTGTTCGTTGATGCGGCAAACCGGATGGAAACAGCGAATCTAAGATCTAAATTTAAGCAATCCGCCATAAACAAGAGCCCTGAGAAAGAAAACGACGAAGAGGGTCCCGAACTGGACGAGGACGCTGGCGGTGAGAGAGGGAGCGAGTTCGAGACGCCGAAAACCGGGACGCCAATTCCCGAAAGAAAGCGAAAGAAAGGCCAGGGGACCGGCGCTCCGCGGCCAAATGAGGAGCGTACATTGTGAGAGTCGGCCTTGCAGAAAGCATTACGGCAATGCAAACAAGAGCTGAGCAGGTTAGAAAAGGTGCCAAGCTCGTGGATAGGAAAGCAATCGGGAAGCTGCTGGAGACTATGACTGACGATGACCGACCGATTATCCTTGAAGTATATGGCGTCAAAAAAGACAGGTTGCCAGGTGATTATTTTTTGCGGGAATGCCGTAAAATTTTTATTTATGAAGGTGTGAAATATCAGGCGCTTGAAAAAGTCCGGCGAGAGAAAGAGAAAGAAGTGACTGCATTGGCAGTGAGGCAAGCCAAACTGGATGAGATCAAAAACAGGCTCAGGTCCAGGCTAAAAGCCGACGATGCGAATTTCAATAAAAGATATGACGCGCAGTCCAGGGAACGGGCTGAGATTGTGGAAGCTGAGATTGAACGGGAGGCGCTGACGGTCTTTGAAAAAGAGGAGCAGGAATGATATACATGCCAACCGAATTGTTGAAAGCCAGGGGGCATAAATTACAAGGGGTTATGAAATTCCAGGGTCTGATAATATCGATAGAAAATAAGAAAGGGTCGTGTCGGGAGGGGACCGATTCAGACGGGCACAAATGGAAGTCTTATATGTATCTGGATTATGGAGGTATTAGAAATACAGAGGGGAAAGATGGCGAGTACGTTGATGCGTACATTGGGCCAGCACATGACAGCGATCGCGTTTTTGTAGTTCATCAGAATGATCCTGTAACCGGAAACTATGATGAAGATAAGTGTATTTTAGGACTGAAAACTGCCAGGGAAGCAAAGAAAGCATATATCCGGCAGTACGACAGGCCGGGCTTCTTCGGAAGCATGGATGAATATTCGATGGATGAGTTTAAAGAATTGCTGAAAAAACGGAAAGGCATAAAACTAAAGAAATCGAAGGAGATAAAAAAGATGACGATAAATGACGCTACACTAGATACAAGTTTGGAATTGGCACTGAGCGATCTGAGAAAAAATCTTGAGCCAAAAAAAAACAATACCGGCGAGGAAGTCGGCAGGATCGAACTATTATCAAAAGCGCGGGAAAAGGTGAAAGACGGCTCACTGGATTTAGTGACAGCTGGAGTCATCGAGGGAAGAATTAACCGGGGCATTCCCCTGGACAAGGGACACAGGGTGGCTTTAGGACTGGGTCCAGCAAAGATCAAGGGATTGAGCGAGCCGGCAGCTTCCAATGTGACGGCGCGAATGGGTGGAAAAACACCTGGCGGATCAGGAGCAAAGATCGACCTGGGAACAGGATCGCCTATTCCAATAAATCCTATCATTGAGGAAATGAGCCGGGGACAGACGTTATTGCATAGTTTCCAGCAACCCAACAATGAAATAATGAAAGTAACCGGTCGGGAAATTCTTTTAAAATGCCGGCAACTTATCAGAGAGGGGAGAATGAATCTTTTGAAAGCCGGTGATATTGAACGTGCAGTAAACGGCGGGGCGGTGATCCGGCCAGAAGTTTTGCGGGAGCTCTTTTCGATATGAACGAGAAACCTATTTTTACACAGACGATCCGTTGTGATGACTGCGACGAAAGTCTATTTGAGATCGCGGAAATGTATAAAGAAGATGTCTGCATAAGATGCCATGAATGCGGTGCGCAATTTACGATTTTTGTTGAAAAAGGTGGTGAAGCGATATCGCGAACATTAAGCGAAGAGCAGAAAAGGCAGGATCATATATCCTTAAGTGAACTTTTGGAAATTCGTTTACATGCTTTTGAAGAGCAAGCCGGAGGGTACGGTCCAGCCGCGGCATTACTTTTTGAGAATTATATCGAAACTCTTTTTGATGCCGTGATTGAGAGTGTGGATGATGCAATTCTGAAACGACTGCAAGTAGCGTTCTTCCATAAGATCAAGGATAAGGGAATGAGTGAAGGACCGGCTCTGCTGCTGGACATTGAATCGGCGGCGGTCGAGACATTGGAGCATTCAGGTTATGAGCTTCAGATTGATGGTGAGACGGAAACGGAAGATTGAAAAGGAATCCTCTATTCTATTGACGGCTGTTTAATATTCCGGTTTCCTGGGAGGTCGGGAAACTGGGATGGGCAGTCGACCCGTCATTCGTGGCGGGTTTTTTATAATGTGCGGAGGCGGAATGATGAAATCGAATATTACGAAGATCAAAAAAACGGATGAGCTTCCATTTATCCCGGAACTACTGAGAGATTTCGCGTTTAAATATGCAATGGATGAATATAAATCACAGAAACTTTGGGCCGGAGAATACGGGGTATCAGTAATTACGATCGGCAGGTGGTTAAAGCATGCCGGCATGCAGGATTACATTTTGATTTGTCAGGATGCAAAAAAGGGGGATTATCTTGAGGAGATACGGGGGAGATTGCGGGATAAAATGATGCATTTATGCGGGCCCAAGTACACGGGTGGGCCAGGCTAAACCGAAAAGATGGTGATTTCCGATGCTGCCCTAAAAATGGTATATTCTAGCAGAGTCGTTTTGTAACGAAGACTAACGCAAAATGCGACAGGATATATAATAAAAAATAATCCGGCCTGCTGGATGTGGCGGGCCGGATTTTAGCCGAGAGTCGTAGACTCATAAAGTTATATATGAAGTCTATCCTCTCAATTTAGAAAAGTCAAGAGAGGATATATGAAAAGTTTAAGGGATTTTAAACCTACAGATTCAAAAGCAAAAATATTCATAGATCGATTCATCCCCTACAGAAAAAAATACACTATTCAAGGCAATGATCTGTTTGGCGAGCCCTACTGGATCACGCTGAGAAGGTATCTGTCCGATGGGATCATAACGAAGGCGATCCTGGGACGGATGGTTGTCGGCTATTTTCTGACGAGTGTACCGAACACGCTGGGGATCGACATAGACGACCATCGAGGAGGTAAAGCCTGGAGTGGGCAGGCGGCGTCTCCTCTTTTATTGAATCTGTACGACCAGGTACGGGATCGGCTGCGGGGTTCTCCCTCTCTCTTGATTCAGTCTCCGAGAGGTTTACATGCTTTCTGGATTCTAACGGAGCGACTCCCGGCGGAGCTGCTAAACCAATTAGCTGGAAAGCGATTGAAGGGCCTGCAAGTAGAGGTCAAACCCACTCCCTCTACAGCATTACGGATACCGGCAGAGAAGCGGATCATCGATCCTCGGACGTTTCAATTACTCAATCAATCCTTTGAAAAAACAATTTCCGAGCTCCATACCTATCATCCGGCGATCCTATTTGATGAAGACTTTTTATCAGAGACGGTCCGGGAGAGCTTACAGGAGAAGAAAAACCGGCTCCGGGTATTCAAGCACATACCGAGGATTGAAAAAGCAGAAAAGGAGCTTCTCCCTCTGGAGGACGGGAATACCAACACGGCATTTTTAAAGCTCTGCTTAGTATATCGCTGTGCAGGACTGGACATAGATCAAGCACTTTATCGGTTTGCTTTATGTCTGGAGAGATCGCCGGTGTACACTGGAGACCTGCATGATCCCCGCAGATTGCGGCAGCGGATCGAAAGCGAGTTTAGAAAGAATCGCAGGGAGTTCATACCACAGCTTAGAACTGACCAGGAGAGCCTATTCAACGGAATAATAGCAGAGAGGATCGCAGAGCGGCAGCCCTTCGCTAAACAGCGGAGAGAGCCTATCAAAAGATTTATTGAAGGGGTCCTGAGCTGGGCGGATTGGCATGATGAGGTCGTAAAGGACCGTAATCAATTGGCGCTTTTCGACTTCCTTTATCCGTATTACAGGAAGTACAGGCGGGAAGGGTTCTATCCTCTCCCGCGTAGTTATCTCAGGACACTCAATCAGCGTTATTTTGAGTTCATGGACTGGCTTGAGGGTATCGGATTCATAGAGCCTGCTCCATACAAGCCGTCCGCCAGGCTTCATATCTGCAAGTATTATCGAATTATTACCGAGAAGTGATACTACATACTTAACAACAGTGTGTGTGGGCTGGGGCTTACGGGGCTTACGGGAAGCATGGGGATGATGATGGGAGGGCATGGGGAACGGAAGAGAGGCCGGAAGACGAAAAAAAAGTCGGGCGGATAGGTAGGGCTTGAGAGGTCGATCCCCCTCCCCCCCTGCGTCCGTGATCCGAAACCTCTTTTTTTATACGTGTAATCTGCAAATTCTATACATAGAGAATCGTTTTAAATGACATACCCCTTACTCTTTTATATCCCCAATTATGATATAATATTTTGCCAGGTATCTTAGACCACTTTTTTTAAAAAAGAGCTTGACACCGATACGTTACTTATGGTACATTCGATACATGGAAATTTTAAAAATAGAAAAAGTACCGGATGAGCTTAAAAGAGAGTTTAAATCTCAGTGTGTCCTGGCAGGCATGACAATGAGAGAGGCCTTAATCAGGTTGATGGGATTAATGGTTGAAAACCGTATCTTGTCCAGTCCGATAGACTCAAAACCAAAAGGGAAAAAGAAAAAATGAATAGTGTGCCGGCAGATAGGGCAGTACTCCCGAACGCGCCTTCCCTGGGCGTTTCTGCTGGCATTAACCACAGGGAGCATCTAAGGGAGGTGCTACATGACGGATTTAATCCTACGAGACGATTTTCAGAAAAGCTGTCCTACCATAGTACAGGGCTTGAAAAGGGCACAGACTATTTTTGACAGTATCAAATCCTTTGAGGACATCGAGCGGTTTTTCCTGAAAGGAAACGGGCTTTCCGAACATACCTACAGGTCATATCTCACAGCGATAAAACAGTTTTATGAGTTTACCAACCATTTAAACCCTCTCCAGGTCATGCCGGCACATATCGAGTCTTTCTATGATGACCTGGTTAAAAAGGTCGACAGGAACACGGCCTATAAACGAATACAGGGCTTAAAGAAGTT
>SDBS01008106.1_pt1 | contig 10175 bp, 9 predicted proteins | sample 2277091 | NCBI WGS metagenome assembly SDBS01 (sample SAMN10404972, study PRJNA504765) | marine sediment metagenome | isolation source: marine sediment core GS10_PC15, 163 cmbsf | place: Arctic Ocean: Southern Knipovich Ridge | collected 2010 | reverse complement strand
CTGTGTTCATTTTCTTACTCCTGTTCTGCTAAAGCCGCTAATTTGCTTTTCAAAGTTGCAATCGCCTTGGATACGTGCGACCTTGCCCCTGCCTGGCTACAACGTAACTGTGCAGCAATATTCTCGTAATCTTGTTGTTCCAGATACCGCATCACTATTGCTTTTCCCTGCTTTGCGGGGAGCCGGCTTAAAGCTTTTCTTACTTTTTCGACCAACTCGAGACGGCCAATTTTCTCCTCCGGATTTTCCTCGACACTGATTTGGCTTCGATGGAATTCTCCGTTCCTGCCGATCCTGTCTCGCCAGGCTTTGGAGTTAGCCGTCAGCACAATTCTGTAGATATAGGCCGTTGCTTTTTTGCCTTTGAGCTTCTCTATATGCTGCCACATTCCCAACAGAGCATATTGTATCGCCTCGGTGAAAAGCTCTCTATCACCCGTCAGCTTCCAGAGGACCGATGCCAGATATCCGGCATGTTTGGTCCGTAGCTGCCTGAAGAGCTCCGCTCGTTTCGAATAATTCATCTACAATGCTCCAATCTTCTATAAAACCTGAAAATTCTCAGTTTCTATTTAATAATAACAGCGGAGAGTTGATTTTGTGTAAAAGAATTTTGAAAAAGACAATACCGGCCAATTTTGTGCGGCATTGAGCAGATACATCACCCCAATCGATAGGTTTCATGCGAGTCTATCTAACGATTGGAATGTGACGGTTCTGCGCCTAACGGCTTCGGCATCAGTTGCGGTACGCAGCGACGTCAGTTGCATGCCGTTGTTAGATGGCATTCATTTCAGCCTTTTCTCACGGGCCGCACCGATGGCTACACCAACCGACACGCCAATCGCTATGAAGCCCATGTTGTCCATCGCCGCGCCGAATGCCGCTCCTATTGCTGCGCCCACGGTGACGCTTATAGCCATTGCGGCACGTCGCTTACTCGCTTGCCTGGCGGCGGCATCGTTTGATGCGCGCAACATTATGAAAAGAACCACTAATAAAGTTATACCGACAATTAGAGCAATGATAATTGTATTAGCCATATCTTTATGTTACTCCTTATTATTAGCCTAAGCATTAATGCCAGCTAACACCTTGTTAGGCCACCTTCCACATTGTCACCTTGCTGCCCCCGCTGTATCACGGCAACGCGCGAGTTTTTCATATCAATAGATGAATGGAATCAGTTTTTTGGTAGTCTCTTTATACTTCTGAAACGCATCCTGGAATTCTTCTGTCAACAATTTCTCCTCTAACCTGATCCTGTTAAGGATAATGGGGATCAGGATTAACATAGTTAAAAAGCCATACAGACTTGCGGTATACACCGGCAAGCCGGTGAAGACCATGATGGCTCCCAGATATATTGGATTTCGGGTGAAGCGGTAGATGCCGTGTGTAATGAGTTGGTGGTCTACCCTTATGAGCACGGTCCCAGAGTAATTTCGGAAGAGTGTAGCCTGGCCGACAATCATAATTATTAATCCAATAATTATAAGAGCCAATCCAATAATGCTCTGCACTGAGAACATGGACAGAGTCTGTGGTTGCTTAACCAAGCTCCAAACGGTTCCCCAAAATCCTGACAAACTGTTTCTTGCACCGTCTCTTGCACAGAATTGCAACTCTATGATAAAGACCGTCATCCCAGGGATAGCAAACTGGAGTATGTCGTCTCTTATAGCGTTTCGTACTATTCGATGCCTTTTAAGAAACCCGTTTTTTGCCATTGCCTCAAATCTCCTTTCCCCCACAATAAGCGCCTGCTTTTTTGCCGTTGAGCTTCTCGATATTCTGCCACATTCCCAAAAGAGCATATTGCATTGCCTCGGTGAAAAGCTCTCTATCGTGCGTGAGCTTCCAGAGGATCGATGCCAGAAAAGCGGCATATTTTGTTCTTAGCGGCCTGAAAAGCTCCGCCCGTTTCGAATAATTCATCATTAATGCTCCAAACTTCGGTAAAAAATCTGAAAATTTTCAGCTTTTACAAGATAATAACGCCGGAGAGCCAATTTTGTGTAAAATTTTTTTTGAAAAGGACAGAGCGGGAAGGACTTTATTTGTCATCCAATTGGAATGTTTTTTAAGTTTCTGTGGGCGGTTGCTGAGCAGATAATTTCGCATGAGTGGAGCTTTGGACTTTGAGCATGACAAAAAGGCCAAAGGCGCCTGAGCACAAATAACCCAGAGGCGTAAACTTAAGGATGACATTTGTGCCGAAACGTTCGGTAACAGGCAGCAGTGCCATAAAAACGATACTGGCCAATGCCCAGGTACCGCCTACCATAAAACCCATTCGTTGTCCGAGGCTCAGCCCAGTGGCGTATCTCGACAAGGTTATCATCAATATGTAAGCAGCGATTGCGCAGAAGCCGGCACCAAACAGTATCCATATAGCCATTTTCTTATCTATTAATGCCAGGTACGCCACCAGGAAAGGAACCACAAGGAAAAGTGCGGCGATCGAACAGTTCAGCTCGCCCTTTTTGCGGGCGATATTCGCCCAGACAAACGAGCCTACGGCTCCGCCCAGACTGAACATCATTGTGGAAAAGCCGCCGAAAGTAAGCTCAAAACCCAGCTCATTGAGCACTGTCGGCAGAAGTGTTACAAGAACGGTCGTAGAGACAGCGGCGGGCATTGCCATAGCTATTATGAGCCAAAAAGGCAGCCGGTTCTCCTCTGTTCGGGCCTCATTTTTATTTCGCTCTTTCCGCTCAACGGCCAGTCGGATTCTCAGGAATTTGACCATTACAATACTGACAACCGGGCACAGTGCCAGAGGATACAAACCCTTCATGCCAAAGCGGGAGACAAGAAAGGCCGAGACCGCTCCTCCGCTTGCGTACCCTAAAAAACCGCCCGCCATAAATACGGCTGTGCTAATCGCCGGCGGAATCCTTCTGAGCCAGTGAACCGCCCGCAGGCCTTCCGGGTGTGCTATCGCTATTCCACAGCCGCTGACCACAGCAAGTAAAATCATTATTGCAAAGGCGCTTCCTCCTCCCGGCAGGGCACCCAGCAGACATATACTGGCGGCTAAAATCAGCCCAAGATACAAAAACAACGGCCTGCGCTTACCAGCACGCATATGGCCGATGAGCGGTTGAATGCCGTTGCTTGTCATAAGCAGCGCAATCAAAACAAGACCACCCAGGGGCAGGCTTAAAGAAAACTCGGTCCGGATTGCCGGAAGAATAGCGGGCAGCATACTCGCGAACATATCAACCTGGAAATGAACACCCGCCAGCACCAATAACTGCATCCAGTGAAATTTGGTGATTCTGCTATTCAAGTGTCAACCGATTGGCGCCTCAAACTTTTTGCCGGTGAGCTGCTCGTATGCCTCGATGTATTTGGTGCTGGTTTTGGCCCTGATATCATCGGGCAGCTCGACGCCCCGGCCTGATTTGTCGAAGTTTATGCTCTCGAGATAATTGCGAACAAACTGCTTGTCGTAACTTTCCTGGTCTCTGCCGGAGTGGTATTTATCTGCGGGCCAGAAGCGTGAAGAGTCCGGCGTCAAAACCTCGTCAATCAAAATAATCTTTCCGTCAACCCGGCCCCACTCGAACTTGGTATCGGCTAAGATTATTCCTTTGCTCTCGGCATATTTGCCGGCCTTTTTGAAAATCTCAGTACTCTTATCGCGCACATAGTTTGCCGCTTCGGAGCCGATAATATCCACACACTGGGCAAAGTTGATATTCTCATCGTGTGCTCCCATCTCGGCCTTGGTGGCCGGGGTAAAAATAAGCTCCGGCAGTTTCTGACACTGTGTCAATCCGGACGGTAGTTTCTGGCCGCATACCGTTTCGCTTTGTTTGTATTCTTTCCAGCCCGAACCTGCCAAATACCCTCGCACGACACATTCGACCGGCAGGACTTCGACCTTTTTAACTAACATACTCCGCCCGGCCAACTGCTCGGAATGATTGCAAAACGGCTCAGGGAAATCAGCCACGTCATCGCTTATTAAATGGTGCTCTACAACCGGGCTTAGAAAATCAAACCAGAACCGTGAAATCTGCGTCAGAATAATTCCTTTATGGGGTATGCCGTTAGCCATAACCACATCAAAAGCGCTTATCCTGTCGGTTGCAACTATCAGCAGCTTATCACCCAGGTCATATATGTCACGAACCTTGCCTCGGGCTGGTTGGACTTCGGTAATGCTTGTCTGTAAAACTGTCTCCATAAGAAATCCTTTCAATTTATAGTCCATAGCGGAACCATCAGTTATCAATAATCAGTTACTTTCCATCCTGCTCTATTCTCAAATCAACATATCCAAATATCTTTTTTTTGACCCTTTCGATATCGTCAGTGCCGGGCAAAAAGTCTATCAGCTTTTCCAGATATTTACGCTGTTTCATTCGTTTCAAGGTCGGCGTGAAATTCACATCATAAACCCATCCAAGAAAACAAAGCTTCAGGTCATTTAACGTTCGCAATAGTCTGTAATCTACACACTGACCATGCAGAAGTCCCTCAACCACTTCAGCCGAGTACCCCGGCTCATCCGGAAGCTCAAGGTCAATCTTGAAATCCTTCGGATTTTCTCTATATTGCTCATAGTATCCCGTTGCGATATAGAGCGCATCTATCTTATCGGCATCGCGTATTAATTTCGAGAGCAGCAGGCATCGACCATCCAAGTCCGGCGGCAACTCTTTGCGTCCGTGGTATTCAATTGCTTTTTCGATTAACTGTTTTTCCTCCTGGTCAATACCATCAAGGGCCTGGGTCTGCTGCAAAACTTCCAGCCCTAACCGGCAGTGGTCCACACTTCTGACGTCGCTGTACGTGTTGTATTTGACAAACTGCTCGAAGCGTCCGATGTCGTGAAAAAGGGCTATCGTTTCACTTAGCCGTTTCTGATTTTCCTCAAGGCCCAGCTCTTCGGCCAAATACAGTATCTCCTGGCAGGTCCGGCGACTGTGCTTTTCTTTGAGTTTCAAATTGGCATTGATGACTTCATCATCGCCATAAAAACCCGCTACGTAATCATCGAACCAGACCCTGAACTTGTCTAACTGCTTTTGCTCCACAACTTCCTGACGTTTAATAAAATAATTCCTGTTGCATATTCCAAAATAGCCTGCATGAGGTATAATACAGCCTGGATCGACAATAGTCAAAAGGAGTAAAATAATATGCCAACTGTAAAAGATGTGATTGTCAAGAAGCCGTCCGATGAAGAGGCGGCGACCTGCAAGGCCTGGCCTACCTGGAAGTGCCAGCCCAGCACCTTCGACTGGTCATATACGGAAAAAGAAACCTGCCTTTTGCTTGAAGGCGAAGTAACGGTTACAGACGGCAAAGAATCGGTAAGTTTCGGCCCCGGCGACCTCGTGGTTTTCCCCGTGGACCTCGATTGCACATGGCAGGTTACTAAAGCCGTAACAAAGCACTACAACTTCGGCTAACGAAACTATTTAGCATGGCGTTTCACTAAGCCTTAAATTCGGCCGGCTTGAAGTTGAGCTTCCGAGCGGCCTCGGCTGCTTCGTTGACTTTCAGCACCGCCACAGCCGTTTCATATCCGATTACAGCAGGACAGTTGAGCTTAGCCTTACCACGAATTGCATCAAAGAAGTTCTCCAGGTGCGGCTGATGAAACGGCTTATCCATTTTAACCAGCATATCATATTTTGGCGGCTTTGGCGAAGGGGGCCTAATATCGCCAACCGCATCTTCGCTTTCGGGCTGGTCTAAGCCCTCGGCTTTCTTTAAGGAACCTTTCTTCACCCACTTGTCCCATTTCGTCTCCAGTACCCACTTTTCCCGATAAACACTGCAACGTGAGGGAGGGTGCTCGGTGATTACCAGTGTTCCTTCAGTCCCCATAAAGCTTTCAAAATATCCGTTGCTGCTGTTGGTACTTATTGTTTGGTAGAAAGCGGTAACCGGCCCCTGAGCAGTTTCATATTCGTAAACAGCCATTACAGTATCGTACCATTCGTGTGTTTTTTTATCGTAATAGTTGGTGCGTCCGCTTGCTATGACTGATTTGGGATGCGCCTGGAGGAACCAGTTGTAAATATCTATCTGGTGCGAGCCGAGGTCCACAATCGGGCCGCCTCCTAATCCCTTGTACCACCGCCAGTTCCTGAACTGCTGCATCGATTTGTAACCATACCTGGCCAATGTTTTTGTATCAATTTCAGTTCTTTTCGGGACAATCCTGAGCGGCGCGACAGCTCGATTCCACTGGCCGTTGACCGCTGTAATTTGTCCCAACAGCCTTGCTTCTTTTAGAAGTTTCTCATAGCAGAATATATACCGCGGATTGCTGCGCCGCTGATGGCCAATCTGGAGGAGCTTGCCGGTTTCCTTCGCTGCCTGGGCCATTCTTTGGGCCCCTTCGAGGGTATTGGACATCTCTTTTTCGCAATAAACGTGCAGACCGGCTTTAAGGCAATCAACGGTATGCTCAGCATGCCAGAAGTCAGGCGTGGCTATTATCACAGCGTCGAGGTCTTCTTCCTTGTCGAGCATTTCCTCATAGTCCACATAGGTATTGTGTTCGTGCTTGTAGGCCTTGAGTATGCGAGAGAGACGTTTTTGATTGTATGCCGTCCAGATGTCGCAGACGGCCTTAAAGCGAACGCCGGGTATTTTCAGGCAGGCGCTCGTCAAGACCCATCCCTGCGTTCCGGCGCCGAGCAGGGCCACGTTTATATCATCCGGTTTTTTGCTGTTGTCGGTTTGTCCCAGAACCATCGGCGAAAGTGCCAAGCCCGCTCCTGCCGCTGCAGCCGAATGCAAAAAACTACGTCTCGTCTGGGCGTAGCCAGCCGTAGCCCGGCTGTCTATTTTCTCTTTTATTTTCCGATTATTCATTTTTCTTCCCTTTCAACTCTGCGAACCTAATGCAGCATAAACACACCCTCGCTTTGCTTCAGTGCCGCGTTCATAACAAGCTCTCTATTTATCAAGACGTTCTTCGTGAGGTTTTTGGTATAAGGAAAATATTTTGCCCCCTCCGCGTTTCCTAACAGCTCCGAGCACCTAATCGACTTTGCCCATCGGTTTTCCGGCCGGGTCGTTTGATGGTCGCTGCCTTTTAAACCATCTTTTCGATTTCGGTGTCTGCCGAGCAGCGATGCCCCTACATTAATTGCTTCGTTTGTACTTGGTAACGAAATTCTTTTCGATTACTTCGCCTTCTTTAATACTAAATGGTTCGGTTCTAAATATTACCATGCGTGTATTTGGGTCCCGAATTGTTAGCGTTACATTATCGACTGGTGGAATCCGAGTCGAGAATTTGCCTTCCTTGTCGGTCTTGTGTATGCCTCCCCTCGGTCTGTCAACAACCTCAACTTCCGGCCAAGGATTTCCCATCGCATCAACCACAGTACCGCTCACTTGACCGGCCAGCAGGTAATGCACTTCGACATTTTCGTAGGTTCCCGGCGGTACATTCTCGAAATTCAATCTATTGCCAAATATCTTAAAATAGCTATATTCATCCGGCATCTTAACGAAATTGTGATAGCCGCCCACCCCGACAAATTCAATACTGCCTTTTCCCTCGCAGGGAAATCCCCAGATATCGAATGTACCATCTTCCTTTGTTCGTAACTGCAGCCAGGCACGGCCTGGCTTGGACACCCACCCCCATATATAAGGCAATCCGCCGTCATCTTTGATGTTTATCTTATAGTCGGTAACATATCTTCCTTTAAGCCGAAAACCTTCCTTGGCGACCATTTTAATCGTCCTTACCGGCCACCATCTCCTTACCTTCATCGTTACAGGCGCGATGAAATACGGCTTGGCCGGGTCTTCCGAGCGGGCCGAAATTTCCCATTGACCGGGGGATGCATCCTTAAGTGTGAACTTTCCATTTTCATCTGTGGATGCTTTTAGAATAAATTCTTCATCCCACGGAAAAGTCCCCTGACTCTTTGCGTTAACTGTCACCAGAGTCAATGGCTTGTTATTTGGATCTAAGACTCGCCCTTTTATTTCCCTGCCCCTGTTCAATTCGATTAAATAAGGTTTGTCACTCGAAAGCTGCACACCCCGAATACTTTTAGAAGCATAATCCTTTGCTGCTATTGTCATGTCGATCTTGCCTTTGACAAATTTTATCCGGGCCCGGCCTGTAGAGTCCGAACGAATATTCTTACCCCAGAATCTCTTAACATCCTGATTCTCTCCCTTGTTGTAATCCACGTGCAGATATATCTTCGCGTCGGGCACAGGCCTTTTATCACTTTTCACCTGCAATTCAAATTCTTCGGCCGGAAGAACCTTAAAGGTCCAGTTTTCCTCATCCGGCGTTATTCCAACCTCTGGAGTACCTACGTAATTTTCATCCGCCAATGAAAACCAGTACATCCAGTCGGTAATCAGGTCCGCCTGTGTAATCGTGAACGTAGCCACGCCGTTCTCGTCCGACTCCTCTATCATATCCACAATTGGTTCGGCCCTCTCCGGCCTCGGATGAATACATCTGATTCTTACTCCGGGCTGCGGCTTGCCACCCGGCGTCAGCGTGTATATCGTGAACGTAAACGGCAGCTTGATATCCGTTACTTTCCTCCCAACTGAAGATGACTGCTCTATTTTATCCTCAACCTCTCCGTCGGTTTGTGTAGATGGTTCTTTCTCGGCCATCTTAAGCTCAAGTGCTCCAAGGTCTAAGGGCTCATCACTTCGACCACCGGGCATTTCAGGTACTTTGATAGTTCCATAATAGCCGGCTATCTCCTTCGGTGGGCCCTGTCCAGAATCCCGTTCTTCAATACCAACCCAAAATTTATACCTACCGGCAATCACATCTTCGATACGAAATGAGCCGTCTTTTTCTATGAAAAAGGTATATTGTCGCCAATCAGGATTGTGCCAGTAGTCATCCCGGTACTTCTTATACTCGTCCGTCTTATGCCATTGCTCCCGCCATTGCCGCTGCTGTTGTTTGGTCATTCGGTCGTAATTATCGGGGCGCGGCTCCTGGGGCCTTACCGTTAGTAAAGATCTTGAGCCTTCCCCGAAGTATATGCTTTTATCGTAGCCTTCGGGCGGCACAAATCTGCCTGTGACCGGTCGACCTTCACCACCCAATCTCATTTTAGTTGTCTGGCCCGTCTTTGCTGCAACAGGCGTTCGACTTGTAAGTGACCAGCTATTCTCCCCCGTTCTCGTCAGATAGCCGACCTCGAACCAGCCCGATGGTACTTTATCGAAAACAAAATGCCCGCTTTCGTCGCATTTGGTTTCATCACGGTATTCTCGTTTGTGCCTGAACCATGTCGGGTTGGGCAGCGACGACATCCAAATCTTGTTCCCTGCTGCTTTTCGACCCTCGGCTAATTGCCCATTAATGTGTCCCCAGGACTGGAGATGAATTTCACCTGAGGCAACAAACTCTTCTGATTCAACCATTGCGAATCCTTTTTCGTGAGCAACAATCAAATCAAAATTTTCGACAGGCATTTGCCCGAAGTCGAACATTCCCTGCGAATCCGTCTGAACAATCCTGTTCTCAACACCGCTTCGTATCGGCTGGAGTTTCCCGTTCGCTACCAGCACTCCAATTTTCTCTGTGCTGAGGGCGACCTGTGCGTCGGCTACGGTATTGCCGTTTTCATCCACAACTCGGCCAGTGAGCTCACTTGAATCGACTGCTTCACCGCTGCTGCCTGGCGCGATTTTAGTATCCTTAACCTGCACATCGGTTTTATCTTTTGCTGTTGCAAACTCGGGCTTCTGTAATACCGGAGGCTTGAATCCGGTTTCCTGGTCATCCGGCGTTCTAAGATACGCAGCGTAAATGACAGACTTTACGACTTTGCCGTCACGTATAAAGTCTCCCTGCCAAAGAGTTAGATGCTTGTTCGTCAGAAAGGCTGAATCAATCGAGTTGCCGTGTTTCAGATAGGCCCCGGGCGGAACTGCGTGTTTGCCGGCCATCGTAGCGGTACCGCTGCCATCAACTAAATTCTTTTCGCACTGCATTTGAATGTTGAGCATATTATCTTTTAGTTCAACATCCAGCTTAAGATTTACCCTGCCTTTTTGTGGAATTAGACTAACATTCCCTTTATGCCCTTTGACCACGCCATCCTCAACCATGTACCTGCCATGATACAAACGAACTCTCGGGTCAATAGAAGTTTCCCACTCAAAAGTACCACCCTTATCATTTTTCACGGAGGATA
>SDBS01008105.1_pt1 | contig 10177 bp, 11 predicted proteins | sample 2277091 | NCBI WGS metagenome assembly SDBS01 (sample SAMN10404972, study PRJNA504765) | marine sediment metagenome | isolation source: marine sediment core GS10_PC15, 163 cmbsf | place: Arctic Ocean: Southern Knipovich Ridge | collected 2010 | reverse complement strand
ATTAAGAAAGTAAAAAAGAAGCTAAACCCAAAACTCAAAATTGCTGGAATTTTACCAACAATGCATAAAACCAGAACCCTGCACGCAAAAGAAGTTTTAGAAACAATGCGAGAGCATTTTCAGGATTTAGTTTTTGAGACCGTCATTAAAGAAACAGTTAAATTTAAGGAGTCTTCAGTAGACGGAACACCAATCCTTGAATATGCAAAAAATTCTGAAGCGGCCGAAGAATACCGAAGTCTTGCGAGGGAGGTGATGTCTGGTGGCTAAAAAGAAACCAAGCGTCTTAGAAAAAGCCGGTGATATATTTAAAGAAGAAGAAAAAGAACTAACCGGGGAGCTCTTTGACGTAAATGTGGGCAAAGGCATGGTAAGGATTAAAATAGACAAACTTATCCCAAATCCCAACCAACCAAGAAAGACTTTTTTTGAACAAACAATATCAGAATTGGCCGAGTCGATAAAAGAGCATGGGGTTTTAAGCCCGATTATTGTTAGGCCAGCCGGAGACAAATACGAAATCGTAGCAGGCGAAAGAAGATATAAGGCCTCCGGAGAAGCCGGATTAAAAGAAATCCCAGCAATAATAAAGAATGTCTCAAACGGAGACGCAAGAATAATCTCCTTAATAGAAAATATCCAACGGGAAGACCTAAACGACATCGATCGAGCCGCAGCCCTAAAAGAACTAAAAGAAAACCTAAGCCTAACATGGATAGAGCTAGGGAAACGACTAGGATTATCAAGAAATAGAGTTATAGAATTGGTAAATCTTCTAGATCTTCCAGAGGAAGTTAAAGAAGATATTAGGCAAAAAAAACTAACAGCAAAACATGGCCGGGCTTTGAGATTGGTTCTTGACAAACCAGAAGTTTTACGTGATTCCTATAACTTTATTAAAGAAAAAAATCTAAAAAGCAATGAATCCCTTGAACTTGTTAAGGCAATAAAAGGTACGCCCGGGCGTACTATTGAAGAAGCTTACGAAAAGATAGAAAAACCAAAATCTAAAAAAACTAAAGGCAAAAAAAATCCTGTAGAAACAGCAATCACTGAAAGCGAGCATTTAATAAAAACCCTTGGGAAGATAGAGAAAGAAAACTTAATTAAAAAAGGAAGAGAAGAGTTACACCTAAAACTTGTGGAAGTTCAGGAAAGAATAAAGACCTTTATAAAAAATCTGGAGAGCGGTAGGAAACAGAACTAGAAAGAAGTTAATTTGAAAATACGTGAAATAATAAGGATAATAGAAAAAGATGGTTGGTATAAGATTGCTCAAAAAGGCAGCCACAAACAATATAAACACCCAGTAAAATCCGGCAGAGTAACTATAGCTGGAAAACCGGGCGACGAGATAGCGCTGGGGACCCTGGACAGCATACTTAAACAGTCAGGTTTAAAAAAGGAGGAAAAATAAATTGGAATATCTAATTATTATTGAAAAAGCCGATGGTAACTATTCTGCATATCTGCCCGATGTACCGGGATGTATTGCAACAGGTAAAACTATTGAAGAAACTAAAAGGAGCATAAAAGAAGCACTGGTTATGCATTTGGAAGGATTATCCGAGGATGGAATACCATCACCAAAACCCAAGGCAAAAGCTGATTATGTTGCAGTATCTTAGAGAAAGTTAGGCATGAGATAGGATTAAATAATTGATTTAGGAACCATATGCCAATATTTAAAAAAGAAAACAGAATAGTAAAACAATTAAAAACCTCTAATTTTGAAAATGAAAAAGAGCTTCAAAACTTAGTGGAAAATAACTTGGAAGAAATTTTTGGTATTAGGTTAATTGGAACAGAGTTCTCTACCGGGGAAAAATTCGCCGGTAGAATCGACACCTTAGGGCTAGATGAAAATAATTCTCCAGTGATAATTGAATATAAGTGGGGAGAAAAAAACAATGTTATAAACCAAGGGATGTTTTATCTTGATTGGTTAGTAGACCATAAAGGCGATTTTCAGGTTGCTACTGAGGAAAGACTAGTTAAGAAAGTAAAAATAGATTGGGGGCAACCAAGATTGATTCTAATAGCTTCTTCTTTTAACAGGTATGATAAATATGCAATAAACAGAATGGCAGAAAATATTGAATTGTGGGTATATAAGCTATATGAAAATGGAATTTTAAGTTTTGAGATCGAGGCTAGTTCTAAGGTTGGAGGTACTAAAGGGGAAAGAGTAACTAAAGTAGAATACGAAAACTATGATCTAAATTATCACTTAAGTAAAACTAGCCAGGAACTTCAACAAAAGTTTAAGGAACTAAGAGAAAAAATACTGGAGTTGGCTAACGTTGAGGAAAGATACGAGCAAAAAACAGGAATAACATACCGGACTTCAAAAAGCTTTGTTCGATTTGAATTTTGCAAGACAAACATTCAAATTTTGCTTAGGCAACCCAAATACAATGATCCTAAAAAATTAATCAGAGATATTACAGAATTTCAGTGGGGGTATAAAGGGCAGATAAAGTTAAAAATAGATAGTGATGGTGATTACATATTTGGTTTAATAAAACAATCTTACGAGGAGACTTTGTAAAGATAAAAATGGGTACCGGCTTAACTTTTATAACCAATGAAGAAAATAAGAATTTAAAAGAAAGATTTAAAGTTTTAATAAAAGACGTTAAGTTTTTAGATAAGCTTAAATCTGGTACTATCCCTAAAGATTAAAGATGTTACCCTTGTTTTAATTGCTTAAAAAGAGATTTGAAAATTTAATGAAATAAAATTTTGGAGAATAAATTGATTTCTATACAAGAAAAGGGAAATAAAATATTTAGTCATATTCGTAAAATATGGCTAATAAAAACTCCGGAAGAAATTGTCCGGCAAAGCTACCTTGTGACACTTATTAATGAGTATGGCTATTCTCTCGACCAAATTGATGAGGAGGTATCTGTCACAAGCAGAGGTTCGGGAAATGCTCGAGCCGATTTTGTTATTTGGAAATCGATTGAGGACAAACAAAAGTCTAAATCTCCGCTTATTATTATTGAGTGTAAATCGGACAATATAACCATTTCAAGCAAGGATTATTCACAGGGTGAAAATTACGCCCGCATTACGGATGCCCCTTTTTTTACTACTCACAACAGCAAAGAAACTAAATTTTGGCGGGTAAAAAAAGACCGAATGCCCGGATACGTTGAAGAAATTGAAGATCTACCAAAAGCTACTGCTACAGAAAAACAAATCGAAGATTTGCTGGCACGATTAAAAGTTTTTAAAGAAAATGAATTTGCTGACTTACTTCACTCCTGCCATAATATCATTCGTAATAGAGAAAAACTCGACCCGGCAGCTGCGTTTGACGAAATAGCTAAAATTCTCTTTATGAAAGTATATGCCGAAAGACACCTTAAAGCTGATATGAAGAATAATATTTTTACTTTAGATTATGTAGAGCAAGCAGAGATATATAATCCCGAGTATTTAACAGACATTTTTAAAAAGACAAAAAGAGAATTTGGTAAGGATAAAATATTCCCCAGGGATGGAAAAATTAACTTGCGAGCCAATACCATAAAATCGATTATCGGAAAATTAGAAAAATACAATCTTTCCGGAACATCGACAGATATAAAAGGAATCGCTTTTGAGAAATTTTTAGGGAAAACATTTCGTGGTGAAATAGGACAATTTTTTACTCCTCGACTAATAGTAGAATTTATGATTCAGATGGTTTTACCTAAAGAAAATGATATTATTTGCGATCCTGCTTCAGGCTCAGGTGGTTTTTTAATAAGATTTTTTGAAATAGTGCGTGAGCAAATCTATGATTCTGTTGATAAAGAATACCAGAGACAAAAATCTAAAATTGAAAAAGAAAAAGGATTATCTGAAGAAGAAAAAGCGGGAAAATTAATCGAGATTTATAATGAGCTCCAAAAACAATTGGACACAGAATCAAGCAGCTCTAGAATCTGGCACCTTGCTAATCGCTGTATTTATGGAACGGATGCAAACGACAGAATGGCGCGCACTTCAAAAATGAATATGGTAATGCATGGTGATGGTCACGGCGGTATTCATCATCACGATGGCTTTTTGAACGTGAATGGAATTTTTGAAGAAAGATTTGATATTGTTCTTACTAATCCACCGTTTGGCCAGTCAGTTGAAGAAGACGACACTGTTGTTGACTCGCAAATAGAGCTTGATAGGGAAGCAGTCAGTCAATATAAAAGAATTTACGGTGAAGCATACGCTAATTCGCGATCAAGAATAAAAGCTGCCAGAGGTAAGCCTATCACTTCTTTGTTTGAATTACCGAAAGGAAATTCTATAAAAACAGAGCTGCTTTTTATAGAGCGTTCTTTATCACTCTTAAAACCAGGCGGAAGAATGGGGATTGTTTTACCGGAAGGTGTATATAATAATCCTTCGATTGCTTATGTTCGTCAATTTGTGGAAGACAGAGCATATATTTCCGCTATTATTTCAATCCCACAAGAAACGTTTATTTCCGCTAAGTCTTTTGTAAAAACCAGTTTGCTTTTTATGCAAAAATTTACAGAAAAAGAAAAAGATAGATGGCAAGATATCCTTGAAAGTAACCGAAACGAGATTTTAAAAAAGCAAGCAAAAGAAAGAGAAAATATTGAAGATATTTTTAGAGGCAGAACATCAAGCAAAGACAGCAAGAAAGAAGCCAAACTGCAATTAAAAAAGCTAGATAGTTTTGTTCAAAATGAATCAAGACGATTAGCGAAATTAGAGTTTGATTATCCGATTTTTATGTGTGAAGCCCAGAAAGTTGGTATAACTTCAACAGGTGAAGAAGACGAAAACGAGCTTCCGGAAATTTTGGAAGAATACAAAAAATTCACAAAAGACCCCAATGGGTATGCCGTTACTGGAAAATAACTATGCAGACAGTCATTACTTATTACAAAAATTTGACGCGTTGGGATATAAAAAGCTATTTATTCCAGCTTGCCAGTCCTTACTCCGTTGAAGAACTGGGGAAATATATTTACGAACATTCCGAAAAGGAAAATATTTTTGAAGAGCCGGAAAAAGATTTCCCGATTTTGGGTGTAACAAACAAAGATGGCGTTTATCTTAATGAATATGTTAAAGGTAAAAATATCAATCAGCCTTATAAAAAAGTCAAAGGCGGTGAACTAACTTACAATCCATACCGCGTGAATGTCGGCTCAATCGGCATTGTCCAAAATGAATATAATAATTTTTATATCAGCCCAGCTTATATCGTTTTTGGTGTAAAAGAAGAATTGCTCAACAAATATATTTATTTGGTTTTATCTTCCTCTTGGTTTAATCCGTACTTGCGCGCCGCGACAAGCGGCTCGGTTCGCCAAAATCTCACCTTTGGTCTGCTTTCGCAGTTAAAAGTGCCTATCCCTCCTTTCAAAATTCAAGAGAAAATAGTTAGTAATTGGAACAAAGCACAAAAAGAAGTGCGAGAGTTAAACGAGCGAGCCGATGAAGAAGAAAAATCGATTGATGTTATTATGTCAAAGGAGCTTGGGATTGCTGGTCAAAACAATATAAAAAAAAGGGGCGCATTTTGTGTTAGATTCACTAATTTAGAAAGATGGGATGTTGCTTATAACGCAAAAGAATTACTGACAATCAAAAAAGCAAAATATAACTGGATAAAATTAAAAAAATTATGCCAAACTACGCAATATGGATACACTGGCAGTGCCGTTGAAAAAGACACTGGAACAAAATTTTTGAGAATTACTGATTTAGATTACTCTGGAAATTATCAAGAAGAAAATTTACCTTTTGTTGAAATTTCAAATAACGATAAGCAAAAATATTTTTTGAACGAAAAAGATTTTGTTGTTGCGAGAACTGGAGCTACTGCGGGCAAGTGTGGGATTGTAAAAAAACATAATCGTGATGTAGTATTTGCTTCGTATTTAATCCGATTTAAGTTCACAAAAGAGATGGATTTGCCATTTTTGGAGCAATATCTGAATCAAGGACCCGGAAAAAGAATTATAAGCGAGATTGTTTATTCCTCTGGCCAGCCAAATATAAATGCAAACGAAATTCAAGAAATAAAAATCCCACTTCCGCCGTTAAAAATGCAAAAAGAAATTGCTGAGAAAGTGGAAAAAATGAGGTGGGAAATCAGCCAAACTCGGAACCGGGTAAGTGAAATTATCAGAACCGCCAAAAACAAAATTGCCGAAATGTTAAAAGCATAATAATATGAATTCATTTAAAGATATCGCATATCAAATTATAAAAGAAGCTAATAAGCCGCTTCACGGCAAGGGAATAACTAAATTAAGGATTAAAGAAAAATAAATAAATTTATAAGAAAAACTAATATTGGAAACAAAGTAAAAATGTTTGATAAGTTTATTAATGGTTTAAAAAATTTGTTAATATGACAGCTCAAGAGATATTCCAAAAATCAGATTATAATATTGTAGCAAATGGTAAATTAAGAGAACCACAAATCGGGGGATACTTGGCTGTAGTAAATTTTTTTGGAAAAAATAAAGGTCATGTTATTTTGCAAATTCCTGTCGGTTGCGGGAAAACAGGCTTAATGTCAATTTTACCATTTGGTATATCTACTGGACGGGTATTGATTATTGCCCCCAATTTGGAAATTCGCAAAAATATTACGGACGAACTTGATATTACCTCTACAAAATGCTTTTGGAAAAAAACAGGTGTTTTGCAAGATTGCAAAAATGGTCCATTTGTAGCAATGCTAGACGGTAAGGCAAATATTCATGACTGCAATGATTCACATTTTGTCGTTACAAACATTCAACAACTTGCAAGTAGTGCGGATAAGTGGTTACCGGATTTTACAGATGATTATTTTGATTTAATTCTAGTTGATGAAGGGCATCATAATGTTGCTCCAAGTTGGACTAAAGTATTTACAAAATTCAGAAAAGCCAAAATTGTAAGCCTTACTGCCACACCGGTACGAAGTGATGGCCAAAAAGTTGAGGGCGAAACAATTTACAGATATCCTTTTAGTAGGGCGATGATAAAAGGTTACATCAAAGACATAACATCTGTTAGCGTTGCTCCCAAAAAGATACACTTTACTTATAAAGGAGACGAAAAACGACATTCACTAGAGGAAGTTTTAAAACTAAGAGATAAAGACTGGTTTAGTAGAGGTGTCGCACTTTCAAGAGAATCAAATATTAGTATTGTTGATGCCTCTATTCAATGGCTGAACTACTTAAGAGGGACAGAAACCCACCACCAAATAATTGCAGTCGCTTGTACGATAGATCATGCAAGAGAAGTAAGGAGTTTATATGAAGAAAGAGGCATATCTACAAGAGAAATACACAGCGACATGGATGAAAAAGAGAGAGAAGAAATTTTAAGAGAGTTACGGAATTTTAAACTAGATTGTGTTGTCCAAGTCCAACTGCTAGGAGAAGGATTTGACCATAAATATTTAAGCGTCGCGGCTATTTTTAGACCTTTTAGAAGTTTGTCTCCCTACATTCAGTTTATAGGAAGAATTATGCGCGTAATTCAACAGAATGCCCCGGGCCATTTAGATAATAGAGGTTTTATTGTTTCACATGTAGGATTAAACATCGATAAACACTGGGATGACTTTAAGTTGTTTGACAAAGATGATCAAGACACTATTAAAAAATGGTTACAAGCGAGTAATATCAAAACACCCAAAGAAGATGAAAATGGAGAAATAAAAAGAAGAAAGTTATCTCCTGAAATGATTGTATTAGATGAAATAATTGACAAATTTATAACACAAGATTTTATCGATCCGTCTGACGACGCTGCAATTGATAACTTAATTGCTATAATACAAAAAAGCGGGTTCACATTAGAATCGCTCGGACTAACAAGGGAAGACTTAAAACAAAGGATGATTCGAGAGAGAAAAAAAATAGAGCTGGAACCTGAAACTATATCAATATCGCCCCAAAAAAGGAGAATACAGGGAAGAAGAAGACTGAGCGAACAAGAAAGAAGTCTCGCAAATAGGATACTACAATCTCTCAGGCTTGCACCAAACACCCCACAATTAATAAAAATATTCCCCCAATTAGGCGCAATAAATAATTTTGGTGTTACAGTACAACTCATTGCGCAAAAAGTTGATGAGCTTCTTAAAATTACTTCTGGTCAAAGAGATAAATTGTCATTAAAACAAATAGAACAGGCACGCGCTGAATTAGACAATATAGGTGACGAAGTACAAGATTTTATCCAATTTAAGCTAACAAAATAATATGCCTACAAGGAAAAATATTTTAAAAAGTTGTAAGTTTGAAATTGCTGTGAGGATTCGTAAATGTTCAGGGAATAAAAATCACACAATTAGTTCTAATGAAAGGTGCTTGGTATTTAAAGAAAATATGAGGAAAAAGAACTATTGTCTAAATTGTGCCAAACTCATTATAGAAAGAGGTGTTCTGAATTTAAATAAAATGATTTCGGAGATATGAATTTGCAAATTGAATCAACAACACTTTGGAGTTCTCTAGTATAAAATAAGGCATTACTCCTCAAGGAAACAATAAATTCGAGATTTGGCTAATCAGATTATTAGCCAAATGAAAAGGATTTAATTATTAAGGCTTGTTTTTACCCTTGTTTTTCGAAAACCATACCCAAACGGTTTTTCCCGCTAAAAATCTATTCCTTCGAAACTATTAAGATCTATCCCCCTCCCAAAAACTTATATTACTAAAAAATATTATTTACACATTAATATAAATATTATATAATCTATTAATATTATTATGTAATAAATCAACACTACAAATATAATTATAAACATTATTAATAATATTATAGAAAGGATTAAAGTATTATGCCCTACCTGGATACTATTTCTGGAATTTTAAATGATGTAAAAGGCTGGTTATTCGGCTTAATAGGTATTATCACGCTTGTTGTCATAATTGTGCAGGCTATCAAATACCAGGCAGGCGACTCAGCTGAAAAACAAGATGCAGCAAGGAACATAAAAAAAGCGATAATCATGGGCGGGGGTATTTTTGTCCTGTCATGGTTTGCAACATATGTAATAAGTAAAATGTCATCTGTCTAATAAATAAAAACCCGGTAGAACCGAAAGGACCTTTATATAGATGGAAATGCTTGATTGGATCAGCGAAATAATATCCAACTCATTCTGGCAGGGTATTTCCAGCACAATCGAGAGCATGCTGGACTTTATGTTTGACTTCATCTCACAGGTAGTCGTCCAGCCAACAGAACCCGGAAAATACCTCACAAACTTTAACGAGTATCTAAAAGGAGTACAGTTTTTCGCAGGAGGGCTTCTTGTAGTTTTTGTAATATGGTCGGTTTTCAGGCAGCTTTCTGGAGTGATGTATGACAATGAAAAATCAATGGGAACCTATTTTATGCAGGTTACTTTTGCAGGGGGCCTCATATACATTCTTCCAAAAGCAGTTATCCTTATTTTCCTACCTTTAAACAATGCACTGATAGGTTTTATAGGAAGTGTAGGAATTTCCACTTCAAGAGTAAATGACTCTTTCCAGTCAGCATGGGGACTTGTAAAGGAAGAAAAAGTAGTAATGATCATGTTTTTAGTCCTGGTAATCGCAATATTTATTTTAGGTATTGCAGGTGCAATCCGTTATATAGAAACGTTAATAGCAATCCTGATAGCCCCTCTTGTGGCAATATCTGTTATAAACAACAATGATGCAATAAATGTATGGATCAGGGAACTAATAGCCATAGTTTTTACCCAGACAATTCATTTTCTTCTTCTCCAGATACTTCTTTCAATAATGGGCGGCGTAAGCAATATGGTAATAATGCTAATACTATCCATAGGCACAATAGCAGTGGGTCTAAAGGGCCCCCAGATACTCCGGCAGTATTTATATAAGACTGGAACTTCATCAGCGTTAGTCTCATCAGCAGGCTCGGTCAGCAGACTGGGCATGATAGGAATAATGGTAAGGCGTTAAATATTTAAAAAATGAAAGAATTAGATAATAAAAAAAGAAAACTTCCAAGACATATAGACGGGCGGATAATGGTAGGACTAATGCCTATCAAGAACTTCTTTATTCTTCTTCCAATTGCAATAGCAATAATAGTTCTAGTTATAAAATATTTTAACCCCGCTATATTTTTTACAGGCATTGTATTTTTAGGAACACTTATAGGATTATTCAGCGAG
>SDBS01008104.1_pt1 | contig 10178 bp, 6 predicted proteins | sample 2277091 | NCBI WGS metagenome assembly SDBS01 (sample SAMN10404972, study PRJNA504765) | marine sediment metagenome | isolation source: marine sediment core GS10_PC15, 163 cmbsf | place: Arctic Ocean: Southern Knipovich Ridge | collected 2010 | reverse complement strand
CAATATAGGCGTGTTCTTTAATTAAAAACTCTATGGCCTGGTTTAAGAATGCACCACTACCGCAGGCAGGGTCACAAATTGTAATACTCAGCAACCATTTCCGGTATGCCTGCAGATTCTTATCTAACTTTTTTATAGTTTCTTTCTTGCGCTTCTTACGGCCTTTAGCGTATTCTTCATCCACAATATCCAATTTAATTCTTTTTTCCTCACAGAGCTTGCCAATTGTGTTCTGAACAATGTATTTGGTAATATATCTGGGTGTATAAAAAACACCTTCTTTTTTACGTTTGGTTTTACTCTTCTCCACTTCCCTTCCCTCCAGCCTGGCTGTGATGTTCTCTATTTCGGAAAGACTGTGTTCAAAAATATGTCCCAGGATATTTACATCTACCTCAGTCTCGAAATCGTAACCGGTGAGTTTCATAACATGAGGATGCAGGACATCATCATCGATAATAATATTGTCTATAATGACATCCGGGTAAAACAAACCTCCATTGTATGCAAAGATCTCGTATTCCTTGCCCTCCCATCCTGTGTTCAGGTAGCCAAAGTATTTTTTGAAACGCTCGTATAGCGGCCGGTATTCGTCCAGTTCTTTCAGCTTCTCCCATTGATCCACAATTTTACTAATGGAATTTGGGGGTAACAGTCCCTTATCTTCAGCAAAAAAGATAAACAGAAAACGGTCCAGCAGTTTTTGGGTTTTCCGGAATAACATCAGTTTATCATCATCCGGATGGTTTTTTACCATATTTTGCCAGAGCGCTATCTTAAATTCTGAATAGTCTTTATAGAGTTGTTTGGTAACCTTGTCTTCCTCCAGCAAACTTTCTTCCTTCGCCTTTAAAGGGATTCCGCTAAACAGGCTATCGGCCTGCAAGCACAACCACAGCAGTTGAAATTCTTCTTCTTTTAGTGTAAAAAGGTTAAACTCGATATGCTCAACGGCATTATTAATGAAAAAGCGGAGTTTCTCAAAATTAGAGGTAACAACATAAATACAGCCCGTTTGGTTATTCTTGTAATTAAAAGCCTGGGCATTGATCTTATCAAGATCAGTGGTATCAGTCCCTTTCAGTTCAATAACAGCCAATGCTTTACCATCTAATAAAATAGCTCCATCAGCCTTTTTGGAGTCCTTTTCATTTTTAAACTCGGTAGTGAGATTGTAGTTCGCTTGAGGATTGAGTTTATAACCAAGAACTTTAACAAAAAGTTCTCTCAAAAAACCCTCCTGGAATTGTTCCTCTTTGCTTTCCCGGATATTTTGTTGAATGGCAGAATCCTGGAAAAAAGCTATAAATTTCTTATAGGCTTCTGCCAGCTTTGACTGGTCTTGATGCTGCAGATATTTTTTGAGTACTGAATTTTGAAATAGGGCCATGTTATAAAAATACTAATAACCCGGTAAGTTCTAACTTACAATTGGTAAAATATTAATTAGTGTTTACAGTTCCTTTATTTAGCTGATTAGTAACGAATCGGGCAAAATCAGAAATATCTTGCTCTACACTGGCTTTTTCCAAAGCATGCATATATTCATCTCTGTGTTTAAGCTCAATGACTGTCCATGAATATCCACCGGAAGCAAGCTGAGTATTCATTAGAAAACGAGCCATCCTGCCATTTCCATCCCGGTAAGGGTGAATGTAAACAAAGAAGAAATGTCCCAGAACTGCTCTAACAAATGGTTCTTTCTCTTCTTTAATAAGGTCAAACAGTGCAGGCATAGCTTCTCTTACTGCCTCGGGACCAGGAGGAATATGCATTGAACCGGAAATTATTACCCTGTCATTCCTGAATCCAGCTAAATCAGATGCTTTAAGGATTCCAGCAGTAACACTTGATCCAAACAAGTTCTGATACCAGGCACTATATTCTTTATTAGCAACAGTGCCAGGATCTTCACCATCAAGAATTTTCTTTATACTTCCCCTTACTGCCAGGAATGCCTGCCAGTACCCACGGGCTGCCATAGCATTTTTAAGTTCCTCATCTTCCTTATTCTCATCTGGATTCCATTTACCTGTTCTTACCTTTTCTATTAATTCAGGTGTAACCCTGTATCCTTCAATAGATAGTGAGTGATAAGCATCTGTTGTATATATATCATCTATCGCTTTAAGGTATCCCTCAATATTGCTTGAAAGCCCAGGTTCTTTTGGAGACTTCTCGATTACAACCTCCCTCATTTCCTGCCACATAAGTTTTATCCGATTTACATAGGGAGAAGATTCTCTTGAATTACCGAAGGCTTGCAATTTCTCATTAAAGGGATCAACTTCCCGAACATCAAATCCCGCATGTTTCATCGAGCCAAGTAACTCATTTGTTATCTGATCCTGTCCAATATTACGAAACGCTCCCGCCAACCTACCGGCAATCTTGCTATGACCACGACTTAGAAGTTTTTCAAGTAGTTCAGATGAATCTTTGATTGATAATAGAGCTGTCCTGGCCTCTATTGGATGTTTTGTGAAAAAGTCTGGAGAGCATGCAATTAGGGCTGCAGGCAAAGAGTATAAATTCAGTCCATATTTTTTGACCAGGTCTTTTTTATCTGGCAAACTGACTTTAAGTTCAAAAAATGATGTTTTGTGTAGCAAGTCTATAGTATGATTATGAGCTTTTGGAGAGCGAACCAGTAATTGTTTTGGTACCAAAAGGCTTTCACTATGTATTGATAAGGATTGCTCAGGAGACAGACACCACTCATCCTGAAATCGTTGCTCAAAGTATATGGAAATAAAATACCAGAAGGATGGGTACCAGTTCGATGTTTCTCCAGGCCTTCTACCAGGTCTTGTAGAGATATACCACCCCCTGATAACCTCTTGAAGGAATCCATTTTGTATAAGTCGATCTTTATGTGATCGGGATAGATTACCAGGACTAATCACGGCAATCCCATCTTCATTCTGGATCTCACGAAGAGCATTTAAAGATTCCGCTAATTTTTCCTGTGGCGTTGCCATTTTTTTATTATTGTGCAGTTACAAGCATTACTTGCTGTGCGATTACAAGCATTACTTGCTGTGCGATTACAAGCAATAATTGCAAATATATTAAAATTCAATGAATTACAATGGGAAAAGAAAATAAAAGAAGTTTGTAATAGTAGTTGGTATTTTGAAAAATCTTCTGTTAAACCTGTGGCTCAAGCCAATGTAGATTGCTTCGCCGCTACGCGACTCGCAAAATCATGCTCCTGTTTAATGTTCGCTCTGGTTCGCCATTTATTAAACCTACCTGCCGGCAGGTAACCGCTCATTAAGCGGTATAAACGGCACTTAACGGCCGCTTTTATGAAAAAGGCACTCAGATACATATCTCAGCCCAACGCACTATTAAATCGCCTTTATTCCGGGATAAATCACGGAAATCCCATTAATCAAGCCATTTTGCAAAAAGGAAATACCCCACCTCAAAAAGTGGGGTATCTGTATTTAACATATGTTTACTGTCTGAAGAAACCACAGCCTGCACACCATTGCACTTAAACTTGCCAGGCAGTGTTAATCTTTTACACAACGAACTGAATGACCATTATTAAATAAATTGGCATATGTTGTCCCCTTATCCAATGCATTAGAATAACCTATATAAAAACTATAGGCTTTCCCGTTATAAGTATATATATCTGTTAACCACCAATTGCCTCTTTCTTTAAATTCAATAAATGTACCATTAAAACCACTGCGTTTACCGGCTCCAAAAGCAGTAAACCCACTTTCATTATTTGATTCACTTGGTGGCAGCCAGTGTACTGTACCCGGTTCTTTTAAAACGGTGCTATAACGGTAATCCGATAATACCTTCCATTCAGCATTGCTTGGGATATGCCATCCATCCGGACAAACACCCTGAATTCCACTGGGATTAGAGGTGCTGGAACCATCACCGTTTAGCGCAGCACTTCGTGTATAAAAGGCTCCATATTCAGTATCATTATTATTATTTTCAAAACAATAGGCCTTATCTGCAAGGCCAAGATTTTTCCATTGGGTATCGTCTGTAACCTTAGTAATGGCTGTACCATCCGGGAGCTTAGTCACTTTCAGGTTTTCTGCCATCCACCACTGCTCATCAATTTTTACTGTGTTGTAAACATTACCATCAATATCAGTCACCGTTCCGATTTCGTTTCCTGCTTCAACTGTAGCATTAACCAACAGAGGGGAGTTATCCAGATGAGTTGTTCCATCAGCCTCGAAACTGGTTACTGTAAGTGTTTGAGTTCCAGCTGTTGGACCTAAAGTCCAGGTTGTTGAAACCAGTCCACTGGCGTCAGTTAAGGCAGATGCCGGTGATGCAGAACCTTCTGTGACATCAAAATATACGGTTTGCCCTTCGATACGATTACCATAACCAGTAGATCTGATAAGTATAGGATATAGTAAAGGCGTATTGGCTGTGCCGGTTTGATTTTGACCTCCCTGAATTGATATACGCTCAGCCAGTAAACCTGTGGCAGTAGCATTAACAACTATTGGGGAACCGGTCAAAGGGCTTGTTCCATCGGCTTTGAAAGCAGTTACGCTTAGTGTTTGAGTTCCTTCAGTAGGACCCAGAGTCCATTCGGTACTGGCAAATCCTTCAGCGTTAGTTCCAATTGTAATAGAAGGTACAGTGCCTTCTGTAATGCTAATGTTCACCACGGCACCCTGGAAAGGATTACCACCTGCATCCTTAACTATCAAAATAATATCTTCAGTCAGGGTAGTTTGAGCCATTCCAGATTGATCCCCACCTGAAACCAATTCAATACTGGCGGCTTCTTTTACTAAAGCAGTAGCATTAACCGTTATTGGCGATCCTGTCAATGCTGTTGTTCCATCAGCTTTAAAGGCTGTAACAGTTAGAGCTTGCGTTCCTGCAGTTGAACCCAGCGTCCATGATACAGAGGCATTTCCATTGGCATCTGTTATTTCTGATGCCGATGATACAGAACCTTCTGTTACTGCAAAATTAACTGCCGCTCCCGCAAAAGCATCACCGTTTTGGTCTTTCATTAAAATTTTTATTGAATTTGCCAAAACAGTTCCAACATCAGCGGTCTGGTCTTCACCGGCAAACAATTCGATACTGGTGGCTTTTTTTTGAGTTGCGGTAGCAGTAAAAGTTATTGGCGATCCTGTTAGTTTGGTTGTCCCATCAGCTTTAAAGGCTGTAACAATAAGGGTTTGTGTCCCTTCTGTATTACCCAGTGTCCAGCTTGTTTTTGCTTTCCCACTGGCATCTGTTTTTGCAGTTGCTGGAGATACAGAACCTTCGGTAACTGCAAAACTAACTGTAGTTCCTGAAAATACCTTACCATCCTTATCTTTTACAACAACTTCTATTGGATTTGTTAATGCATGCCCAAGCTCTGCAGACTGAGAATTACCGGAAACAGATTGCATGCTTGAAGCTTCCGGATCCGGCTCCGGAGGATCTTTTTTCTCGCAGGACGAAATAGATATGCTTATGCCTATTAATAATAAAGCACCAAATGCAAAAAGACCGTTTTTTCTTTTCATAATTTATTTAGATTTATTTAATAAATGGATTCTGATTAATTTGAACTAATATAATTTTTTTTCAGTTTTTACTTTTTATGGTATCTGGTCAGAGCATACAATTATTCATATAAGTTGCAATGAACATTTAACTTAATACCCTTAAATGAAAAAGGTAAACAGTAGTTTGGAGAAAATTAGAGAATTGCTGGAATTTTAGTCGTGTATTATTACTTTTATATTGATTGTTAATTAATACTTATTGGACACAAATATTTGAAATCAGACATGCTTAGAATTATCCATCTGTTTTTAATTTTATTATATTCAACAACAGTATTGTCTGCAAGCATGCAGGGATCAGATCCTGAGGCACTAAAAGAGATGGCTGATAATCATTTCAGTGAACGCAGATATGACAGTGCGGTTGTTTTTTACAGTAAAGCTGCCGCTGCATTTTACGAATCATCTGATATTCGTCAATATCTTTATTGCAAGAACCAGGAAGCATTCTCCCTGGGTATTCAATACCATAACCAGGAAGCATTGGCGATTTGCGAAAAGATTGTAAATGAATATCCTGATTCACTGCGAGTTAGCAAGTATGATGTTTATTTTTTCTGGAAATTGGCACTCTATAATTACCGTTTGGGAAATTATAAAAAGGCTTTAAATTACGGAGTACATACAAAGGAAATTGCTGAATCATATTCAATTTTTCAGGATTATATGAAAAATGATATTTTGGATATTCTGACAACGTCAGCGCGATATGTTGGATTATATGACCTTGGATTAAGTTATGCTTTTGAAAAATTAAAGTATAACCAATCTCAGAATGATTTTCTAAACCTTTCCCATACATACAATAGCATGGGTTTAATTTACAAAAGGTTTCATGATCTAAAAAGGGCTCTTGAATATTTCAGAAAGAGCATGGAATTAAGAAAAAAATATGCCCCTCAATGGACGCCATATGTATCGGTTAATATTGGGGAAATGTACCTTGAATATGGAAATGCAGATTCAGCCTTTACATGGTTTCAAAATACATTAAAGATTTTAAATGAACAGGATGTTAAAGAAAATTTATTGTATAGTGCCATGTATAGCAGTATTTCGGTAATCCTGGCAAAACAGGATGATTTTGAGCCGGCCATTAAGTACATTGATAAATGTCTTGATATAAGATCACAGTTTTTCAAGACCGATGATATTCATTATACAGATTTTCTGAAAATTAAGGCTGAGATTCTTATTAGTTCCGGAGAACTGTCAGATGCTAAAGTTATCCTTGAACAATTGAAGGGAAACTACCTTGATAAAAGTAATTCACCTCAAATAATATCCCGGTATCATAAAACCCTGGCTCGGCTTTTTAAGGCTGAAAATAAAATATCAGAAGCAATCAAAGAGTATCAAAAATCTATTATCATACTTAGCAGGGATTTTGAAGATATGGATATTAACCATTTACCTGATAAGAATGATTTTTTTTATGGTAAGGATAAACTTCTTTACATAATTATTCAGAAAACGATATTGATCAATGATTTGTATATGGAAACCGGTGATTCTCAATATCTCAGATCAGTAACAGATCATTATGATTTTTCTTTAAGACTGATTAACATGATGATAGATGACCAGAGTGGTATGCTTTCTGTTTCGGGTCTTTTTAAGGATTATAGCCATTTATACGAAACAGCTATAAAGGCTGCGGTATCATTAAATGAGTTATATCCTGATGAAAAAAATTACCGGAACATAAGCAGTTATATGGAGGCCAGCAGGATGAACCATACAAAAGTTTTGTACCGCTTAAACCAGGTGATTAATTATGGGGGTATCCCCGATTCCGTTGTACACAGAAAAGCAGAACTGGAAAGTATGATTGCATCCGGCAGAATAGATTCCATGGACGAATCTGGCAAGCTTTCTGAAAAGTTCAGGATGGAACAGGAACTGGACAGAATTCAATTTCTTCTAAAAAATAAAAACAGAAACACTAACCTGATTCATACTATCGATTTTGATTTATTGAGACAAAGTCAGAGAAAGCTGAACAGGAAGAAAATAATCCTTCAGTATTATTTTGGAGAAGAAAAGCTATACCTGCTTGCTACAACGAAACTGTCAAATAAGTTTTTAAGTTTATCCTGGACTCAAAAGGAAAAACAGGATCTTGATAATTTTATAAGGCAACTAAAGGTACCCGATTATAATAGCGGGATGCTTGATCTGAATAAAAGGGTATATCACTCTCTGGGTTTGGATTCAGTCCTGACTGCCGATATTCACGAAATTGTTGTGATACCTGACAGGGAATTATATTTTATTCCCTTTGATGCCCTAAAGGATGACGGGAATAATTTCATTATATCAAAATATACCATTTATACTGAAAACAGTCTCTTTTTTATGAATGCTAACGAGAATAGAGTTGATAAAAGTATTTCTTTACTTGGACTGGCACCTTTTGCTGAAGATGGAACAGAATCAATTACAACAGATACGGTGAGAAGATATAGCAGTATGGACTTTTATCCATTGCCCGGAACTAAAAATGAAGTTGAAACAATTCAAAAGTTGATGGGCGGTATAGTCAGAACCGGTAGCTTAGCTACAGAAAAGTTTTTCAGGGAAAATGCACAAAATTCTGAGATTATTCATCTCTCCAGTCATTCATATCTGGACGATACGGATCCATTTTTCAATAGTATTATTTTTGCTCCGGGACCAGGCAAGGATGATGGCTATCTGCATACTCATGAGCTTTATGGTTTAAACCTGGTAGCTGATCTGGTAACTCTCAGTGCCTGTAATACAGGGGTTGGAAGTTATCTTGACGGTGAAGGGATGATTAGTCTGGCAACAGGTTTCCGGTCAGCCGGGGTAAAGAATATTGTTATGAGCCTCTGGAATCTGCCTGACGATGCAACCTCCGAAGTTATGATGAAATTCTACATCTATTTAAAGGCCGGAAGAAAGAAAGCTGATGCACTGAGGTTGGCTAAACTGGACTATTTGAAAAGTGCTGATCAAAATACATCTTCTTCTTATTTCTGGGCTGCGTCAGTACTTATAGGCACTAATTCACCGATAGCATTTAAAAACAAATATTTCCTTGTACTTGCCGGTCTTTTCTTTTTTTCATTTCTATTGACATTTATTTACTGGTACAACAAAAGAAGAAATCAAAAAGTGACCGGGGACCAAATCAATTAAGTTTATTCAATATCTTTTTCGAGTTTTTGCCATATATGTCATCTCCCTTTGCCAGCTCGTCCAGGTATTTAACAGCTATTTCAATATTATCTGAATGGATGTAAGCTAGCGACAAATACCAATTTGCAGGCCGGGTAAATCTGTTTGGATTTTCAGCTGTAACTCTTTTTAGATATTCAATAGCATTCTCAAAATCCGCTAATTCCATATAAATGACAGCTGCATAGAAAAGAGCTGCTTCATCACCAGGCTTATCGTTAATCAAAGCTTTAAATCCTGTAAGGGCAGCCTTGTAGTTACCCGTTTCATAAAGGTAATAAGGATTGTCGGTATTTTCATCCGATCGGGAAAGAGGGATGCTGATGTTGGGATAAGTCTGGTAGTATTTTTCATAAATTTTAATTGGATCTTGTTTCACACTGTTGAGGAAAAAAGTAGAAAAAACACCAATTATCAGGATGGCTGCAATTCCGGAAATATATTTTATCCTTCTGGTTTTCACCATCCGTTTTAGCCGCTGATCTTCCCTCTTTAGTTTTAATTTCAATTCCGCATTAAAGCCAGCTTTGATTCCCCTGATAATGAGCTGTTTTTTTTCAGTTATTTTTTTCAGGTACGGATCAGAATTCAACTCATCTTCAAATGCTTCCCTCTCACTATCTTTCATGTTTTTTAAAAGATATTGCTCTATTCTGTCGTTTTGTTCTTTATTTATCATCTGTCCGTGTTAATAATATTACGATATTTCTTTTTCCAGTGAATCTTCCAGGTATTTAATACACCGAAGTTTTTGAGATTTTACAGTATCGGCATTTTTGTATTTCATTACTTCAGCTATTTTAGCCATACTTAAATTCTCATAATAGTAATATTTCAGAATAGATTTGCATGGTTCCTTCATATTAACTGCCATTTCTGCGACCTTGTCGATCAGTTTGTTCTTATAATCAAATAACTCCTCGTAGTCATATAAATCCTGAGCATCATTTCCTGCACTTATTTCTTCAAAAGCAATTTCATTTTTTTTCAGGCTGTACTTTTTAAGTAAAACGTTTTTTCCCACTGAAAACAAATAGGTTTTCAGGCCCGAATTCAAGTGTATCAACTTCCCGGATTTCGCATTATTCATAAGAATTATCACCGCATCCTGAAAACAATCTGAAGAAGTATGTTGATCACAGGAATAATAGTTTGCTATCCATAAGTTAAAACTATCCCTGTATTTCCGGTATATCTCAATAAAAGTCTCTTCCCGGGCTTCCCGTAAACCTTCCAGAATATTTTCGTCTCTATTCAATATGCCAGTCTTAATACATTATTTAAAAAAAAGTAAACACCAAGATAATAATAATAGTATAAATATGGCTTGTGGCTACTGACTAATATTATTTTAGTACAGATCAGTCATCATAAAGGCCACTTAACAGCTGCTTGAATAAAAATGAT
>SDBS01008103.1_pt1 | contig 10179 bp, 4 predicted proteins | sample 2277091 | NCBI WGS metagenome assembly SDBS01 (sample SAMN10404972, study PRJNA504765) | marine sediment metagenome | isolation source: marine sediment core GS10_PC15, 163 cmbsf | place: Arctic Ocean: Southern Knipovich Ridge | collected 2010 | reverse complement strand
CAGCTTTATGAAACGATTAAATCACTATTAGAGCAGTTGCCTGTTGAGGCGGCTGAGATAAAAGTGAATTTTTATCAAGCTGCCAGCCAAACCTACATGCAATTAAATAATTTTCTAAACGCTTTAGAATACACTTCACAAGCATTATGGTTAGCCGAACAGGAGGCTTTGTCGGAACTTTTACCGACTATTTTTCCAGCATGATGATCATCACGAAGAGAACAAAGAGACAGTTTTATTGCCAGCATCCGAAGAAATTGATATCACTTTTGCTACAAAGTTGTCAACACAATAAATTATTTACTAAATTTTAACCCAGAAGATTTTTCTTGAATCTCCTGTTGAATGTCTTGTTCCTCCCCATCAAGTAATCGTATGCCATATAAAGCAAAATCATCACCGATCTGGATATCTTGCTGCTGGGTATCAGCATGATCATTAAAAAATGACTCGCGAGATGGTGAAAGTTTTTGGTCTGTTGATGCTGAAGCTGGTTGCTCTATCTCTTTTTTTTCAGGATCAGGGGCTTTTGTTAAAGTTTGTTGCTGGGCTACTGCATCAGCACGTCTTGCTTCCACATGTTGCACCACATTTTTTGTAATCAAATCAACCATCACGTGTACCGGCGTTTTTATATTCATCGATTCGGCAGATGACAACAAGGCCTCCATTGCTTTTTCATCCACACGCGTTTCTTTCGTCTCTTGTCCTGTATCATCCATTAATACTTGACTGTGGCATGGCAAATCATCATAAACACCATCTGTTAAGGGAAACACGATTGTTCCAGGCTCGAGCATCATATCAATAAATTGTATTTCAGCCTGTTCATAAGCAAGTGGCACTAATGCGGTTGCTTCTTGTCCTCCCTTAAAGATACGCACATGTGCAGGTAACAGAGTTTGGCAACGTTTGCTTTCAGGATGCCAACTCATGATCATGGAATCACCAATATTAAATCCAATCACGCGTACATGGTTATCTTGATTAAACGTGCGCATAGCGGCTAACGTTGTCTGTTCTTGATACATCGCTACACCATCTCGGTTTCTGGGGTATTTGCGTTTTACAGCATCACTAATGTGTTGAATGATAATATGTAGAGATTGTTTCAGTGCGTCCGGCTCTTGAAAAGCCGCCATTAATCGTGCGCTATATTTTGTTGCAAAATGTCCAGCACGTGCAATCGCTTGATCTTGAGTCTCTTCTCCAAAATGTCCTCCTGAGCCATCGCCGATGGCAAGTACTGTACCGGTAATACAGCGTTGATCATCCATGGTATAAGCTGAAAATAATGCATCTAGAATGTGTCCTTCTTTTGCTTCATCTTCTACGTATTCAGAATTTTGTAAGATAAATTGTCGATTTGTTACAAAAGTACTGCCTAAAAAAGCATAAGTATTTTGAGCAAGTGGCTGTGATAAATCATCGTGTGTAAAACGTTCAGAATCTAATTGAATAGGATAGTTTGCATGAGGAATAGAGCGTATAGAAATGTAATGCTTATTTTGTACCACCCGTAAGTGAATATTTAGAAGCGTATTTTTCCAATTATTATGCTCCGATTGTGCTAGGGCTTTTTTAAACTGGGCCATGCGGTCATGAATATCAGTTTTATTAAAACTTTTTTTTGCGATGAATAATTCATCTATCGCAGCAATGACTTGAAATGTGAAATCCAAACTAGCGCGCTTAAGTTGCTCATGTAACGTGTTTATAACAAAGCTTAATCGGCCTTTTTCTTTAGATAAATTAAAAGCCTTCCAATGATGAGTCACGGCAAATAGTGATTTATTCTCAAGGTAAGCTTCAACGAGTTTGATAAAATCAGACGTGTTGTTAAACATATTTCATTACTCCCTGCATAGTGTTGAAACATCGGATCATAGTTTATAGGACTTACGCATTGATGGCGTTACAAAAATTTGCCTGCCTATTAACAAAGTTCCGAATCACTTCTAAAAACAAATTTCTCTTTATCTCATACCAATGCGCTATGGTTTTATCAAACCGCATAAACTCAAGTCTTACGAAGGCTTTTAATGCACAAAAAATATGATTTTTGATTTGGTTTGCTTTTCTGACTTGAAACTTTTCTATGTTGCAAACCTGTTTTAATGCTCGATGGTAATGTTCAATGCTCCAATGAGCAACATGAATCCTATCAAAATCGATTTTTCCCACCTTATCAAGATCAGATAGATTGGCCACACTCATAATGTAATAGCGATATGCTTTTTTGTATATCTGCTTAAACACTTTTACCATTTCATAGTCTTTTAAATAAACAGTTTTCTCATCAGGTTGCCTCCATAATCTAGGTAACCTTAATTATGAGTCAACGAATCACTTTTTGCCCACTATCTCTCTTGACCTCGGTAACCTAAATTGTGAGTCAATTCGCGTCCAGCTCGGTGATGATTTTGCGTTGTATGGAGTGCGGTTTTAATGTTACACTATGACCGATCAACTGAACAGTTCATTGTTTAATGCTACCACAAACTTAATATAATTCCGCGGAGAAGTATACTATGCTTTCTATAAGCCATCTCGAACCTGAAAATACTGAAACAACACCACTGGTTGCACTGAGCAACCGACGAGAGCCCCTCTCCCGTCGAAAAAAAGCAGAACGTGTTGCGAGGTTATTGGGAAGAGTGTTTAATCCCGTAAACGATATGGCGATCGCTGGACTCTCAGAATCTGTAGTTGCGACTTACTACACTTTTTACAAAAGAAATACGCTATCATCCAACACATTATACATATTATTTGGCATTTCTGCTCTAGTAGGTGTATTAAGCCTGGGATCTGAGTTGATCGCTTCTTATCGACTAAGCAAAAACACCCCATTTATCTTGGGGGAAAATTATTATGAGCATGCAAAAATCTTAACCCAAAAGTTAAAAACTCTATTGGATACTCAAACTGTTAACGCTTCTCAGCGACATTTTGATCAATGGATTATAGAGCTTAAGCAATCTTCTCAATCGGAATCCGTTAACAAACTCATCAAGGATTTCGAAAAAGCGGTGGGCTATAATCGTTTTCGAGCGGTGATCGATAATATCTCCACACTCATACTAACTGAAGGGGTACCCACCTGTATAGTTGTTTCATTTACATTTGATAGTTTACCTATCGTAATAGCGGGCTCCACAATTTTAGCAATTATATTCTTAATGAAAGCGTGCTTTGATAAAATTGATTATAATTGGTATCAATATGAAAATAGTTGGAAAAAGTTACCATTATCCCTAAAAAGAACATTAGTCACACTTAGAAGCGCCGTCGATGGAACGTATTTTTATATGCTTGGAATGTCTGCGTTCACTTATTCTTTCTGTACCTATTTTCTCCCTTTTTCTGGTACTTTTCAACAATGTCCTCCTTCGTCTACAGGAAATATTTTTGTGGCGATAGCAGCAACATCTTTATCCGCAATCTCTACGGTGATAGAATTAATTCCAGAACATCGATGTTGTGTTAAATCAGATACTTTTCGCCATATAAAGCGTGGAAACCAAGGTATCGTACATGGTTTAAAAATTACAGCATTATTGGGAGTGCTTGGTTCCTTGATCATTGCCACATTTAAATTTCCGAATACACCACTCCCTTTTTTAATTATTCCTTTAATTGCCGCTCTAATTATTGCAGTTAATACCGCACTTAATTATCAAGAGCCTGATCCCAACAAGATGAGCACAGCAAGTCATGACGTCGCTAAATTACGTAAAGAAATAGTTGATATCAAAAAGGGATTATTACAGAATCAAAACGAAGATGATATGATTGACGCCATGCATGATAAAAGCGAAATGGATGACATTATTTCAAATGCTGAAACACTAGAAAACACAACACAACAAGATAAAAAATCTTATTGGGGCTCACTGAGTTCTTTTTGGAAGCGATCTGAGAATCAAGAAACCACACAAGATCTTTCTTCTCAAACAATTGATAAGGAATCACGAGTTTACAATATGTAGTTAAAAAAGGAGATAATAACATGTCTTTTACAGGTCATTTAGAATCTGAAACTGAAAATACTGGGCTTACTGAAACAACACCACTTATTCCTGAGGTTAATCGTCAATCTTCACTCACAAGACGCAGAAAATTAGAACGACTGGTTAGAATATTAGGTCGAATAACTAATCCATTGAATGATGCGGCAATTGCTGGAATCACATTAAATATCATCGGTGTAATACTTCATACTCTGATTCAAGACGAAAAAGATAACTGGTTACCACTCTGTGTATTTAGCATTTTTGGTGTGGTAACTCTTTCAAGCTTGGGATTTGAAATTATCAATTCGTATAAGCTTAGTAAACACAGCCAGTTTATTTTAGGAGAAAGCACCTATGAACACGCAAAATTTTTAACCCAAAACTTAACTGCGATATTGGGAATTCAAGCTATGCGAAATTCCCAACAGCACCAATCTTTTGAGCAATGGATCATGGAGCTGAAACAATCTTCTCCCCAGGGTCTTATCAAAATCCATCTCAGGGATTTTGAAACTGCTAACCGATATAATAATGTCCGAAGGATAATTGATAATATTGCGACCCTTGTGCTAGGCATGATCATTTACCCCGGCACTTATTATATTGTACCCTTTGTCCTGATGGGATGCATGTTTTTGACGAAAACTTGGATCGATAACATTGAACATAATTGGTTTCGATACGAAGACCGTTGGAAAAAATTATCTTTATTTCGAAAAAAATGTTTGCTAACCCTCAGAACTTTAATCGAAATGCTGTATCATTTTATATTGGGAACATCTGCATGTGTGCTATTTACTGGTACTGTTATAGATTTTTATCTTTTTTTGTCTGGAATTATATCTGAAACCAGAAATGACAATCCTTCATTGTGTGTCGATATTGATAACCCCGAACATCCTTTTAACCCAGCTTTTTCTTATTACTATTATTCCTCTTTCTTAATCCCTGTTTCCATAGTTTCCATGACTTATACAATCATACAACTGAATTCAACATATCAATGCTGTACACATTCAAGTGTCTTTCGTGACATCAAACGTGTAAGTGAGGGACTTGTACAAGGTGCAAAGATTGGTGGGTTATTAATGGGCTTTGCTCAAATGTTTCTTTGGAGTCTATGCTTTTCCATCGTAGGGGATAACTCTTCGCTACCCTCTTCTTTTTTGACTTTAGCTATGATCGCATCCCTCATCAGCATCATCAGTGGGTTAGTTACCGCCGTGAATACAATTCTGAATTACCAAGATCCAGATGCCAATAAGATGAGCACAGTCGATCATGACGTCGCTAAATTACGAGAAGAAATAGTTGGCATTAAAAAAGGATTATTAAAAGAAGAAAAAAATCAAAACGATGATAACATGGCTGAAGCGATGCATGACAAAAGCGAATTTGACCCTGTGATAGAGCATTCATCTTTAGAAAATACACGCGAGAAAAACAAAGGATCATTATGGAATTCTCTTTGTTGTTTTTGGCGCGGATCGAATGGTCATGAAGATGCAGATAGAGCACATCGATCAAGCGATCTTCGTAGCGGTATTAATTTTCAATCTGTCTAGTTAAAATATTGCGGATTTAACACTATGAAGAAAAATACTACCGAAAAAACATCATCAACCAGCTTACTTATTCGTCTTAAACAATTTATTTGTCGGGAAGAATATGATGAAGCAACAAAAATATTTAAGATGCTTCTACGTACTTTTTCGTCTTTTGATGAAAAAGAAAAAATAGAATTTTTGCTAAGAGGGCATGCGCTAGCATGCCAGTCTTTGAAATGTAATGATGCGCCTAAGGCCGATGAAACCTACAAATCTATTGAGGATATTTGGCAAAAAGATACTTCACCTTTGCCCTGTTCAATGGTGATAAACTATTATCAAACAGCCGGTGAAATTTATCAAGAGCTAGGCTATTTTGAACAAGCGCTCGATTATTTTGCACAAACTATTCATTATGCATCCGATCATGGTTTGGTTGATGTCATTACAACAGTAGAAATTCGATTGGATCAATTAGAAATTTCTTACTTTTATCGAGAAATAAAAACAACCTTAGAAGTAATGCTACATGATAAAACGCCAAGTGATTTATCTAGATCCGAATTTGAATATTTAATGCAACAAGTTAAACCTACCATCGACGGATTAGCTTGGCAAGAAAACTGGGGGGTAATCAATGCATTCTATGAGTTATTAAAACCTTATACTGAACGTTATTTTCATCATATCGACAGCCAACTCAGCTTATCCAAACAAGAAAGCTTGGACGAATTTGCAAAAAACGTAAAAGCTATCGAGACAATAGTTCAACAATTTTTAACACATCGTCAGTACGACATCAGCCTACAATGCTATCAAATTATCTCTCAACACGCAGAGAAAGAAGCTTCTGAATTTAATATGGAACCAATTCTCCAAGGCACTGAAAATATTTACGATTATCAGGAAACAAAAAAATCTCCACTTGTACAATACCCATCTTATCGAGCACAATATCAAAAAGAATTATGTGAAGCACGCGAAAGGCTACAAGCGTCTTTGAGTGGATCTTCTCCAATGAAAACACTGCAACTTATATTTACCGCAGATATTAAAACATTAATAACTCATATGCTTACTAATTGCGAAAAATTATTAGGTGATGCCCCCTGTGGATTTGCTTTGATCGGGCTGGGATCTTTTAGTCGCGGCGAACTATGCCCTTATTCCGATATCGATTGCGCATTGTTAATTGAAGACGCTGCATTTCGCTCTCACTCTTATTTTCAACGCTGGATTCGACTTTTTAAATTTAAACTAGACTTACTCTGTGAGAACAATCCACCGGGTTTGCGTATCGATAGCGGAGATATGACTTACTTCTTTTTACAAGACATGATCAACACACCTGAAGGATTTGTAAAACAATATAACCCCGCAGTAATTGATATTACACAGCCAGAATTCTATTCGATCTATCATCCAGCTTTACTTTATGCAAATGCAAACGGAAATAGTTTATTAGTTCAATATCAACAGCTACTTCAAACAGCACTCCAATCGCTCTTCAAGTTAGATGAAGATTTGTTTTGTCTTACACAGCAACATTTAGCAGCAGGTTATTTAAGACACCATCAAGCACAATTTTGCACTGGATTAAAAGCTTTAACACTGAAAAGAATAAACATCAAAAATCATTATTTATCTCCTTTGTTGTTTTGGTGTCATAATGTTGCTTTATACTACGGGATCTTTGAAACGGACACGTCAGTTGTTTTACAAAGATTAAAAGAATACCTACATTTACATTCTTTTTTCATTGAGCGAATAGAAAATGCATTAGACTTTTTACAAAAATTACGAATCCAAAGCCATTTACATTCCCGAATGCAACAGGACGAACGAAATGTCAGCAGCACAGATGAATCTACTGAATGCTTATGCTTAAGTGAAAGTGACATTAAACGCTTAGAAGAAATAGATGGCACTATTATTCAACCCGCCTATAGATGTATTTCAGCCTGGGAAACTGGCAGGACTTTAGAATCTACTTTTGATCCGATTTCCTATGATTTTGAACAACAATTAAATGAGTGCAAAGACGATCAGCATAATTTCGGATTATTTAAACTGGCAATTAAAAATTTATTGTTGCTTTTATCTCATTGCTGTTCTTCTGTAATGGAATATCGCGCCTATTATCGTCGGCTACCTGAACACATGCGTCAATATTTTCTCACCACTCTGATAGATATTCATACAAAGTCGAAACAAGTTAAAGAAATATATACTTCATTAGAAGCTTATCCTCAAGAAAATGGTTTGCGATTTTCTATTGAAAAAAACGCAAAAGCATGGGAAGCAGACCTGCAAAAATTATTTTTAAATGCTGATAATAAATTTAAGATAGCTGACGACATCATCATTAAAAGCCGACTGTTTGACAACCAATTGCTTTCTTCTTTATTTGCAGAACAATTATTAGATGAAAAGGGACATTTCAAAAACAAAAGTTTGGCTGGTCGTCATACTGTTATTCAAGTTCAATCGAGCAATATAGATTTCCATTTTAAATTGTATCCTGAATTTCCAGGTATTGAGTTTGCCATTCACCGTCTACATGAATTAGTGATCGGCCAGGGAACGGCTTTTTCTGAATTGGTAAAATTAACGTTTCGGGGTCAATCCATACCTACGTTAGTTTCCAAAACAATACCTGGCACACCTTTACATAAAATTGATTCTGAAGCCTGGATCGATGACTTGGATCACAAGCAATTCAGTCAATTAGTTTTAATGGCACTTTTAACTCATCCTGAAGATGGCAAAGCTGATAATTACATTCTAGAATCTTATAATGATCAAAATGGCAAACTGCGCTATCGATTGATTGGTATAGACAACGATCATGCGTTTGTTGTTTCTTTAGCTAAAGAAGGCATATTAGAAGGATTTCGCATTAAAATAAATGTTAAAACTATCCTCTATTGCATAGATCAAATGAAAATGCCATTACATCCGGAGGCCGTAGAGGAATTTTTAGCCTTGAATCCAGACAAAGTATTATTTGAATGGGTCAATGAGCTTGTGATATGGGAAAAAGAAACCAGACAATTATTTTCTGAAGCAGAAATAGAAGCTTTTACGACAACAAAGGATAATAGTAAAAAATTATTTATTCCTATACTTTTAAGAGATGGCCTCATCAGCGAATTATATCAAACCATGCATAGAATCCAGACTCTGCTAAACCATAACCCATCTCTTCCAGCCATTGATTTGCTACTACATATTGATCCTATTTTGGGAAAATACTATCACGAATATTTAAGCAAAGACTTAACATTTAAACAACGTTTCCGCGCTTTAACTTATAAGGAATATAAAGTACTAAAAGATGGCTCGAGTCAGACAACGCTGAATACGGCACAGACATTACAAACCATGTTGGGACAAATCCCTAGTTTAGAAACCCTTCAAGAGCAAGAAGCTTTTTCACCGCAACATAGCTTAGAGGAGCTAATGTTAATTAAACGACAACAAAACACATTAGATGTTGTGAAATCAGAGCTGCTTTCAGGGAACTTGCTACCATTTCAGAATCTGATTTTAGAATCATTTAAAGAACAGATTTTAAATGATATAGATTTTTCAATATTAAACTCATCTGAAGATGTTTCCTTGCAAGCAGTTATTTTGAAAGCCATACAACAAACAACTTTTAGATCACTTCTTCTGAAAAATTGTAATATCCAGTTGGACACAAAAACTTTAAGGACAATCGTAGGCAACTCACCTCTCTTAACATCATGTAAAATGGTCAATTGCCGCCATATAAATCAAGCGGCCATTAGAATATTAGGAAATCACCCTATATTAGAGAAAATTTATTTGGATTGTTTAGAAGATATATCACAGCTTGACTTGAGCTCTAGGGTTTTTAGAGGATCTCTATTTCCAGAACTAAAAAGCTTTACGATTAAAAATTGCCAGCAATTAACCTCCTTTACCCTCCGCGCACCTAATTTAGAAAAACTCGTTATAAAAAATTGCAGCGCACTTTCGCAAGTTACTTTACTTGCACCTAAACTTAAACAATTATACTTAATTGAGTGCCAAGGTTTGACGAACGAAATGTTATCATCTGCTATCACTAATTGTGACGCCATCAAGACTTTGCTTTTAACAAACAGCAACAACATTTCACATCATCCTCTTAAAGAAAAAATTCCTCATTTAGCCCAAATCAGCATAACGGATGATTCTTTTATATCTCTGTTAGAAGACATTGCTTTTGATCGTATTACTGACATTAACTTAACAGGACAAGATGTAATAGGGGGTAAATTGCAAACGCTATTGCTTGCTCTAGAGCATAACAAAAGCGTAACGGCTCTCAGCTTAGAAGATACAAGTTTAGATAATGCTGGTATACAGGAATTAACTCGCCTGCTTGCTAACACAAACACATTGCAAACGCTTAACCTCTCACACAATAAGTTTACTGATACTGGAATAGAAGCATTCTCTAAAATGTTGGAGAGCAACACTTCATTAACAAAACTAGACCTCAGTTACAACCACATGAGACGTCGCGCGGCTCTCCACCTTTCTTCTGTATTAAAAAACAACTCATCTTTACAAGAGCTCAACCTGCTAGGTAACGATATCCGTAA
>SDBS01008101.1_pt1 | contig 10179 bp, 14 predicted proteins | sample 2277091 | NCBI WGS metagenome assembly SDBS01 (sample SAMN10404972, study PRJNA504765) | marine sediment metagenome | isolation source: marine sediment core GS10_PC15, 163 cmbsf | place: Arctic Ocean: Southern Knipovich Ridge | collected 2010 | reverse complement strand
CAGGTAATTTTACATATATTTTTCTATTTTTCAGCGCAACCATGGATGGGTTTCCTTTTTTTCCTTATTTCTCCCTTTCGAAAAATATACTTATTCCCTTAGAGAATATTGGAAGATAGTTCGAACAAATAATACCTTAGAAAAGGTAATGAGATGGATTATGAGACGAAAGAAAGTAGTTGGCAATTTATAGATGGGAACTCTACATTAATGCTGGTAACAGCACATCTTCAGCATGTTGCGGAAATCAAGCGGGGATCTGTGAGATATTTGAAAATGGGACGTTTCAAAGATAGAATAAAGATAAAGCAGTGGAAGAATAATTTTTTTAACACTCTTACGGTTTGTTAAAGAGACAGGATGGGAGCTTCTACCTAAAAGTGCAAAAGATTCTTGTAACTACTTCAACCTCCGCTTAAGCTTATGTCTGGCATATATTAAAAACTATATTTTGTATTTACGAAAAAAGCATCATTTTCATCGTAATTTCCAAATTGAGTTCCTTCATCTCCTCCAAAAATCTGTATTCCTGCTGAAATAGTTAATGAATCAGAAAAATCATATTCCATTTGAGGTACAACCAGATAACCTTTATCCTCAAACTCATAGATACCTCCTAACTCAACCCTTAACCTTTCTTCTATAAGATTGGCGGTTAAATCTAGGATAATCGAATTAAGTGTTCTGGCATCAGAAGAAGCACCAAACCCAAGGTTTTGAATCTCCTCAGAGAACTGAAGATTAACAGTATAATCATTAAAAAAGGTATAATCACACCCAATTGCCCATTTCAAGTACGGGTCTGCTATATCCTCATCCTCACCATCCGGGTCCTCGGTAATAAACATGGCAGTTTCTGCCCTTAGATTAAACTCACCTATTGCCTTTGCTAAATCCAATCCAATAATGTGTAATCTGTGATACTCTGGAGTAGTTGTAACACTTACATCTCCGGGTTTGGGAGAATCAAGTGCAAGTTCTTGATGTATAGTTGGATTATCGTCCCAGGTATAAAAATAACTTCCTGAAAAATCATAACCTCCCACAGAGCTTTCTGCTCTCAACCCTATCTCAGAGTTCTTAAAAGCCTTTGATGGATACACAGTATCTTTTGGGTCAGGAAACACGATGTATGTTGATCCTCCTATGAGCATTGTTTCAGGCAATGGAGGCTGGTAAAATGCCCAGTCTGAATCAATGTCAGGATATATACTCTCGAAAAAGTATGGAATATATATTCCCTCAACATGGAGGTAGTAATTGAATAAATAGGCATCTGCTTTTAGCATTGGAATGCCAATCTTCATACTGGAAAAGTCAAGGATATCAAACCCTCTATAATCCATTGGATTGATGTTATCAGTTGGGGCAAATGCATCAACCCTCCCCCAGCTTACTTTTTGTTTACCCATTCTGAAATCAAACATTCCCAGTGACAGGTCGATGTAAATCTCCTTGAGGTTTACTCCAAAGTAATTATCTGTCTCTGCATATTGCAGGATATATCCTGATATGTCCTGATTTCCATATGCTTGTTTCAAATCCAGGTCAGCAAAGACAGATACATTCTCTTCAAATGATGAATTGATTTTAAGGTTAAGAACATTGTTTAGTTTCATAAAATCAAAAGGCTCATTAAGTCGTATACTTGATTGATTCTCAATGTGTCCATTCAATTCAGTCTGGGCAGCTGCCCTCCCTCCCAACAGCACCATAAGAGCTATAGAAAAAACCATAATCCTAGTCATCTTGTTCTTAGACATCATCTCTTATTCTCCTGTCTCAAAAGCTTCTATTTCTCTTTGGTCAGATATCTCTGGGTAAAAAATTCATCAGAAATTCCCGTATTAACTTCGATTTCATCATATGCTATTACTGTTTCATTGCCCTTTTTCTGCTCATTAGTCATTACGACATGCATAGCTACCCAGACATTTGCCTCTTCGATCTTTTTGAAATTGCTAAACTTCATTATCTTTAGATAATTGCCGTGTTTGTCATAGTACTTCACCTGTGCCCGGTAAAAGATGTCTTTTCTTATCCAGGTAATCCTTTTGCCATAGCCCTCATCCTTTTTGATCTTTTCAGTTGCAGGGGTTTCTTCTATGACATAACAGTCATTTCCGTCTATTATTTCGCTTCCGATCAGCTTGTAGCGATAATCATCTATGTCCCCGCCACCCATATCAGCATAAGCAAAGTCTGAACCCATAAAGCTCCCGCCCTTTTTGCTCGATGCAATCCTCCGCACCTTCTTCAAGGCCGGCAGGTAAAGCCACTGGTCATCGTCCCTGTCGGTATGTTCAATTGTAAGAAACCCGGTTCCCTTAACCTCTGCGGGCCAGATGAATCTGATCAGTGACCTGTCGTTGCCCTGGGCATCGCTTTTCATCCACATCTTCATTTTTCTTACCCTCTTTGAATTACCCCTTCGGATCTCCATGGTCAGTAAGTATGTACTGTCATCTGTCGCATTTTCCTCGTCAGCTTTTTCCATAATTTGTCTGGCAGTAAGATTTTGATTAGCAAAAACGGGAAATTGAATGCTTGACAGTAAAAAGCACAGCGCAATAAAATACATTAAAAATCTTTTTTTCGATTTCATTTTTTTCTCCTTATTTAACTTTATATATTCATTTGTTTTAATCTATCTGCCCGCTCTCTTTTTACTTTTTCTTCTTTGCGTCTATCACGCAGGAACAACAATGCAGGTAATACAGTCATTGAAGTTATTGATGAAAAGAACATGGTCAATGCAATGAGATAGCCGAAGCGAGCCAGAGGCGGCATAGATGCGAATATGAGCACTAAGAAACCCAGCCCAACTGCAGCGGCATTATAAATAATTGCCTGACCTGTATTTGATATGGAAATCCTTACCGCTTCTTGGGCGCTTTTTCCGATAGCAATCTATTCTTTATAGCGATTGAAAAAGTGAATTGTGTAGTCTATTCCAATACCGATGGCAATGCTTGATACCAGTGCTGAAGCAGTATCCAGGGGTATTTTAAACCAGCCCATTATACCGAAGTTCAGAATCACTGTGAGAGCAACAGGGAGGGTGCAGAATATTCCATAAGTTAACGATCTGGAAAGGATAACCATCAGGATAAAAATACACATAATCGCCAGGCCTAAGCTTTGGAGTTGGCCCTTCAGCAGCAATTTACTCATGGTATTGATCAACACAGGCATGCCTGTTAAAACTACATCAACATCGCCCCTAAAATGTTTTTCGATAGCCCTTTCCACTTCTTCAATCATTTTAAGCTCCTTCGAGTCTGTGGCGCTTGCCACCCTGTTCTGGATTAAAGCCTGGTCATAGTCGAAAGTGATGAAATTATCAAGCATATCTGTACCCCCCATTTCTAAGAGCAAAAAATACTGGGCAACCTCTTCCTCTGTTTCAGGCAGGATCTCATACTCCGCTTTACCCTCATGCAGTGCTTTGGTGGTATTACGCAGGATATTGACTATGGAAGAAGGTTTCCCCAGTAATTCAATCTTGCTGATTTCATTCTCAAAACGCTCCATAGATTTTAAAACTTCCGGGTCCTGAATATCGCCTTTTACAGCAATCTGAATAATATCACTGCCTTCGAAGTTCTCTTGAATAATATTATCAGCCAACATAACCGGGTTATCAGGCTTGAAGAAATTCTCTACATCCGATTCAGTGCCAATCAAAATAATCCCTGCTCCTGTTAATAGAGTCAGCAGACAGGCGGATATCACTACAAACTTCGCTTTATTCACTATGAAATTGGCCCATTTTGCCAATACACCTTTAAGCGCAGCTTTTCTTTTTTTCTTAAGCGCTTTTCTATCTAGAGGCAATAAAGAAAGAATAGCCAGGAATAGAGTAACAGTAATGATAAAGGCAATTCCCACTCCAATCGCAGTAAAGAGCCCGAAGTTTTTAATGGGGCGGATGGATGAAGTATAAAGGGAACCGAAGCCAATCATAGTAGTAATGGATGTTAGTAAGCAAGCCAATCCAACAGCAACCATGGTTTTGATCAACGACTTCATTTTGTCTGAGTTCAGTGAAAGTTCCTCCCGGTACCGGGTGAGAATATGGATGCCGTCTGCTATGCCTATGCTGATAAGAATAATTGGCATGATGACACTGATCATGGAAAGAGGCACGCCAACCCATCCCATTAAGCCTGTAACCCAGATAACCGTAACTGCCACTATAAGCAGGGGAAGAACAATCCCCCTGATGTTGCGAAAGCTCAAATACAGTACGGCAATCATCACCAGGATAACAAGGGGAATCAGTTTCGCCATATCGCTGCTACTTACCCTGCCTATCTCCTGGGAAAATATTCCTTCTCAGGCTAAATAAGCCTTTTTATCCAATCCAAGTTTTCCAATAGTTTCTTTGATATCGTGGATAACTCTCTCTTCATCCGCATTGGGAACCATTTGAACCAAAATCAGGGCTATTCTCCCATTTTTAGATACGATCTGCCCTGCAAGATCATCATCGGATAACACTCTATGTCTCAACTGTTGAAGCTCTGATTCCGTGGCTGGAATCTCCTCAATGATTTCTACTACCTCAATCCCGTCTTCTACTCCCCTGATCTCCTCAATATTGGTGATACTCGAAACAGAACTGACTTCATTCACCTCCTCTAAATCCAGGGTCAGCCGGTCTATTTCTTGTAATGCATCGGCAGTAAAAATCTCACCCATATCCAGGATAATCATGACAAACTCGGCTCCCCCGAAGGTCTCATCCACTTCATCAAAGGCCGCTACCGCGGGATCGTCCTCCGGAAGCATTTTTTTCATATCTGAAACCATAGTTACTCTACTGATTCCGAAGTAAAAGAAAACTGTAAGTAAGCAAACAATTACTATTACGATTATTGGATATTTGCAGACCCATTTTGTCAGTTGTTTTAACATAAGTTTTTTTTCCTTTTAATAGTTGGTTATCATCAGATGTTATAAAAAGCTGTATCTCACATAATCTTTAGAGCAAATAACATGCCAATTAATCTCCAAGAAAAGTCAACTATTCTTAAAATATTAAACAGACACCGGCATTAAAACCTCTGGGATAGGGATTGAAGTAGAAATCGCAACTCCTGATAAAAGTATGCCCGGGTATATTAGAGTCTTGTATTCCTCATTATCCATTTTATATAGATCTAAGTAAGAAGCACTGGTTCCTCCTATTAAAAAGGCACGAAAGTATCTCATATATTTTCCCCGTTTTGAACCCTTTTCCAGTGTCATTTCACCGAACTCAATTTTTTACTGACTGTCTTTCATTCCTTGAAATTTAACAAGATTCTTTTCAATGGATGTTGAAAAGAAAAAGCCATTAAATGCATCTGCGATTCTTACTGATCCTATTCCAATTAGCGAATAGGCCATAATCTTCTCAGAATTGGTTACCTGGTCGTCATTTAAAACAGAAATTTCCCTTAAAGTCGTCAAGCCTCCAAAAGCCAATGAAAGACCAGCATTATAATATCTTGTTTTTGGATATGAATTCTCAATAATGTTATAAGCAGTTTCTAAGCGATCAAGTTTTGAGTGATTTGTTCCATTAAGCTGGGCATATGTTAATGAGAAAGAAAATATAAAGAAACTTATAAAACTTGTTATTAATTTAATCTTTCTCATATTTTCTCCTTTATACTATTGGATTCTGGAATCTCCGCAACCAAAGTAAAAGTAAACGGTCAGTAAGATAACAATTACGATTACGGTAACCGGATACTTCATGACCCATTTTGTCAGTTGCTTTAACATATATTATTGCCCCTCATCTTCTTTTAATCCATTTACGATTAGATATTAGCAAATGACGTGCCAATAAATTTCCAGGAAAGGTTAAATGTTTTGGGTTTTATTCAGGGAATTTCATACTGTTAAGGATCTTCAAGGCATAGACTGGTCTGTAAATATTTCACAGCAGTTAAAAATGAGTAAATATTTCACACTATTGGTTTCAAGTTGATAAGTCAATGTAACTATATTATACTTTATGTAGTCACATAAAGGGGTTATGATATGATTACAATCGGTATTCGTGAATTGAAAATTCATTTGAGCAGATATATTGGGAAGGTAGAAAGTGGTGAAGAGATTATTATTACCAATAGGAATGAGCCTGTGGCCCGAATCATACGTGAGCCCTCATCTAATAAGAAGCTCCGTGATATACTTACCCGCATGGCTGGGCAAGGACTCATTGTCCTGCCCAAACAAAGTTTGAAAAAGCGAAATGTTTTGCCAATTGCCATAAAGGGAAAAAAAATATCGAAAATAATTATCGAGGAACGCAGATGATTATCTATACTGATTCGAGTGCACTTGTTAAAAAATACTCTCTTGAACAGGACTCGGCATATGTTATAAATTGCCTGGAAAAAGCTGATGCGATTGCAATATCTGTTGTCGGCTATGCAGAAATATTGTCGGCTTTAAGCAGGAAAAAAAGGGATAATGATCTGACTGAAAAAGATTTTAAAATCCTGTTAAGGGCATTTGAGGATGATTGGGAAAGTTTTATATTGGTTGAAGTATCTGCGGCACTTAATGCTATGGTTAAACAAATCCTCCTGGATTTTCCTCTGCGGGGCTTTGATTCCATTCATCTGGCTTCAGCAAGGTTATTAAAAAACATAACGAAAAAAGAAATCGCCTTTCTTGCTTATGATGAAAAATTAGCTAATGCAGCGGAAAATTTAGGATTAAATATAAAACCCGAATAACACCAGTATAGTTTTAAAAATATACTTTTTACTTTCATTTATATAGGCAAGTCCTGAAAAAATCCTAAAAAATAATACGACACAAGCAGTATGTATTTTATATAAATATAATGGCACATATCTTGCTATATATTTATAAAAGCATCTTTTCTGTCTTTATTTTGTGAAACATACTATAATTTATCTCAGGAGCAATGACAGGAATAATGAAACCATTTTTTAAAAAACAATCACTTTTTGCTATTGTGCTCATAGTTATCCTTGTAATTCTGATTACCATTCCAATACTATTATATTTTTATATGTCAAAGACTGGTGATAGCCTTAAAGACATAATAAACAGAATAAAAGAAGATGATCATTATAATGATATAAACGTAAAGGGAGTTGGTATCTATAAGGCATCAGGTAAAGCAATTAACAGGGCAGGAAGCGCTCCGGAACAGCTCTCAAGTGCTGCATTACCCTCCTATTTTATTATTGATGACCGGGCGAAAACCGTGAGGCTTATTCGGCCCACTGGATCGCTGGATTTTCCTGCGGACGGGGGATATATATTTCTAGAACTGGATGTCAGAGGGCCGCTTGCAAAAACAAGGTCGATTAAACTATTCGGCTTCATTATGTTTGTTGTGCTTTTGTTTCTCTTTATTTTCATATATAAAAAAAATGTAGATTACCGGAAGAAAATGGCCTCCCAGGAACAACTGGCACGGCTGGGAGAGATTGCACGAACCTTATCCCATGAAATAAAAAATCCTCTTAGCGCAATCCGTATACAAACCGGTTATTTAAAACGAACACTGCCCAAAGAACACTGTAAGGAACTGAAGGTTATTGAAGAAGAGGTGCAGCGGCTTGCACTGCTTACAAATAGAATGGGTGATTTTATACGGGATCCGGGAGGCTCTCCGGAAATAATAGAGCTCGCCTCATTCATGAATGATATGATCAAACGATTTGATTGGGAAATTCGCTTTAATAACCGGACGGAAAGTGGGTTATATATCCAGGCAGACCTTGAGCGTTTACGGTCTGTTATAGAAAATCTGCTGAAAAATGCTATTGAAAGCATGGAAGGGGGACATGCTAAAAACCCTGTGGAAATAAGATTAAGTTCTAATAAAAGAAAGGTAGAGCTTTCTATTCTGGATAGGGGGTGCGGTATTCCATCTGAAGGGAAAAAGAAGGTATTTGACCCATTTTTTACCACCAAGACAAAGGAGTCGGGTATTGGGCTTTTTGTGTCTCGGCGTTTTATAGAAGCAACAGGCGGTTCCCTTTCAATCCTTTCGCGGAAAGGTGGCGGAACAGAAGCCAGAATTGTTTTTAAAAAAGGAATTAAAAAATGAAAATACTGGTAGTGGATGATGAGAAAAATATCCGCGATTCAATAATTCATTTCTTGGGTCTTGAAAACATTGAGGCACGTGCTGCTGAAAATGGACTTTCTGCCAGGAGGATGTTTGAGAGTGAGGTTTTTAAAGCTGCTGTTATAGACCTGAAAATGCCGGGTATGGATGGGCTTGCACTCCTTAAATGGATACAGGAAGAGGGACCGGCGGTCCCTGTTATTATGATATCAGCATACGGTGATATTTCAGATGCTGTTGAGGCAATGAAATTAGGTGCCCGTGACTATATTGTAAAACCCTTTGATCCTGAAGAACTAACCATACGGTTAAAGCGGATCATCGAAAATCAGGAACTTAAGGACAGGATAGAACTGAGCAAGCGGGAAGCTGCCGGTTTTGAAGGCGCGATTGGTGAAAGCCCGGGTATGATGGAGATCAAAAAACTGGTAGAGAAGATTGCGCCGACTCCATCCACCGCTCTCATTACAGGTGAAAGCGGAACAGGGAAGGAGGTGGTTGCAAGGACGATTCACAGAATTTCGCCGGGAGCAGGAAAACCATTTATTGCCATTAATATCGGGGGAGTACCTGAAAACCTGCTGGAAAGCGAGCTGTTTGGTTTTGAGAAGGGAGCATTTACCGGGGCAGATTCACGGAAAATCGGTATGTTCGAACTCGCATCACTCGGGACCCTTTTCCTTGATGAAATCGGAGATATGCCTTTCCACCTTCAGGTTAAGCTTCTCCGGGTTATTCAGGAGCAGAAGATTCAGCGTCTCGGAGGAACCCGGAGTATCCCGGTAAATGCAAGAATACTGGCAGCTACAAATAGGAATCTGGAAGACAGGTTAAATAAAGGGTTATTCAGGGAGGATCTTTTTTACCGCCTGAATGTCATCAGGATTGAAGTACCGCCCCTCAGGGAGCGGAGAGATGACATTCCTATCCTGGCGGGCCACATTATTAAAAAGTTTAATAAAATTATGAGTAAATCTATTTACGGTATTGAACCGGAAGCACTTAAATGCCTTCAGTCCTATGGATTCCCAGGAAATGTGCGGGAACTTGAAAATATAATTGAACGAGCCGTTATCCTGGCTGAAAAAGATACAATCAGACTTAACGATCTGGGCCTCACCACGACAGATCAAAAGTTCAGGGTCAACAGGGGAACCCTGTATCAGATCCAGAAGCAGGCCATTCTTGAAGCCCTGAGTCGCTGGGAGGGAAACAGAACACGGGCAGCAGAAGAACTGGGAATCACCCGCAGAACCCTGTTGAATAAGATAAATGAATACGGGTTTAAATAGCATTTCCCTGTGCTTCAGCAGCTAATATCCCAGGATCATACCATAGTATTTTAGCGGCAGGCTCGTATATACAAATAATTTAGGTCTGTTAATGTTAGCTGGGACCCGAATAAGTGAAGGGTAGCTTGTAAACTTCTTGCATAATTCATTAATCTTCTACCAAAGAAGTATAAAACTGTAACGCTATTCACCCGAATGTGCCCTCGTCCACCTGCAAATTTACCATAGAGCAGTTTTCCAGGTTAAAAAAATCGGCAAAGTTCAAATTTCTGATTTCCCGGAAAAACACCCTGTATTATATCATAATCCTGTAATTACCCTGGTTAATCTATAACTATTTTAGGCACAACTGGAATAACCTACCAGCGGTAACAGTTATTGGAATCTTAACATATAAAGGAGGGTGGGGCGGCCCCTTTATATGAATTTTAAAATTCCCCCCTTCCCCCGGTCCCTCAACCCCCTCATACTACTACTATTTATCTTCTTCTTTAAACTTACAAGAACCGTACTTGAGACTTTTTACCTCATACGGCTCAAGTCACCTTAAGCCAGCCTTTCGGCTGACCGCTGCCTTCTTCCTTCCGCTTTGACAGCTTTTGCTATTCGGACTTGAAGTCTGTTAACGTGCCTGCTGACATACTGCCAGTCAACAGTGTCCCATGTTATCTGCACGCCCATAGGTGCCTCCTCTACATGCGAGGTCATTGGCCCTCCTGTGTACACAAAGTTTCTTTCCCTTTCACAAAAAGATAACCTTAGCAGAAGTCTGCA
>SDBS01008100.1_pt1 | contig 10179 bp, 7 predicted proteins | sample 2277091 | NCBI WGS metagenome assembly SDBS01 (sample SAMN10404972, study PRJNA504765) | marine sediment metagenome | isolation source: marine sediment core GS10_PC15, 163 cmbsf | place: Arctic Ocean: Southern Knipovich Ridge | collected 2010 | reverse complement strand
ATGATTTTATTCAACTTTTTTACACAACTGTTAATAAAGATTCTGTTTTTCCGGTTTCTCGAATAAAACCCCAAAATCAGTGTTAATAACAGGAGAAAATTTGTTAATAGTTGCTACTTTTAATAATCGGCTGAGTAGTTACAAAATGTTTTCATGAGTTTTTGGGTTTATTCTAATGAAAGTTACAGAAAATATCTGCATTCTGTTGATTATCAGAAGTTAATTTTATAGCTATTCAATTTTACAAATATCCTTCATCAGCCATACTGCACCACCTCTCCTCCATTGTAAGGATTATATGATCCAGGATCTGTATATCTAAAATATTAGCACCATCAGATACTTTCTTAGTAATATTAATATCAGCCTGACTTGGCTTTATGTTCCCACTTGGGTGATTATGTGCTAGAATAATTGATGATGCATTAGCTTTAATTGCATATTGGAATACAACCTTAACATCAACTAAACAACCATTTGTACCACCTTTTGATAGATCTGCTATACCAAGTACCCTGGATGCCCGGTTCAATAACATGACCTTCATTGACTCGATATGTGTTATACTATCATCCCAGTATTCCAGGAATAATCTAAATGCTTGTTCAGAGCTGGTGACCCTGGGTCTATCTGATGGTTTTACTTTACTCTTGTATGTGAGTCGTACTTCTGCAATTGATGTTAGGTTTACTTTTTCCATGGTACTGATATTTATGTTAATGATTTGTAATCTGGACATAGGAATTCCTTGCCAATACATGAATGATTTTGGCTAAACAGGAAAATGAATGAAATAGATTGAAAAGTGATTAGATGGAGAAGCAGAAATACGATGAAACTAGCTGAAAATCAGTGAAATGACTTAAAATAAAGCGATTAGAGAAGTGCTGTGGTGTGAGTGGATACTTGATATTACTTTGACATAGATCGTATAATACTAAGGCCCTGAGGAGGTCTGTTTTAAATGTGAAAAAAGTTCATTGATAACCCCTTCCCAAATTCCCTAAAAATCAGATTCCTGGTAAATTGGGGTGTTAAAGTCAGAATAAATTCTTTATGAATATTATCTGATCTACTTAACCTTAGTTGTTATAACTAATTGATAACAAGCCACATAAGATTTTTTTCTGCATTTTAACTGCACATAGTCTTTGGTTAAGGGGTTACTATAAGTGAAGGGTTGATCGTGGCTTAGAGTGGCTGTAAATGGCTTTAAATCAGATGTTAAGAATAGTTTACGCAAAATGCGTGACAAACCAAACTACGCAATTTTGGCAACCGATTTTCTACTTTTTTGTTTTGATCAAACGGATCAAATTCGCATATGATTTCATTAAATAATTATAATTTGGACGAGGGCTATAACTGTTGAATTAGTAAACCGTTTAGTTATCTTTGGCATCCTGTCTTAAAAGTTTTTTGATTTCATTAAATCTCTCAATCTCCTCCTGAAGGGCCTCAACAGTTGTTTTCCTGCTAGCGTATTTATCGCTGTGGGAGTGCCCTTCCATATGCCTACAGCACTGAGCAAATCCATCCATCACAAGGTCTCGTATATAATCATTGTATTTTACACTAGTCAGACTATCAATACTCACTCTTTCAGCGAACCGTTGTACTACACCAGCAAACATCTCAAATACTACTAGTGCTTCATAACTGGTTCTTAGAGCAGCAAACCCGGATCGTAGCGAGCTTTCTCTTTCTTCCGGTCCTTGTTTTCTCGCTTTATCACACCATTCCTGAGCCTTTCCTGTTCTCTTGAAAACTTTTTCAAATGAGGGTGTATTGTCTAAGTAGACTATGCCAGGATGACCATCTGCACTTTCAATCCAATGACAGCGGAAGTCAATACCAAGTTCTTTGCAGGATTCAGTTAGGGTGGAAAGAAAAGCTAGGTCATGTGTAAATATTATGACTTGTTTTTTTGTAACCTCCCTTACCAATCGTTTAGCTAGTTCACTTTTCCGATAATCGTCTAAATTTGTCGAAGGGTCGTCAAAAATAAGTCCCTTGTTAATCTCAGATAATTCCATCTCAACCAAGAAGTCAGATATAGCTGCGACCTTTTGTTCACTCTCACTCAAAATTGACGAAGGATTATTTCCTTTGATCAATAACTGTCTATTCGAACTACCGGCCGCACCTCTCGAAACTACTTCTATTTGTGTTTGTCCGTTCAATGCTTCAACTTCTTCATTAAACCTACTCACATAGTCCGAACTGAAATATCTCGAACTTAAATCTTTTTCACGATCAGTAATACTCCTTTTGATTCTATGCCAGCGCACCTTTTGCAATGTAGATGCGGTGATTTGCTGTTCAACAAACTTTTCGATTTTCTTGTAATGCTTGGCGAGTTTATTCTTATGGTTCAGATAAGTAATTCTGGATTTGAGCTTATTCAGTTTTTCTAACTGACTACCCTCTATTAATGCTTTGATATTTCCCTCCAGATGCTCAACGATTTCATCATATGTCGAATAGTCAACTTGAATTGGCTCTAACGCCTCAGTATCTCTATCTCTTATTTTTTCAATTATCTTATCTGGCAGCTTTGATTGGGAATCCAGTTGTGCTTTTAGATCATTTAAATATTCCTTCTCATGATCTTCTAGCCACTGTGCCAATCTACTTTCTTCTGGGAATAGGTCGAATGAAAGCCTATCAATATGAGTTTGGTATTCATCTAGTACAGATTGATTATGTCGTAACCGGTCTTCTGCTTCGCTTTGTAAATAGACCCAGTATTTGCGAACCAGGTTTGAGGCCTCTTCAGATAATTCTTGATGACAGAAAATACAAATATCCTCATCTTGTGGGTAGTCTTCATCTTCACGAGTAGCATATTCATGAGCTGCTTGTAAGAATTCTCTCCACTCTGTTGATCCTATTTCATCAAACTCATTGCTTTGAATAGAGGCTAGACCCTCTTCCTTAACCGCCTTTTCTAATTGAACTAATCTTTTAATGCTTCTAGATATTTTGTTTAGGGCCTCCTCAGAGAATTCCGAATTCAATTCTTCTATTCTCTTCTTGTTTCTCTGAAAGTCATCAATTATCTGCTGATAAGTTTTAATAGCCGTGTCTAATTGCTTTGTAGCAATAAGTAACTCGTCATGTTTTTCGGTTAACTTCTCTATTTCCTTTTCATTCTTATCAGTATATGGAATGTGCTCTTCAAGTTCGTCTATATCAATTTCTGCATCCGGTAGCTCAATCAGATTCTTTATTTCTGATTCACCCTCGAATAAATCAACAAATGGGTTTTGGGGTGTAAGTTCATTGATCCATTCATTTACTCTGATCTCCAGTTCATTTACTGCTCTATTCAACTCTGAGAAAAATACAAGACCTGCTGGCCTAAACTCAAATTCATTTCTTTCATCAAGATGCTGGACTATAGCTTTTCTGTCGAATACGGAAAATTGGTTAGTTAATGATATGTCCTCATCTCCAGGCATTTGCATTTCAACTGGTCCCTCGTCAGTATCAAAATAGAACTTAGCTTCAAGAGGATCTTTTTCATCTTTAAATACATCAGGAAGTATTTTTTCTTCTGATCGTGAGAAGAAGGCCCATTTTAGCAACCGGGAGTAACTAGTTTTACCTGAACCATTTTCTCCAAATAAGACAGTCAATTGAGGATGAAATTCAATTGTCATATTCTCTTTTAAAGCATTAGCTCCACTAACATGTTCCAGCTTCGTAAGTATTGCGTTTTGATAATAAGGTTGGTTTTCCTCATTGGACTGACCTACTTCAAGATCACGTCTATCTGACTGCTCATAAATTCCTAAATCTTCGCATAAGTACTTGATCGCTTCTTCGTAGTCGTCATCATCTAACTTACCTTTCTCAATTAGTTTAACGGAGAGAAATTTGAACCAGTAAGGCATCCCTTGGATGAAATCAACAGTTTCAGTCCCAAGTGTTTCTTGTTTTGCATCTTCTTGAGCCATCTCAAAATCTTACTTTGCCATTATTATTTGCAGGTTCTTATTAAATGGTTGCACTTGGTAGCTTAAACCCCTAAGAACTGCTCATATTATCAGTAAGTTACTAATTTCCCCTCACACCCATTGTTTAATCAGGAAAAAGTGAAAAGGTAGCCGGTTAAACACAACTTTTTGACGAATGGTCTGTTGCAATTATTACTAATACTCGGGTAAATGCAATATACAACCATTCTGCAACAAAATCATAACTAATTGATAACAAGCTATTTAAGACTAATTCTTGACGTTTTAAAAGGCTTTTATTGTTCGATAGGGTTACCATTAATGAGGGGTAGATCGTGGCTTAGAAGGGCCCTAGATGGCTTTAAATGAGGTGTTTGGAGTATATTATTGATGAAGGATTCTAATAAAAATAAAAGAAATACCTGACAAACCTATTGCTAATATTCTATGTTATGTTCTAATAATGACGGAACTTTTTGTTTTATTTTATTTTGGTCTTTTAATTCGCACTCCCAAAATCGAATAACAGTCCAGTTCTTATCTATCAATTTTGACGTTACTTCTACGTCCCTTTTCTTATTTCTGTTAATCTTTTTCGTCCAGTAATCCCTGTTGTTTTGTGGTTTTGTGTTTCGGCAATTATGACCATGCCAGAAACAGCCGTCCGTGAAGATTACAACTCGTTTCTTAGGGAAAACAAAGTCGGGCTTTCCAAAAAGTTTATAATTCCTCCTCCAGCCCTTAATTCCATTCACTCTGAAGTATTGAACTAGCTTTAATTCTGTTGACTTGTTGCGCTTTGATTTAACCTTGCGCATTATATTGCTGCGCTCATTCTTCGTGAAAATGTCAACCACTTTTTTCGACTACTTTAATCCAAGATTTATTGAATCCGATATCCTTAAATACGAACTCCATGCTAACTATTTTAGGTTTTTCTAGGTTTATAATCAAGTGGTTGTTGGGAATAGGCTCAATTATTGTAAACTGTGTTCCACCAGATTGCCATGTGAATTTATGAGAATCATTCGTTTTGGTAAAACCCTCTAGATTATTCCGCTTGTTCCATTTCCAAAAATAAAGCTCAGGATCATATCGTATAGTATCTTGTTCAAAAATCACTAATTCGACTAGGTCATAGGAACGTATTAGTACAACTGTTCTTAAATGCTTATAAGTTTCTCGAATCTTTGATACTCGTTCATTGTATATGCTTAAAACCATTTCACCTGTCTCATCTGCTTTTTTCCCTGGTTGGGCTATGTAATTAAATGAGTATTGCAAATCATTTCTCCCAGATATAAGTCGAACCGTTTTTTGAGATGAAGGATTCTTGTATTTAACAGATTTTGCGCCCCAAGCTGTATTTCCCAAAACGATATCGTCTAATCCAACATTTGAGGGTTTCCATTTCGCTCCTATCGCATTTGCAAATATCTGCTCCCACTCCTTTCCCTCTATATCAGTTTCTCCCCTTGTTGCCAAAATGTAAATTATTTGCTTGCCAACATTAATAGGAAAGTCCTTTGAAAACTGATTTTCAGGATAGGGTGCAATGGATTTTCTTACTGTCCGTAATCTTGGAGAGGGTTTAGCCATTAACTATATATTTTGCTTGTTTCTCTCTTAATACCATTGTGGTATCAATGGTCTCTGCAACAAATGGCAATAGTTTTAAAGCGACGGCATTAATGATGTTTACGGGAACAGCATTTCCTGCTTGTTTTCGTACTTGTCCATCTGCTACTACTATTTTGTAGTTTTCAGGAAATCCTTGCAAACGCAACATTTCTCTAGCTGTCAGACGTCTTTCTCCATTAACTAACAGATAATTATATGACGCACCTGCTCTTAAAGCACAAGAGTAAGGGTAAGAACAGATATTTCCAGCTTTGTTCTCATGCCAGATGGAAGGGTAATAAGCTGATTTGTGCTTTATTCTACGTTTGTTTCTAATATATTCGGAAGCAAAGTGTTTCGGATCAACGTCTTTGTCATTCTCCAGTATTTCAGCTAATGGCTTGAAAGGTTTTTCTGGATCAGGGAAGCTGAATAGGATATTCTCTTTGTGTCCAACAATGATTACTCGCTCTCTTTTTTGTGGCAATCCATAGTCAAGCGCGTTTAGTACACTATAATGAACATAATAACCAAGTTCATGCAAAGTATCGAGAATGACTCGAAGTGTCTGACCTTTATTGTGTCCAACAAGCTGTTTTACATTTTCAAGGATAAATGCTTTTGGCTGTTTTGTTTTAAGTATACGTGTGATGTCAAAAAACAGTGTACCTCTTGTGTCGTTAAAACCGCCTTTTAATCCTATGATACTAAACGGTTGACATGGGAAACCTGCAAAAAGGAGGTCATGGTCGGGAATATCTTTCTCGTCTATTTGGGTAATATCTCCAACCGGTCTTTCTCCGAAATTCGCCTCATAAGCGAGTTGAGCGTATTCGTCAATGTCAGACGAGAACACACAATCAGGTATGAGTTTATGATCTTGACATGCCTCCTCAAAGCCTATTCTGAAACCTCCAATACCGCAAAAGAGGTCAATATATTTAATTTCTTCCATATTAAATATTGTATTTACAAAATTACTATGACTCTGATTAAATTCATATTTTATACTTGAAAAGTTATTATACTCAATTTTAACATTGGTATATTCGAATACTGCTATTCATTATATTACTTCATACTAAATTCTAAGCTTTAGAACGTTATACCTTTCCTAATAAATAATCAGCAATGAAATATTATTTTTATGTTATTGGATCTCAGATGCTGCGAGCCGCCCGCGAGCGCAGCCAGATTTCGGGGAGTGTAGTGAGGTTGCTTTATTTCGGCAAAAACAAGGCTTGTATTGCAACCAGGGATGGCTTGGCCTTGTTGTGCTGAATAAAGACCATTTTCAATGGCCTCACGGGGACCCGATTAAAGCTGGATGCCAGCAGGCGAGCCTAAACCTACCTCATGAGTGCTGCGGTTTCATTTGCATCCCTACAGTTGCATTTCAATGACATCACATGCAAATTAAAGGGAGCAGTACGAATACCTTTTAACCTGCAGTATAAAATAGGAATCTTTTATAACAATCATAACAGGACAGCCTTCAGGTTACCACTATTTGCAAACAGTCTTCAGGCGTTGGATGTCTGCTTTTCAAAGTATTTTTTCTCCGCCTCCTTCACCATTTTTCTGATTTATAATTCTCGTTCTCGCCTGTGAAATTTCTCTGCGATCCGGTCAAGAGGTTTTTCAATTTCATCTTTCAGACTCCTTAATGACTGGATTCCTGAAATCTCGGTGTGGATTTATGGAATTATTAATAGGGAGTTTCTCGAAGATTTATTAACTTACAAATATCAAACTCTAAATCTCAAATCTGGTTTGGATGAAATTCCCTCAGAAAGTTCAGGACTTATAATTAGCAAGAATCTCAGACTGGGATACAACTTAAGAAGATTGAAGGAGTTTATTAATACTTAAGAGTTTACCTAGAAAAAGTATTTTTCTAAATTTGATCAACAACCAATTTTACATAGGCTTAGCTGGACGGCGCATAAATAACTTAGAATTTTGTTGTACGGGATCGATTGTCTAATCAACATATTTAATATTATTTATCATGAAAACTAAAACTATATTTATTGTCATACTTATTTTTGTTTTAATTGGTTCTACAGCCTCACAGGAAGAATATTGTTATCCAGATTGGAATTATGAAACTGCTGAAAGTGATTTGATATATCACAAGCTCGAATTAACAGGATCCAATTTTAAAATTACCATTTTGGGTCCTCATGTTGAATATTTTGTAGGAGATTTTACTTATGAAAACTCTGGAAATGAATCATATTTAGTGCTTCACCTGTCAGATTATGAGTATGATTCCCCTGCTCTTCTTACCACTTGTAATTTAGATATTATAGCAAAATATAGCCTTGTTAAAGATAAAAATGGAATAACAGGTAAACTCGAATTTCATTCTTGGGAAGATCCCTACGAAGGTATTCCTTCGGATTGTGGGTATGATCCAACCCAAGCTAGAAAGCGTCTTCCTTATTTTGTTTCTAAGAACTGGGTCGAACCTAGAAGCTTGGCTAATACTCAGAAACAAAATGAAACTAGACCAAGTTCAAACGGTCAAATCTCTTTTCAGAAAAATCCAACACATTTTAATGATGTGATAAATAGTATCAATAAAAGTCTACCAAGTTATCCTGAATATCTAACTAAAGATAAAGATGAATTTGAATCAACCTCAGATTATAAACAGAGGAAAGAACAGGAGACGCTGGATTTTTTTCATAAAATCAATAACCTTGCAAGTAGTCATAATAATACAAAAGTAAACCTCATGCCTGTAAAACTAATGAACTACGATGCAAACCATGAGATTTATTATATCGATCTATCTTTGAAAATGCCTGATATAGGTGAAAATAGAGTTTCATATCATGTTAGTCTTGAGCAATCAATGGCGTCTAAAAAATATGCTGGAGGTTATAATCATCAAGTTGGCAGAGGGAATATGTATTTGGCAACACCAATGTCCAAAACTGCTGCAAGGGAATTAAAAAATTCAGGCAAGAACATTTATGTTAACGTTACTTATGATTTAACTACAAAATATTACAAATATTATGAGCTTGAATATACTCATATTGTATTCTTTCATTTTACAAGTATCGAGTTAATTGATGAATCTGGCAGAATAATTCAAACTTATTGAGAAAAATGCCTCAATAATTGGAATGGACTGAAAGGCTAGCATTCGGAATTTAGGGTCAATTATCATTCAGATTTTTCATTTAGGAATACAAATCTTAGATTTTTTTTTCAGATCGAAATGGACTTATTATTAAGGAAATCTTATTTGACTAACAATCCGTATTATGAAAAAAGCATTTAATATTACAATCATGTTTTTTCTTATTTTCTCGAGTACATTTTCCCAAGATTTAATAATTCTTAAGAACGGAGATGAAATAAAATCAAAAGTTGAAGAAATTAATCAAGAAAACATAAAGTATAAGAAGTTTGAAAATTTGACAGGTCCTTTGTACACATTAGACATATATGAGATTTTTATGATAAAATACGAAAACGGAACAAAAGATGTGTTTAATTATGATGATCCAAAAAATAATTTAAAACCAAAGGAGAATGGGAAAACTCCATCTAGTGCAGGTATTCATGATTATTTAACCGACCCAAGAGATGGCAATACTTATAAGACAGTCAATATTGGGGAGCAAGTATGGATGGCTGAAAACCTGAAATACGATGCTGGGGAGGGATGTTGGGTTTATGATAATAATCCAACTAATGCATCCATTTACGGCCGCTTATACAATTGGGAAACCGCGATGGAAGTATGTCCAACTGGATGGCATCTTTCAAGCTATGATGAGTGGGTTGACCTAGTAAACTATATTGGTGGAGATGTTGGAAGGGGTGAATATATTGAAACATGGCTTAATCCAGGTAGTGGATATAAAAGAGCAAAGGAGGTTGGAGGTGTTCTTAAAGAGACCGATACAAAACACTGGGTAAGCCCCAATTCTGATGCTACCGATGAATTGGGATTCAGAGCCCTCCCAGGAGGAAAGCGTAAAGCCAATGGCAAATTTGGATTGTTAGGTCGAGAAGCTCATTGGTGGACTGATTTCGCAATGAAAAATCACCCTTCATCAAGGATGGTTAATAGTGATGGTTGGATTTTAGATGGTCTTGAAAAGAAAGACGCAGGACTATCTGTCCGTTGTGTTAAAGATAAGGCTGATCTTACCTTAAAGTATCCCTAACCGAACTAATGCGACTTTAGTTACACTATTCTTCTAAACTTATCTTAGTAAATAAAGCAGATACTAAATAAGCCTGCTCATCAACCTTACTAATTTGCTTGTAGCTTTCCTGAAAATGAAGAACTTATGATATTATTGTAAAATGTCCTAACAAAAAGAATTATTAAACGTCTCATGAAGTTTAAGGTATTTCTGAATAAAATTAATAAACTGAAATTCTAGTAAATGGTAACCTGAGATAGCTTATCGAATACTTTATCAAGAGGGAAATTAAATAAAGTTAATAGGTATATGCGTTTAGGTCGCACAAATTTAGGAATAAAATTTAACTTTGTCAAATGGAAACAAAGTTGGATTTTAGAGGCGTGAATTCTATCAATTTTCATAAGCGTTTCAAGGATGAT